>Ga0136561_1000576_pt1 | contig 11797 bp, 8 predicted proteins | sample AntRauMeHopE1498_FD_104641 | JGI IMG/M metagenome (GOLD analysis project Ga0136561, IMG submission 104641) | Saline lake microbial communities from Rauer Islands, Antarctica - Metagenome Hop E1 #498 | ecosystem: Environmental > Aquatic > Non-marine Saline and Alkaline > Saline | place... | reverse complement strand
TACAGTTTCTAGATTAATCGCTAAACTTTCTCTCGGAGGCCTGTCCGAGCGGCCGATGGAGCTGGTCTTGAAAACCAGTGAACAGAAATGTTTCGTGGGTTCGAATCCCACGGCCTCCGCCAATTTGAGTGCCCCAAGAAACAGTTGAGGTTAGCGAGCCTCTGACTGCGGATCGTCACGATTTTTTCTGAGAATCTGGCGTCAATTCCGACCAGACCCCATTGCGGCAAAGCCTAAAACCCCCACGCGAGGTCATTGATTGATTGTTGTGAGATGAGTGCTATCTCGAATTACCAATTCGGGCTGGAACGTAACCTGCTTGTGTTTGTGGGTGTTGGGGTTTTCAAGCTCATCAAGGAGCAACTCGACTGCCGTGCAACCAATAAGTTCGGCTGGTTGCCGAATCGAGGTCAGCGGGACAACGGTCGCTTGTGAAAAGGCGATGTCGTCGTAACCGATGATTGCTATTTCAGCGGGAACTTTTATTGAGTTTTGTAAAGCGAACGCCTGAAGTAAACCGACTGCCAACAGGTCATTAGCTGCAAATAGTGCCGTGGGTCTTTTATCTGGATTCAGCTTCAAAATCTCCAGTCCTATTTCTCGACCCGAAATCACTTCCATCGATTTAGCTTCGAATCTCTCGAGTGTCGCTCGCGCATTTTTTGCCATGGCCTCTTGGGCACCAAGAAAGCGATCTGCTACCTGCTTTATTTCTAAGGACGCCCCGACAAAGCCGATTGCGGTTCTGCCGGATTCAAGCAAGTGAGAAACGGCGAGCCTGCCCCCGTAGACGTCGTCTACCGAAACCGAACAACAAAGTTGGTCATCCGATTGTCGGTCCACAATGACCGCCCGCACCCCCACAGATCGCAGTTGGCTGATTTGATGTATTGGATCACCGGTGGGTGAAAGCAATACCCCACTGAGTCTCTGCTCTTGAAACATCCTCAGATAGCTCTCTTCGCGCTCTTGAGAACTGCTGCTGCTTCCGATCAAAACCTGGTAGCCATGTTCGTGAGCGCAATCTTCTGCTCCGCGCGCAAGTGATGCAAAAAACGGATTGGCAGAGTCAAGCACCAGAAGTCCGAGCGCTTTCGAATTTCCGGCTTTCAGTTGCCTCGCCGCATCGTTTCTGACGAAACCGAGCTGTGATATCGCCCGGAGTACCTTTTTAACAGTCGAGTCCCGCACACGCTCCGGGTGATTCAAGACGTTAGATACTGTTCCTAGGGACACTCCGGCAAGCTTCGCAACATCTTGGATGCTGGGTTGGGTTTTACTGGCGAGGGGCATCTTGATTCCTTAAGAGTGTTCTTATTCTATGGTTAGGCAACTATCGCTCAGAAGCCTTAGGAGAGCGGGTTGCTTGGGAGTTGCGCAAAGGTCCTCACAGTGGCTAGCATTGCAAGGAATCAGGTAATTGAAACGATTCAATATAACGAAGGGAGTGATTTATGACACGGCTCACATCCAGTGCGCTAGAGGTGCTCTCGGGGTTAGAAATCGAGGTGCCCTCTTGGGCTTACGGCAACACCGGCACCAGATTCAAGGTCTTCTCGCAACCAGGGGTCCCGAGAGATGTATTCGAAAAGATTGAGGACGCTGGGCAGGTTTACGCACATACCGGCCTAGCTAAAAGTGTTGCGCTCCACATCCCATGGGACAAGGTAGCTAACTTTGAAAAACTTCGCGAACACGCCGAGGGTTTGGGTCTAAGGCTTGGAACTATAAATTCCAACACCTTCCAAGACGAGGACTACAAGCTCGGCTCCTTGGCGAATTCTGAACCTAGAATCAGGCAAAAAGCCATTGACCATAACCTAGAGTGCATCGAGATAATGACCAAAACCGGATCTCGGGATCTGAAAATTTGGCTGGCCGACGGAACAAATTATCCCGGCCAAGATGACATGAGGAAAAGGCAAGATCTATTAGCCGACTCGCTCGCAAAGATTTATCAACAGATCTCAAAGGATCAGAGGTTGGTTTTGGAGTATAAATTCTTTGAGCCTGCTTTTTATCACACCGATATTCCAGATTGGGGAACTAGCTTGGTGCAGGTGATGGCGCTTGGCGAGCGGGCCATGGTCTGTCTCGACACTGGACACCATGCACTGGGGACCAACGTTGAATTTATAGTGATGCAGCTTTTGCGACTTGGCCGCTTAGGTTCCTTTGACTTTAATTCTCGGTTCTACGCAGATGATGACCTGATCGTCGGAGCGGCAGACCCCTTTCAGCTTTTTCGAATCATGCATGAAGTGCTAAGGGGCGGAGGCCTCGATAAGTCTTCCCAGGTGGCATTCATGCTCGATCAAGGCCACAACGTCGAGGCGAAGATTCCAGGTCAGATTCGCTCGGTTTTATCAGTTCAGGAAATGACTGCGCGGGCGCTATTGGTAGATTCTGATGCTCTCAATGCAGCCCAAATTTCCGGCGACGTCATGCTCGCAAACGACATCTTTATGGATGCCTATCAAGCTGATGTTCGTGAGGAGCTAGCGGAATGGCGCAAGAGCCGAGGCTTCTCAAGGAATGCAATGAGTGATTACCGCTCTTCGGGTTACGCCGAAAAAATTATCGGAAGACGAGTTGGCGGAAATCAAGCCGGATGGGAATCAAATTGAGTTCGAAGGAATCAAGAGAACTAATCGCCAGGTCGAATCGATTGGGCTCTAACCCAAAAAACACCAATTATGCGGGTGGAAACACGAGCGTGAAGGGTTTTGAAATGGACCCAGCGACCGGCAAGCCGCTGGAGCTTATGTGGGTAAAGGGATCCGGAGGCGACCTCGGCACTCTTAGCGAATCTGGCTTATCCGTGTTGCGAATGGATCGACTCATGAGTTTGGTGGACGTTTACCCTGGCCTGGCAAAAGAAGATCAGATGGTTCAGGCCTTTGATTACTGCCTGCACGGGAAAGGGGGAGCCACTCCCTCTATTGACACCGCGATGCACGCTCTAGTTGACGCCAAGCATATCGACCATCTTCACCCGGATAGCGTGATTTCGATAGCTGCGTCCAAGGACTCTCAAGAGCTAACGAAACTGATCTACGGAGCTAAGGTTGCTTGGATTCCCTGGCGCCGTCCTGGTTTTCAACTGGGGCTAGACATAAAAGAGCTGAAAGAGCAGAACCCGGAGGCAGTGGGTTGCATCCTTGGTGGCCACGGCCTAACTGCCTGGGGCGACACTAGCGAAGAGTGCGAACAGAACTCACTTTGGATAATTCAAACCGCGCAACAATACATAAACGACCACGGCAAGGCGGAGCCTTTCGGAAAGAAGCTTCCCAAGTTCGCCCCGCTCAAAGAATCTGCTCGCAGTTCAATCGCGGGTCAACTTGCGCCTATCCTTCGTGGAATTGCTTCCACGGATAATCCAATGGTGGGGCACTACACAGACTCATTGGAAGTGCTGGCGTTTCTAGAGTCCTCGAAACTCGAAGAGCTCGCGGATCTTGGAACTAGTTGCCCTGATCATTTTCTGCGCACGAAGATCAAACCCATGGTTTTGGAAATTGAGGATGGGGTGCCAATGGATCAGGTGATTGCCAGCATCCAGGCCATACATAAAAAATATCGCGAAGACTATCGAAGCTATTACGAGAAATTTGCAGATGCGGATTCTCCCGCGATGCGAGGAGCTGACCCAGCTATTGTTTTGGTTCGCGGAGTCGGGATGTTTTCCTTCGGGGCCAATAAACAAACTGCCCGGGTGGCCGGTGAGTTCTACCTGAACGCCATTAACGTGATGCGCGGAGCAGAGGCAATATCCACTTATCAACCCATTTCGGATCTCGAAAAGTTTCGAATTGAGTATTGGAGTTTGGAGGAGGCGAAGTTGCTGCGCATGCCGAAGCCGAAGCCGCTGGCCGGGAGGGTGGCATTTGTTACTGGTGGCGCCAGCGGGATTGGCAAAGCGATTGTGGAGCGATTCGCCGCAGAAGGTGCGGTGGTAGTTATCGCGGATCTAAACATTGAGGCTGCGAGAAAGTTAGCTACTGAACTGGGCGGACCCGATGTGGCCATTGCAGTGCTGGTTGATGTCACCAAGGAGGCCGACATTGTCGCAGCACTTGAGACAACCTGCTTGGCATTTGGTGGGGTTGATCTAGTTGTGAATAACGCCGGGCTATCGCTTTCGAAGCCGTTATTAGAAACTACCGAGAGCGACTGGGATCTGCAGCACAACGTCATGGCCAAAGGGTCTTTTTTGGTCTCTAGAGAGGCCGCAAAAATAATGATTAATCAGAAAATGGGTGGAGACATTGTTTATATTTCTTCTAAAAATTCCGTATTTGCCGGTCCTAATAATATCGCATATTCGGCGACCAAGGCCGATCAGGCTCACCAAGTCAGGCTTCTTGCCGCTGAACTTGGAGAGCACAGTATTCGGGTAAACGGAATTAACCCAGATGGTGTTGTTCGGGGTTCGGGGATCTTTGCTGGCGGCTGGGGTGCTTCCAGAGCGGCCGTTTACGGAGTGGCCGAGAAAGACCTAGGCAATTTTTATGCACAGCGCACGATTCTAAAGCTTGAAGTGCTTCCAGAAAACATTGCCAACGCCGTTTTTGCCCTAACTGCGGGGGAGCTAAGCCACACCACGGGGCTTCACATCCCAGTCGATGCCGGTGTTGCGGCCGCCTTCCTAAGGTAAGACATTGATAACACTATTTGGCGCCATTGATTTGGGCGCGGGTTCCGGGCGAGTGATGGCAGGCGAGTTTGTCGATTCAAAGCTGCGGCTCCAAGAGATTCATCGCTTTCCTAATTCCCCAATTCAGGTGGACCAAAAATTAGTGTGGGATTTTGACCCGCTCTTCGCAGAAATCAAAATCGGACTGAGGAAGCTAGTTGATTACTCGATTGCCCTGGGAGTCCCAGTGTCCAGCGTAGCGGTGGATTCATGGGCAGTGGATTACGGGCTGGTTGCGGACGGAGCGCTATTGACGAACCCCAGCTGCTATCGAGATCCAGCCAATAATGTGGGGGTAGCTAAAGTCCACGAAATGGCACCGTTTGAGACCCTCTACGCATCAAGCGGAATTCAGTTTTTGCCCTTTAATTCGATTTATCAGCTAGCAAGACAGCAAGTGCTCGAGCCGGAGCTGGTCGCAAGGGCCGAGCACGTGCTGTTGTTGCCAGATCTAGTCGGGTACTTTTTGACCGGGAAGTTGGCTACGGAGCGCACGAATGCCTCTTCGACCGGGTTGCTTTGCGCCATCTCCAAGACCTGGGACCTCGAACTTGCATCCAGAGTCGGAATCCAAATCAAATTCCCATCGCTGCAAGATGCCGGTTTTGAGCTGGGACAATTACTGCCTGGTGTCATCGACGGCCTTGAGGGATGCAAAGTCGTTTTGGTTGGGTCTCATGACACAGCCTCGGCAGTGGTAGGTGTTCCTTCTGGCTCTCGTAGCCCGGCATTTTTATCATCTGGGACCTGGTCGCTTTTGGGTGCAGAAATTCAGAGTCCGATATTGACCGAGGCCTCCAGGCGTGCAAACTTCTCTAATGAGCTTGGGGTAGATGGCAGGGTGAGATACCTAAAAAACCTAAGTGGTCTCTGGTTATTAAGTGAATCGATTAGACATTTCAGCCTGATTGGTGAGCCAATTGAATTGGCCGACCTCATAGCCCAGGCCTCGAAAATCATGCCCCTTCAAAGAATTGATGTATCCGATCCCTTGTTTATGGCCCCGGGGGATATGCCTAACAAAATTGCAAAACACTTGGCCGATACCCACCAGCCAGCTTTTGAGAATCTCGCGGAGCTCGCAGCCATTGTCCTGCACTCACTCGCGAGGTCCTATGCAGAGAATTTATTACTACTAGAAGAGCTGACTGGCCTAATCTTTTCCACCCTTCACATCATTGGTGGCGGTTCTCAAAATTCGGTACTAAACCAGCTGACAGCAAATTACACAAAAAGGCGAGTGGTCGCTGGGCCAGTGGAAGCGACCGCGATCGGTAATATTTTAATCCAAGCGCGAGCCCACGGGATTCTTTCTGGTGACCTCGAGCAACTCAGAAAAGTTATTCTGGATTCGAAGTTTGACCTTCAGATTTTTCTGCCAGAAAACTAGGCAGGATAAGTTCCAAATCCCCAAAGGAAACCCTGTTTGTTTTTGAAACGATTCAATGTAGTATTTGGAAATTACAAACCCTTACTTAGGAGCTTCTATCATTTCAGCCAACGCGAAACTGTCTCATCTTGTCGATAACGGCCCGAATTTCTGCTGGCGGCTAATCCTGGGTTCCAAACCCGCGCTATTGAGAGCCTTCCAGACCAGAACTCAATTATTTAGAGGTAAAGATTAAATGCAGAAACTTAAGATCAGGCGGAGATTCCCGAATCCTAAGGATTTGCTTCAACTTTTGAAGTTCAAGCCAATCATTTGGAACTCAAGAGAGCGAAGGCTTCATGGCGCCCACACGATTGATGATCTTCGATCGATTGCCAAGCGCCGCACGCCTCAGGCCCCTTTTGATTACACCGACGGATCCGCCGATAAGGAGATTTCTATCGCCCGAGCCAGGCAGGCATTCGATGACATCGAATTCCAGCCCAGTGTCCTCAGGAATGTTAGAGACGTCGATTTGTCTAGTGAGGTCCTGGGCAAGAAGGTAAATGTACCTTTTGGGATAGCACCAACCGGATTCACGCGAATGATGCACACAGAAGGGGAGCTAGCCGGCTGCACTGCAGCTGAGGCCGCTGGAATTCCCTATTCGCTGTCCACAATGGGGACTAGGTCGATTGAGGAAGTCGCAGCGGCAGCACCCCTTGGCAACAACTGGTTCCAGCTTTACATGTGGAAAGACCGTGAGCGCTCGATGGAGCTTGTGGACAGAGCAAAGGCGGCGGGTTTCAGTGCCTTAATGCTCACGGTTGATGTTCCGGTTGCGGGCGATCGACTGCGGGATAAATACAACGGGATGACAATCCCTCCGGCACTTACCGCAAAGACCATCTTGAACGCCCTTCCAAGACCCGAGTGGTGGGTGAATTTTTTGACCACTGATGCACTGAAATTCGCAAGCTTAGAATCCTGGAACGGCACCGTTGGTGAGCTGTTGGATTCGATGTTCGACCCAACCATAGATTTCGAAGATCTCAAGTGGATCAAAGAGCAATGGGACGGAAAGCTGATTGTAAAAGGGATACAGAATTTAGAGGATGCCAAAAAAGTTGCGGCCTTAGGCGCGGATGCAATAGTTCTTTCAAATCATGGCGGTCGACAACTGGACAGGGCTCCAGTGCCCTTTCATCTTCTGCCCACCATTAAGCGCGAGCTTAAAAACGATGTCGAGATCATGATTGATTCTGGAATCATGCACGGTGCTGACATAGTCGCATCGGTAGCTCATGGGGCAAAGTTCACTCTGATTGGGAGGGCTTATCTTTACGGGCTGATGGCCGGGGGTAGAGCCGGAGTCGATAAATCGATTGAAATCCTAACGGGGCAAATTAGTCGAACCATGAAACTTCTAGGAGTTAGCTCGCTGGAAGAACTCGAGCCAAGGCATGTGAAAATGCTAGAAAGACTGGTGGAGCGGAGGTAGAAGTCGATCATTGAGCGGAGTATTTAGGGCGCCTTCTCCACGCCGATTCCCAAAGCACCACGACTGGGTCTCCAGCAGCCTCCAGAAGATTCCAAAGATCTGATTTTTCGACGCAGACGACACGAAGATCTATTGCCAAACGGGTCAAGTGCAATGAGAGCTTGTTGAAAACTTCAGAGGCTTTTCCGGCTGACATCAGCGGTCAGTTGTCACCCGCTTTACGCCCTATTCTCCCAAATAACATTCTCATTACAAAGGGCCAATTATGGTTATTTGAGGTTGACAGACAATTTCTTTTGGTGATAGCTTCAATGAATCCTCGAGAGGTTCATTGAACCAATTAGGGATAGTAATTTTTTGGCAGAGTGGCCATGGCTTTGACAGCCACTCTTTTCACGGAAAAGGTGAGATTGATGGCTCAAGCAGGACCATACAGCGGAGTGACATCCAGCGAAACGAGCATGGAGCGTTCGTTCAATTCAGGTGGGGGAATTGTACGCTTTGCTCCGATCTGGGTTCCCAGGGCTTTCTGCACCCCCGGGAAGAGAATTCGTCTCCACCCAGATGACTACTATCCACTGGGTAAAGACCGAGGCGGAATCGACGAGCGATGGCTCTCCTCGGCAATCCGTGCCGAGAATGGTCCGCTGACGGATCCTTTCGAAGGACTCAGCATGGTGGTGGACCCTGATGGCGGATTTGTGCCTTTCGACGAATTCATTTCGCACTGGAAATCCGAACTAGTGGGTACCCATTGGGATCGAACCGGAACTTGGCCGATGTATTCAAAGTTTTTTGATAACCAAGCTCCTTTGCCTTTCCACATTCACCACCGCGATGAGCACGCGGCCCTAGTCGGAAAACCAGGCAAGCCAGAGGCTTATTATTTCCCGCCACAGATGAACAACCACCTCGGAGACTTCCCTTACACGTTCTTTGGACTTCACCCCGAGACTACTAAGGAGCAGGTCTATGACAAGCTCGTGGGCTTCTTGGCCGGTGGGGATAATCGAATCACGGATTTGTCCAAGGCTTACCGAATTACTCCCGGCACCGGTTGGGACGTGCCGGCTGGCGTCCTCCACGCCCCGGCCAGCGTATGCACATATGAACCGCAGGCTGCCTGCGACGTGTTTGCAATGACCGAGTCTTGGTCGAACAACCGCGAGGTTCCGGATGAACTGCTTTGGAAAGACGTACCCGCGGAAAAGCACGGTGACCTAAACTTCATCATTGATCTGATTGACTGGGAGACCAACGTAGATCCTAAGTTGTTCTCTCACCGCTTCACCCCACCGGTAGAAACGGCCGAATCTCGACGGGCCGCTGAGGATGGATGGGCAGAGAAGTGGATCACTTACCGCTCGCCTTCGTTTAGCGCGAAAGAACTAACGATTCGCCCAGGCGGGTCCGTTACCGTGGCCGACCAGGACCCTTACGGCCTTATTGCGGTAGCTGGTCGGGGAACTATCAACGACCACGAAGTTGAGAGCGCCACAATGCTGCGTTACGGGCAACTGAGTTCCGACGAATTCTTTGTGAGTGCAAGCGCACTTAATAATGGGGTCACCATAACCAATAAGTCCCCCTCAGAGGATCTGGTGATTTTGAAGCATTTTGGACCAGGAAATCAGCAGCTTGAGACCGAGTCTGATCCGTTGGGGTTGGCGGGTAACTGAGGTGTCGTCAAAGGAGAGTCAAACAGTTCACGGGCTCACGCCCGAGCTAGTGCGCGCGCGCGTGGGGTCTCTCTCTCAAGTCGCGCGCGTTGACTCTTTCACCATGGACGACGGACCGTCTCGCGGCACCCGCCGAATTCGAATGGTAAACGGCGGCGGCTTGGACATGGAGATTCTCCCAGATCGAGCCATGGATATCGGTCATATTTCCTTCAAGGGGATTCCTTTGGCGTGGATTTCTCCGGCGGGTATGCAGTCCCCAAACTTTTATAGTGAGCATGGAACAGAGTGGTTGCGAACCTTCGGGGGAGGCTTGCTAGCTACCTGCGGACTCGACACCTTTGGTCCGGCCTCCGAGCACGAAGGGGTCCATTACCCGATGCACGGTCGAGTGGGGACAGTTCCCGCTCACGTCACAGAAGCTCGAGTTGGAGAAACTGAACTTCGGATTTCCGGTGAGGTGCGCCAAGCCAAAGTTTTCTCAGAAAATTTGTTACTAAGACGCACTTTTTCTTCTCCCATTGGTGGGGCAACCCTGAGAATTGAAGATACCGTCACGAACGAATCTGCCCACCCCGGCCCTCACATGGTGCTCTATCATTTCAACATCGGCTGGCCGCTTTTGGATGACACGGCAACACTGCACATCCCCTCGATAAAAACCACGCCCCGGGATGATGTCGCGCGGGTCGGGCTGGACGAGTGGAGCTCGATAACCGCTCCAGAGTTTGGATATCGGGAACAAGTTTTTGCCCACGAATTCGAGGACGAATTAGTAACGGTAGGGATTGAGAATCGAAGCCTTGGTATTCGACTAGATATTGGTTTTAAAACCAGCCAGCTGCCAGCACTGTATCAGTGGAAAATGGCCGACCACGGTCACTACGTAATGGGTCTCGAACCAGCGAATGTCGCCCAAGTGAATGGGCTTTCAGAGGCGGCGAAACATGGAGCACTGCCTATTTTGCAGCCCGGTGAATCAGTGAGCTACACCATCACCCTGAGCGTCTCGGAGATGGCATAGTGAGTGAAAAGACCTTGGCATTGAGCATGAAAGGGATTGGGAAAAGCTTCCCGGGGGTCCGGGCACTGAGTGATGTCGACCTAGAAGTAACAACTGGCGAGGTGCACGCCATAGTAGGCGAAAATGGTGCGGGTAAATCCACGCTGATGAAAATCCTCGCGGGTGTCTACCAGCCCGATGCGGGCTCTATAAAAATCAACGGAGTGAAAGTTTCGCTGCAAAACCCTCTCGAGGCTAAACGCCAAGGGATTCGGATGGTTTACCAAGAGCTTAACCTGGTGCCCGATTTATCAGTTGCGGAAAACATCGCGCTGGGCCAGATTCCTAAAAAGCGCGGTTTTGTCGACAGAGCCCTTATGCTTGCCGACGCTAAACGAGTGTTGTTGGAGCTCCAAGCGAAAATTTCGCCCTCAACCATGGTGGGGGATCTAACTGTTAGCCAACAGCAACTCGTCGAAATTGCCAAAGCATATGCTTCAGAACCCAAGATCATTGTTCTGGACGAACCTACGTCATCGCTGAGCGAATATGAGACCCAAGCACTTTTCAAGGTCATACGAAGGATGAGCGCAGCCGGGATTTCGGTCATTTACATAAGCCACCGGCTTAGGGAGGTGTTAGACATCGCCGATATCGTGACCGTAATTCGAGACGGAGAGCGCATAGACACCCGATTGATTGAGGGCGTCACGGTAGATGACATGATTTCCCTGATGGTGGGCCGTGAGCTGGCAGAGGTCTTTCCTAAAAGGACGGTGCCGATTGGCAAGATTGTCCTAGAGGCGAAGAATGTCACCGTCCCTGGAAGCTGTGAGGACGTTAGTTTTACTGTGCGTGCTGGAGAAATTGTAGGGCTTGCCGGATTGGTTGGGGCAGGACGAACGGAGGTAGCTCAAGCCATTTTTGGACTCCGCTCCTACTCTCGAGGAACCATACTGGTCAATGGGGCAATAACCCGCATTAGCAGCCCGCGAAAGGGCATCAAAGCTGGTATCGCTTATGTTCCCGAAGATCGAAAAAACGACGGGATTATTCCTAGCCAGTCGATTCGAAACAATATTTCCCTTGCCGTATTGCCTTCGTTACAGCGAGCAGGGTTTATCAGAGGCCAAAAGGAAAAAGATTTAGCGCAGGCCAAGGCTAACGAGCTTGGTGTGTCTCCCCCCATCATCGACCGTCTAGTCAACACTTTGAGCGGGGGCAACCAGCAAAAAGTCGTTCTAGCCAAATGGCTGGCCGCAAAGCCGGATGTGCTGATTTTGGATGAACCTACTCGCGGCGTTGATGTTGGCGCCAAAGCGGATATCCACACCATCATCGGGGAGCTGGCGGCTCAAGGTGTGGGGATTTTGATGATTTCTTCTGAGCTACCCGAAATACTGGCTGCCAGCGATCGAATTTACGTTCTTCACGAAGGGCGAATCACAGAGGAAATCTCTCGAGCAGACGCTTCCGAGGAGCGCGTTATGCACGCAGCGACAGGAGGCGGTTCATCTTGACAATCGAGAATCCAGAGAGCAAGGTG
>Ga0136561_1000572_pt1 | contig 11863 bp, 14 predicted proteins | sample AntRauMeHopE1498_FD_104641 | JGI IMG/M metagenome (GOLD analysis project Ga0136561, IMG submission 104641) | Saline lake microbial communities from Rauer Islands, Antarctica - Metagenome Hop E1 #498 | ecosystem: Environmental > Aquatic > Non-marine Saline and Alkaline > Saline | place... | reverse complement strand
GTGGTTGTGCTTGCGTTGCTGACATTGTTAGCTTCCGCTGCGGCTTGTTTTCTCCTAGCGACCTCCTTCATCCCAGCACTTTTGCCCACACTTTCCGACCTATCTATCAACCTTCCTGCATCTTTATAGCTGAAACCTGACTCAACCATTCTGGAATATATTCTCAGATAAGCTATAAGTCTTTTTATGTATAACAACATAATACTTATATTTCTAACACCATTCTGGATAGACTTTGTTACGCTATCAACCGAACTCTTCCACAAATCTGTGGTTTTAACAACTTCAATTAGCCACCCTAAAAGCTCAAAGCCTATTACCATTAGCAGCAGAGGGCCGGTACTTAGTAGAGATGTTAGTGCTAGTTTCACACCGTAGATAGAGCCTTTTAGAACCGCCATTGCTTTGGATAAAACGCCCGCTCCAGCCGCGCCTATGAGCGCACTTCTAATGTACATGACTAGTGCTGAGTTGGCTATCCTAGTTCCAAGCCCTAACCTTAAGAAGTTAGCAATCAGTGCAAATATAACAGTGTCCAATATGCCGAACGCATCCATCAGCGCCGTTATAGCTTTCAAAGGTGCTGACAGTGCTGAAGCTAAAACCTTAAAGGCTAAAGCTAACATTTTAAGTGCAGGTGTTATTATTCTTACAGCATCTTTTATCACTGTAAATATGTCTGCAAGCGCCTCGTTAATTCCCGAGGTTGCAATAGTGTCTGCAAGTGCTTTCAAACTGTTATTCATTCTATTTTGTGCAGCTATCAAGTTATTCTGTGACTTGGCTGCTGCTCCAGAGGCAACTGCTTGTTCATTTAGCATCCTAGAAACGACAGCAACAAACTTGTGAGACTCTACCGTACCTGTTGCGATAATATCCTTAAAGTTCTCACCTTCATAGCCAAGCTCTTTAAGAGCCTTACGAGCGACACCTGTAAACTGAGGCATTTGCTCGTTAACTTGGTTCATCTCCTGAGCTTGAATTACTGGCCCTGCTAACATCTGCTTAAACGCTAAGAATGCTAATCCTGACCTGTGTGCATCCAAACCAGTTGCCTGAATTGAAACAGCTAACTCCTCGAATATTGCCTTCGACTTTGCTGCTGTGAGTCCTGCTGATATAGCCGATACATTGAAACCAACAAAAGCGTCTGCTGTAGCTGATATATCTGAACCTAACCTCTCGGACATATCCGCAACATACTTGAAGTTTATTCCTGCGTCTTCCGCACCGTCTGAAGACAACAGCATAGTAGCTCTTATTCTCTCGAAGTCTTTAGCCGTTCTAAAAAGGGCTGCTCCAGCTGCCAACACTGCAAATACCGAAACATAGCTCCTAGCCAAATTACCCAATGACTGTCTTAAGCCGTGGGCTGCAAACTGAGATTTAGTCATCTCCTTGCTTGAAGCTCTTTGTGCCTTAGCGAGTCCTTGCATCTCAAACTTTAAATCACCAGCTCTTTTTCCTAGCTTCCTGAGTTCATCCTGAGTCTTAGCTGTAGATGAACCCGTCTCAATATCTAAAAGCTCTTTTTTAATACGCCTTAAGCTGTTGGCTGCATCAGATAAAGGTGCTAACTGCACTAGGCTGGCAGCGCCTATAGCCCCTCTACCTGCTGAAGTACCCACTGAGTCTCTCTGAGCTGCCGTAGGAGCCCTTTGCCCGAGTGGGGCGGGTGATGCCTTGGCTTTAACCAACGATGCCTTACGCGCCTCCTCAGTCTGTTTCTTTTGTATACCGAGTTCACGCTCCCTTATGGCTATTCTTCGACCTAGAAGGGCTATTGTCCGTCTTATGTTATCAACATTAGAGCTGGATAACATATTCTTTTCTTTAGAGTGCTTGACACCAAGTAATTCGGCTTTAGCCAGTGTTCTCGTAAGTCTAGTCTTCGTGCTAATTAAAGCTGTCTCTTCCTTAGTCCCAACAGCCGCCTTATCTTTAGCGGTAGGTCTTTGTACACCTCTCGTTATTGAGGGGGTTACAGCTCTGGAAGTTACGACTCTTGGCTTAGATTTATTTATCCGCTCAGTGAGGGATAACTCTTTAGCCAACATACCTAGCCTGACTTTCTGGAGAGTAGTTCTTTTCTGCTCCAACCTGAGAGATTTCTCCATCAGGCGGTCAGTGTTCTTCATCCCCTTCTTGACTTTCTCGTTGTCAAAACCTAACTCTAAAACCCAATCCTGTATTCTCATTTAGTTTACCTCAGTCAATGGGTTTCTGTTTATTTCTTTGTCTCAGAGTCTTTATAAGCAGCCGCTTCCATAGCATCATTTATTTCAATCCACTGTTTAATCTCAATCACCTCGCTAAGGGTGTAATCGTTCTTTAAAGCTCTTAGGTCGGTTACGGGGCAGTGTTTTGAACTCATCATTCCCATAAAGAATATACTGTGATCTGAAAGGGTGCTTGTCTCCTCTATTAAGAGTCGGACTCGTCTTGTGGCTGAACCTTCGGCTTCATCATATCCCTCAGCGTAGGGATTTCTAAACCCTTTGCTTTGAGATATGAAGACAAAAAATCGCCAAAATTCTCCTTCAGGGCTGTTTCAAGCACCAGTAACAATTCTCCATACTTGCCTCGGAAGTGAGTATCGAAAACAACACCTTCGTTGTTAAACTTGAGTCCCGCTAATAGCAAGGTCACTAGCTCTAATATGTCTATGTTCTCCATGCCTGAAACCAATACTGTGCTGGCCTCATAAAACATTGTTTGTTCATCAGGGAGAGTAAAGCCATCGTCACCTGTATTCTTGTCTGCCATAATCCCCAAAACGGGAGCAAACACTTTAAGTAGTTGTGTACCTACTACCAAACCTTTAGATGCTGGTAATAGTGTGATGGAGTAAATGTTACCTCCAACTTCAAATGTTTTTACACCAGTTGCATTAACTGCTGCTTTTAGAATATCGTTGTCCATATTTCCTCCTCAGGATATAAAAAATGGGGCCACCAACTAGGCTGACCCCCGTAATTTTAAAGTATATTTTGTATCGTTTGTAACACTCGGTTAGCAGCAGTGGTAGCAGCAGATATAATATCACCCTGCAAGCCTTGTCTACCGAACGCTCCGAAGTGCATAATCTCAACAAAGAAAACGTAGTCTCTTGTTTTACCAGAAGCAGTAGACCCTAAAGACACCTCTGGGGCTTCCTGTACGTGCGCTGAGCCAAGATAAGCAAGTACTGAGCCTGATGGGTCATTAATCACAATATCGCCTACAGCGAGCTTACGTTGAAGCCTTTGAGCTGCTAAGATAGAAGACAAGAAAACATCAGAAGGACTGTTTTGTTGAACGCTAATTGTGCAAGTACCTGTTTCATCTGGAGAGTAAGATATACTTACCTGACCGTCTGCACCAACCTCTGTTTCAGTGATTGGGCTGTTGAGACTAAACGTGATAAAGGAGTCAGGGGCTAAAGCCTCGATAGCCTGACCGGAAAAACTAACTTGCACATCGCGTGAAGCGTAAACTGGAAGTGACATTTATAAACCTCTTTTGTTAATTATTGACCTAATCTATAGGTTAGGGAGCCAGTGATCTTAGTGATTTGAATTGCACCCGCCAGATAAGCATCAAAGTTTGCAGTGAATAGGCGGTTTGCCTTATCAGCAGCAGTTATCTGTGAGGCTGTAGGGAAGTTCAGTGTGTAGGGTTCTCCTGACTCAAGAATATTAGGTTCAGTTTCTGTTTCAACATAGCGTGAAAGTTCAGTAGACAAAACACTCTTAACTCGATTTATACCTGAATCCGTAAAAGGTATAACGGGTGTTGCAATAAAGAATGATTGGTATGCCTCAGTGATTCGGGCAACTAAGAAATCCCTATTACGAATAACATCAACCCATTCTCCAGAAGCTGTTTTACCAGACTGAGCAGAAGATACGGTGACACCCGCTCTAACCTCACCAAATGAAGCATTACGTGCTGTCAAGTATCCTTTTTGAGTAGTTGTTAAGTTGAAACCTGTAGCTGGGTCTTGAGCAGCCGTGACACCGTTTGTCTGGTTGTTAGCCCAAACTGACTTACCTGCATCAGCTGAAGCTCCGATTGCAATGTACCCCATCTCAGGGAAACCTGTAGCAGCTGTCTGGTGAAACCAACCAACTGTTCTTAGGAAAGCACCTTCGCGTAGTTTACCTAGCACATCACCGGAAACAGCAGCGCCTGTGTAAGCAGTTAAGGAGTCTGCGCTGGCTATAGAGACAAAGTAAACCTTATTTCTTGACTCTATAGTAGCAGCCATTGCCAGAACATAAGCTTCAGTTTTGTCGTATGCAGCTACAAAATAGAAGTTATCATCTTGTACTTCTATAGCAGCAACAGTAGCAGCCGCCGACTCCGAAGCAGTAGACACAGCAGTTATTAGCGAATCAGTAATAGCTACTATCGCGTAGGGTGCTGAGCCCGATTTAGCCAGAGTTACAGCACCTGTTGTATCAACAACAGTAACACCTACAAGACCAGACAATCCTGCCGCTAAAGCCGTAGCGATGGCGGCAGCAGTTTCCGAGCCAGTTGAGCTTGTAAAGGTAGCTGCTACATCAACACCACCTGTTCCCTTAACAGTGACAGAAAATACTTGGCCTACGACAGTAGCGGGTGATGGAGTTAGGGTTACCAAACTAGCATCTCTTCGACCTACTTTCACAGTTGTTATTCTTGGGGTTTGCTTGAACGCGGCTTCAACAGCTTTGTACTCATCAGAGCTTGTTGGTAGGTCTATTGCAGCAGCAGTAGTAGAAGTATAAGTTCTAATCCTGTCTGTGAACCACTGACCCGCTCCGATAAACAAAGGAGTTCCAAAACCTGCTCTTGAGATTACAGTTGTATCTAGCGATATTGTTACATTTACAGCTGGTTCATAACTAGCCATTAAACTCTCCTACTATTAATAAATTATGGTGCAACAGAAGTTACTGTTACGTCTATTGGTAACGGGCTTTCATCTTTATCAGTTCTAAACAGTTCCCCGTCTAAAGTTACTGTATCAAAAACGCCTGTTTGTGCATCTACAACCCTATCTACGATAGAAAATGTGATATTGAATAATGAAGCCTCTACAAATTCTGTTGATAACAAATCAGGTGCAGATATGACTTCAAATGTTTGGACTAAAGAGCCCTTTGTGGCTGTGGTGATAGCACCCCTAACCCTGTCAAGTCTGAAGTAGCCTTCCAACTGGTTAGCTATGCTCCTAGACTCCTTCCCGTACACAGTGTATTGAATCAGCAGTGTGTAGTCTGTTTCCCAATAAGGGTTACCGTCCCCGTTAACGCCTGAAGACAATAGCCAACCTTTTGTTTGCGATGTGTTTAAAACATCGTAGGTTATATATGGGTAATCAGGCTTTGGCGCGTTTGGTCTTCTCTCTATGATAGCTGGAAACTTGTCACCGGCTGGGCCTATCTCGGCCAACCTACCGCCAACAGCTTCTACAGCACTGTCAATAAAAGCTTGTTTTATTAATTCATAATTTATCATTATGCTGGACTACTGGTGGTTAGGTCTGATCTGATTAATACACAAGCATAATGGCTTGTAGATAACCCCGCTCTTGTCCAATCTTGAACGTGAAATACTTCGTACTTATCACCATCAACAATCCCGTAGTCTGCCTCTGTTTTAGTTATCTGCGAGGCTGGGTTTAGTTTAGTTTTAGTTCTATAGATTAGTGAATCATTCTCCGTTGTACCTTCGGGCAATACAACAGAGGTTTTACCTTTATCGTAGGGTTGCAGGTTACCCACTGTAGCCACAGTGGTTGGAGAAGCGTCAGGAACCCAATCACCTGCCCTGTTATAGTCACCACCCGCTACTCTTTGAAAGACAATAGAGGACGACTTGAAAATTGATAACATCTAGGCTCCTTTATTTTTTATCTTATAGTTAACTTTATCGCGTAGCTCCCCAGTGTCTAGCAGGGGGCTAAGGCGGTTTGAGGGTGAGCCTACCATTAGGCTACCAGCTGGTTTACCAAACAAGTCTTTGTACTCTTTCTCTATGAACTTACCTAGTGAGTTTAGTAGTTCCTCGTCTGACTGACTTGACATTAAGTTTAACACGTAGTTTTTTATTGCTACTTTAAACTCAGGCTTAGTAGACAACTCGTGAAAGTTCATGCCAAGCAAAGCCAAAGGGTATTTAACAGCATCGCCGTTAGGCCCACCGAAAGCCCAAAGAATCATTAGCTCGACGTATGACTTACCTGATGAATGAGTACCATCTGAACTAAAATGACCTACCTCTAGTTTCTTTTTTTGCAGACTGCTTAGAGATTTTAGAATACTCGCTGACTGACTCGCTTTTTTGTTCTTTCTCACTGGCATTTAATTTAACCTCTATAACTTCCTCGGTTAGTACAACACCGTCTTTACTTGTGACGACTGTAACTTGCATATAGCACCTCTCTAAAAATATAAATCTGAATTGTCTGGCATGGGGTTTATGTCAGGAGTGCTGCTAGAGGTAATCTTAATACCTTTACTAGAAGACAACCCGTAATAACCAAACAACGGGCAAATGTCTTTTAAGCTGTCTATAAACCTTCGCCAAGTCCTTACACTCCCGTCACCGTCAAAGTACTCTCTCTCGTCACCGCCTGAACGCTCTCTTTTGACTCCCGCACCAGTCGTAGATGCTTTTGTTAAGTTAGCTTGACCTATGGCCCTTAAACCTAAACATAAAGCTTGTGAGTAATACTGATCGTCATCGGCTATCAGTTGGTTGGTTATAACGTAACCGTTGATCTGAGTGATTTGATCGTCTGTCATTTCGTTATTATCTGGCAACCACGTTTTTTCGTCTAACAACAATTGTGCTTTATCTATTACAGCCATTTTGTGATTTCCTGATTAGTAGTTTTATTTTCCTTTTAATATAACAACTAGTCAATAACTGTTATATTAAAAGGAGCTGCAATGTGCAGCTCCTGTCTATCTTCTTATGAGCCCGATACTAATGGGCGGATAAGTGCTGGGTTAACGTTCATGTACAGGACGTTAGATTCCTGTGCAACGTGTATACCCGTTCGGTTTTTAACACTAGTCCAAGCATACTTGTCTTGGGCCATTGTGTTAACGTTCTCACGGTCTTGTGCAGGAGCATAGACGCGCTTAAACAAGTTCTCAGCACCGACAGGTACGACAAATGCAGACTCTGTAGGAATCATTACTGACCCCAAGATAGATGCACTGTATCGGATGTAACGGAAGCCATCGTGAGAGTCAAAGTACTGGTAAGCAAACTTGCCGTTACCAGAACCAAAGTTCTCTCGTGGAACTTCCATAGATGCCAAGTCAAGTGGGCCTCTGATATCACGAGCCAAACCCTCTTGCTTCTCGATTTCAAGTCGGGCGTTGTAGAAGTTAGCACCGCACAGAATAACAGGGGAGGTCATTGAAGTACCTGCCTTGTCCAACTCTGCTTGCAAAATATCAAACTGCAAGCCGAAGAGAGCAAAATGGTCTACAGAACCTGCCAAGTTCATACTCACAGCTGACGGTCTGCTTGCTCCATACACGTCTGTATAGAAGTTATACTGTGGTATAGCAGCAGAGCCTCTAGTGATGTTAGTGTCTGCTGTAAGTAGTTGAGCATAGGCTATCTCGGTAAACATATTCCAAGCTTTGTCTGCCTTAGTAACCATTTTAGCGATTACGTCTTCTTCGGTCAGCATGTCTTGTGTACCGGCTTTACGCTTGTTGGCGTAGTCTTTAGGCGCTACATTGTAACGTAGGCCGAAAGAACCAACTTCGTAAATCAACTGTCGGGCTTTGTCTTTTTGAAGGTCTGCACCGAACTCTTCATACCGCTTACCGCTAGGTAGCTGCAAGGTTTCAGCCAAGTCATCATACTTAATGGTGTTGGTTTCTATGTAGACATCGTTAGTAGCACCACCTAGCATTGCAGATAGCAGCATAGGCTGAGGCTGTGTTCTCTCGATTGCCCCGAGTTGCATACTCTCCATCTCGAAGCCGTTTTGAAGCGAGTTAGAGATAGATTTATCTAGGCCGCTTAATTCTTGATCTTCATTAATCTTCATTTCTTATTAAATCCTCGTGTTTAGTATGTAGGTGTAACAACAGTTGCACTAGCGATAGTGGTAATTCGCTGATCTTGCATGGCATCTAAAAACAACGCTTGATTAGCAGCGTTGGCAGTTCCCCAAACCATACCTGCATTTGAGATTGTTACATCTCCTCGATAAAGAATTGTTCGGCTTACATCTCCAGCTGACAAATCAACATCTGATTTATTAAATCCAGCTCCGAAATTATCACCGACTAGGATACCAACTACTGAGCCATCGGGTAGTGGTGAGTTGCCAGCGGTAACTGCGGCTGCAATATCCTGTGCAATAAAAACTTCAAACTGGCTGTTACCGTTAACCCAAATAACTGGGATACCGATGTTACCGATAGTGGCAGTTCCCCCGACAGTGACAGATTCAAAATTGAAATTAGTCTTTGTCATTTCTTCAAAATCCATTACGCCTTTGATAAGGTCACTCAGGACTGGTCTTTCTGTTGCGTTAATAGGCATTACTTATAGTTCTCCAATTATGCTTCGGTTTTTGTTTTAAGGGACTTAGAAATCTTTTGTTCTCTGGTCATGTCTTTCATAGGGTTGTCGTCAGTTCCCGTATCACCCACTTCTTTGCTAAGTTCAGCCTTCAAGGGGTTACCTTCCAAGTCCATGCCTTTAGCTTTAGCAATTGCGGCCAACTCCGAATTAGCTGCATCTTCTACAGCTTTATTGAGAGTAACTTCAGCTGCTGCATTAAGAGCATCAAAGGCTTTAAGAATAGTGTCATAATTGCCAATTGCTGCAAGAGCGACCGTTAACTCTTTGGTGAGTTCTTTATCGAACTGATAACCTGACAGAGCGTTAGTTGCTTTAGATTCAGCAAGGTCTTTTCGTAGTTGTACCATTTCTTCTTGTAGTTCTTTACTCATAATTTCATCAATTCCTATATCAGTTTTATTTAAGTTATCTACCTCAGAACCCTCAACAGTAGAGGCAGAGGGGGTTTTACCATCTTCAATAGATTTGTCTATATCCGAGATTTGATGACCTATGCCCTTAAGCACAGCTCGTTGTGTGTCAGAAAGAACTTTTCCTTTTTCCAGAGATTTAAATAATATAGCATCATTCATGAGAGAACATGCTGGGCTATCCTTGCTGGTGTAAGCTATGTGAGCCTTGTCAAAAGCGAAAGATATCTTTTTTAATTTTCTTTTAATGATGCCCACTTTACACTTCCTCCCATGATGCCATTGCACCTATTGATACGCCCATCAAGTCTCCGTTTTTCCTAGCAGCCCAAGCTTTTTCGCTTTTAAAAAGCATTTTAACAAGGGGCTGACCTTCTTTAACGAGGGTGTCACCTACCATACAATCAACTTCATTAACCCAAGCTTTCTGAGGGGAGAAGTCGTCTGTCATCATCTTATGAAAGTAGTTGCCACTCATGTTACCGTCTTCGATAGCTTTGTTAAAACTCTTAACCATTTCGTGGCAAACTTCGGGGCTCATGTAAGTATCCCCAACTCCATCAACATCATCTATAGCGATGTACAAAGGTTCTATTGCTATCATCTGCTCGTCATTCAGTTGCTTAAGTATTGGCTTGGGGTTTCCCTCAGCTACACCTAGAGCTTTGCTAATCATTTCACCAACCTTGGCTAGAATGCTACTCTCGGTTATTGACTTTTCAACGTCTTGGGGGTCAGTTAGAAAAACAACCTCTACAGGGTCACCTGTAAGCTCGGCGCTTGTTCCGTTGAATGTGTACGGAGACTTATAAATCAGATAAGTACCATCTTTATATGTATCCCAGTAAACAAAAACATCGTCATAGTCCACCATATAAGCCCAATTAGAGCCGCAACAATAGTCTGAGTTAGACTCGGAGTATGTCGCTTCAACTGCCTTGGCTAGTATACGGCGTTTATCATTTTCAGTTGCCTTTTCTATTACTTCTAGTTCTTTATTTAGTATTTTCTTCATATTGTTTACACCGACAGGTAGCCAGCGACTTCACCTCCGATTAGGTTTTGTTTATGATTATGGTTTCACCAGTTGAATTTATAGCTATGATTTCATCGTCTGTTTCTGAGTCTACTACAAAATCTTCCATAGACTTATTTTCGCTATTGATGGAGGATGATGCACCCCCCGCTTGAGTGTCCCCTGTCCCGCTGGAGCCGTTTGATTTACCTGCGTTGGATTTTATCTCTTTCTTCTCCCTCTCCCTTAGGAACTCCTCTAGTCCATCTGTGTCCCACCCTGCTGACACATATAAGTCTTCCAGAGCCCTGTCTGTTAACAAGCCAACACTACCCGCCCGTTGTAGCACTTTGGATATTGTATCAAAGTCAACTTTGCTGGGGTCTGATGGCGTGAAAACTGGCATGTCATCATAGTCGAGATACATGTCATTTACAGCTAGGAGTCTAGGAGCGAGTTGGTTGTTAATTACATCTACTTTCCAATCAACATTTCGCTGTATGTAGTAGTCATGCGTAGTCATCATACCGCCAGCCAAAGCATTAGAGCCATGACCGTTCTGACCTAGTAACAAGAAACCTGTTCCAAAATTGTTATAAATAGATTTTCTTTTCTGGTTTATAATCTCTTCTGTTTTGTACTGTATACCACCACCTTGTATTCCCTTAAGCTCAAGGTCGTACATATATTTTTTGCTAAATTCATCCACATCCGAAGTAAGAACTATTTGAGTAGTTTTACCCGCTTGTAGGTCGGAAGCGTCTCTCTGTAAAGCTTCGTACTCTGCTGCTTCGTTGGGGTAAGTAGCTGGGTCGTTGGCTTTCTCTATAAGCTCCGCTGGTACTCTTACAACAATAAGACCCCCGAAATCTTTGGATACACCTACAATTTCATAGTGTTCAACTAGCTTCTTTTCTATCCAAGCGTCATAGCAGCTATTAAGGGGAGAGTTACCCTGAGGGTTGTTAAGTGTAGGGTTGTGCCTGTAGTGTAGCATCTGCTGGACTGATATAAACGGGTAGTTGGAGTCAATTAAAATTCCTGCATGAATACTGGAAAAAGGTAGGTTACCGCCGAAGTCAGACAACCTAGGCTCTCTCATTTGAACTGCCGTTGGTTTTTGAACTACACCTCTAAGCTCCGTGTTACCCTTATTCCAAACCCACCCGTATATCGTCTTAGCGTCTCGGGGGGATAGTTTGTCCAGTATATACGAACCCTTGTACTTACCTTGAGTTGATTTTTTAACTACTAAGTTTTGAATAGCAAACCCATTTTTTAAGTCAGTACAAGCATCGTTCATTGCCTCCATCCAAGTACCGTAACTCATGTTGCGAATACAGTAGTTTAAAAAGTCTGCTGCCACCTTGCTTCTCTCAGAGCCTTTTTTGCTTGTAAACTTACCCCCCGATAAAGAGCTGACAGCCATTATGTTAGTTACATCGACAGAGTTAGCCACAGCGTCATCCAGCATCATATTATCATAAGTGAATAGACGCTTTGGCATTCTGAGATCATCTTTACGGAGGTCTTGTATAAACCTAGAGGATGTTACTATTCCTGAACGACCCTTCTCTTGTGTTAGAGGGCGGGTGACTGTTTTTGAGGTACTCTCTGATTTATTTAGTGCTTCATCCATAATTTTACCTTCGTAAGTTAATCAGAGTTTATTTATTCTTAGGGGGTCTTCCTCGCCCTTTAGTTTTAGGCTTAGCTTCAGCTTCAGGCTCGGGCTCGGACTCAGGGTCAGCTTCAGGCTCGGACTCAGGGTCAGCTTCAGGCTCAGGCTCATCCCGCTCTTTGTTCTCAGCCTCGGCCTCTTCTTGAGCCCTAGCCACAGCTTCAGCCT
>Ga0136561_1000566_pt1 | contig 11963 bp, 12 predicted proteins | sample AntRauMeHopE1498_FD_104641 | JGI IMG/M metagenome (GOLD analysis project Ga0136561, IMG submission 104641) | Saline lake microbial communities from Rauer Islands, Antarctica - Metagenome Hop E1 #498 | ecosystem: Environmental > Aquatic > Non-marine Saline and Alkaline > Saline | place... | reverse complement strand
GTCTTTACTAGTGGCGATGGCGATCAAATACTGAGCGACCCACATAGTGGTCACCACCCACGGATTGGGCGAATCGGCGTCTTGCATTTTATAGTAATTATCGCGCTCATAACGCACATAGCCTTCACTCGCTGCTTGTACTTTCAGAGTATCTTCTACCACCTTAAACATCCTCGCTACGCGCGCGTCGGCCGCCTCGATCACTCCAAAATAAAATGGTCCAAAAAAGCTACTCATATCGACGACCGTGTCACGTACATCTTCTTTATCATCATACGCCCGGATCCCCTTAATGAAATAACCCCGCTCTTCATCATAGAGGTGTTCGAGAATCGCGCTTTGCATCTTTTGAGCAACAGCATTATAGGTGCGGGCGGCGTCTACCTTTCCGAGCATCTCCGCGAACTTTGCAGCGGCGGACAACGCTCCGTAGACAGCGCTTGAGGTATAGGTAGAAATGCAGTACTTTTCTTCCCAAAGATCATAAGAATTTTGCGGCAAACCCAAACGTGCTTCAATGTATTCCACCATAAAATTAGCGGCGGGCTCGATAAACGGATTGTATAAGCTTTCAATGTATTCTAAATCCCTCTCCAATAAATAATGTTGATGCAGCATATATAGCACCAACGCCGTTTCATCTTCTTGAATTGGAAACTCCGGTTGCCCTTCGATCACCCACGGATGCCACGAACTCCCAAGAGCACCGTCTGCGGCGTACTTATGCATCAGATAACCTCCGCGCTCTAAGCGATCCGCCATAAAGCTGAAAAATTTCTTAGTGATATCACTGTAGCCAGCCACATCAAGCGCGTGCGCCACGATAGCACCATCGCGCGGCCACACGTAGCTGTATGTGTCGCGCCCGTGGTGCAACATGTCGGTGTCACTGGAAGCGATAATCGCACCCCGATTATCAGTGTGAGTACGGATAATAGTGAGCGATCTTTTATATAACAACGCTAAGTCTTCCCCCAGTGGCGTTGTGTCAAAATCTTCTTTATCAACCCAGGCCTGCCAATAATTTTTGGTTGACGCAATCAAACGTGCGGGAGTTTCTAAGAGTACGTATGCATTTAAGTCGTGTGCCTGTGCCATTGTGCCGGCAACTACTATCCAATAATCAGCGGTTACCGCATCATCTGTGTTTAAGACCATCGGTAATCCGATAATGGAGTCAACAGATCCGTGTTCAACTGGGTTTTTTTCTAAAAAATTGTCTTGCGCGTCCATATACGTACCCTCTCGTCCTTCAATACCAAACAAACCTATGTTGTATTCAGTAAATTGCTGGTCGTCCACAAATGCATTAACCAGGAAGGTAGTATTACCCTTGTAATGCGTAATGGCTTTTACTCTCGGGTCATATAAACCTGTGTCACCACGGCGTGATTCAGAAATACGGAATTGTTGCGCTAAATATAGTGTGACTGAACGTGTCTCAGGGCGCAGGTTAGTTAAGGTGAATTGGCGCAAAAAAACATTGGCTTCATTGTGGACCGCGTCAATACTAGTCAGTAAAAGTCCCAGTCGTTCGTGCTTAGCTGTAAGCGAACCCACTAATGACGTAGTATCATCACCCACGATAACGCTCCACTCACTACCTTCTAGCCACGACATTTCACCGTCGGCATACACTCCGATACGATGTACAAAACTACCGCTAGCCCCACTGACATGATTGTTGTGTCCGACGTACGGGAAATAAAAATCTCGCACCTGCCCACGATAGTCAAGTCCAACTAAAATATTTCCATTACCCAATGTTATTGAACGTGCCATAATTAGTTAACTGGAGTAATAATTTAGTCGTTTCTGGATGGCGCTGGATGCTTTTGCTACCGAGGTGCATTGGCGTAACGCGGCAGCACACACAGCATCGCCAAGAACATATTCGACCCAGTCAGCAAAATCATTCTTATCATCATTGGCATGATACATAAAAACTGTTTCGTCCATACTTCCTAAAGCCACACGTAAATCTTGTAAATCGCGCAACACACTGCCATCGGTAGTCCAGAAGCAATGTCCGTCAGGTGCACACACAAGCATTTCAGTCTCATTCCGACTATTTGTTTTTACTAAGGGTAACTTTTTTTTAGCCACCTTCTTAGCAATTACTTTTTTTACAGATATTTTTTCTGACGCTTTTTTTATAGAGGTTTTAGTTTTTTTTGCTACTACAGATTTTTTTATAATTACGCTTTTTACCGTTTTCTTTTTTTGTACTGGTGTAGATGCTATTTTTTTTAGCGTTGAGGTGGTGATATTTTTTTTAGTAGACATAATGAGCTGAGCTTAAGGACGAACAATTTTTTTACGTAGCGCTTGCAACCACCTTTTAGCTACCAGAAGTGACGTCTTTACCAGTAACCAAATCCGCTGCCATACCCTACGTATTACCGATGGCGCAGAGACTGTAGTTGCAGCTCGTGCTAGGTGTGACTGTACCCGTAATTGTAAATCACTTAGGGCGTTCATGAAAGCGATATATGCGTCATATGGGGATTGGTACGGACTAAAATAAGCGTGTACGTCACCATCATTGCTCCACTTTGTACACATATAATAAAAATGATCTGACGTTTGAAGTTTCCGCCAGTTTTCAATCAGGATCGAATCGTCGGTCGCAAGCACATTTTTTTCCATACTGTACGTGGCCTCAATGGCAGCTTTCTGAATATCGTTACCTGTCCAAGCAGTGAGATCGCGATCAGTATCAGCCCAGGTAAGCACGCTGGGGACATTTATCTCCCCAACGCTCGGGTAACTTTCAATTGTTTCAGTCGCAGTCTTAAAACTATTGTCAGAGTGCCTGAGGAATGTTTTTGGGAACGCTTGCCAAAAATCAAAGATACCAGTATCAGCCCATTGATGCTCACCGAACGTTTCGTAATCCATAAATAAGTTGATCGTGTTACCGTCGCTGTGATGACGGTTGATCCAATCAGTATAAGTTTCGGTTGAGAGTGGCCAACTTTCCCACTCCTTATTACCAAAACGAAAGGCCAAGTCATCAGAGAGTTTATAGTTTTTAAGTAGCACTTTTATACCCCCGCACCCGACTGGTTGATACACATAATTTGGACTACGCCAACCAAGTATCGGCTCCCAGCCTTCAGCCATAATACCAATATAACCGTGATCCTCACACCACTTAGCTAAATCATTGCGATATGAGAGTTCGGTATTACGAAATACCCGTGGTTGGTAGTTAAATAATTCATAAATACGCGCCGCATGCATCGCTACTTGACGCTCAAACTCTGGTATCGAATAGAAAAAAGCTAGAGAATGATGATAGGTATCGGCCAAGATTTCCACTCGACCCGTCGCTACTAGCCGTTGAAAGCTCGCGAGTACGTCTGGCGCATAGGCTTCAAATTGGTCGAGGGCAGTCCCTGAGAATGATAGTGAGAAACGAAACTCAGGATGATCATGCAGTAGCTGCTCCAAGAGAGCGTTCATGGGACGGTATGATTTTTCAGCGACCTTTTCAACAATCCGGCGATTATTTAAGTCGGTATCACTCGTATCGTTAAAGTACTCAGTATCATTACCAATATCGAATACTCGATACGATTTTACTCGATAAGGTTGGTGGACGTGAAAATAAGGACACACTGATAACATACTTAACTTGCCAGGCGTTGCACTAATTGTAAAACCCGGTCATATACTGCTCGCACTTTAAGAGCGGCCACGTGCCAGGTATGTCGTAATAATTCTAACTTTCCTTCGGTACGCAGCTGTTGTTGTAAAACCGGATAACGCAAAGTAGCTAGAATCTTATTAGCCATTTCGTCTACGTCCCAAAAATCTACCTTGAGTACATGAGTGGTCACTTCCGCCACACCAGACTGTTTAGAGATCAGTGCTGGTGTACCATGGCGCATCGCCTCCAGTGGCACCAAACCAAAAGGCTCAGACACTGACGGCATAACGACTAAATCCACACTTTGATACATGCGGTCACGGTCTTCATACCATAATGCTCCTGCAAACAGCACATGTTGTGACAGACCCAGCGCACCAACTTGCTGCATAATCTGAGCCTCCATATCGCCCTTACCTGATATTACAAAGACAACGTTGGGATTATGATCTATTACCTTACGGGCCGCTAAAACAAAATAATCGACGCCTTTTTGAATGGTGATACGACCATGGTACAAGATAATTTTTTTACCCTGCTTCCGCCAGCCTTGCAATGTTGGTACGTGGCGCACCGGTTCACCCACCTCGGTGCCGTTATGCACAACCGCCACCTTTTGTGCATCTACGCCATGTTTGCTAACAATAGTTGTCTTAGTAAGCTCACTCACCGTAATGATACAATCAGCTTCTTTAAATGCCACCTGTTCAATGGCATAAATACTTGGATCAACAGTACCTCCACCCGCTTGATCGAAACCAGTAGCGTGGACATGCAGCACTAATGGTTTGCCGCTGACGCGTTTAGCAGCAATCCCCGCAAGATATGATGTCCAGTCGTGTGCGTGGATAATATCGAAGTCTTCATTCTTAGCGATGATGGTAGCGTGCGCGGCGAAGTCGTGTGTGGCTTCGATTAGTTGCCGCGAATACACCGCCAACGTTCCGTCACTATTTAAAAAATGCAATAGTGCACTCGAGTGCTGATACGGACCCGGCAGGGCAAATGTTTCAAGCTCAGGAGGGATAATATCTGCAAAAATAAAGCGCGCGCCACTAGATTGTATTTTTTGGCGACGAGGTAATACAAAAATAACTTCCACGTCAATCGCCGTCAATTCTGACACTAACCCATGGCAAGCTATACCCAAACCACCAGTTGTTTCAGGGGGATAATCCCATGCAAATGTGAGCGCCTTCATAATATAAATACCTAAAGTAAGCTGCAAAGTGCTGCCTGCTACAATGGCCTCCACCCATAGTAACACGCGTCTAAAAATAAGCTTAAAATCAGTGTGCATTGACGATTTTAGCTACCGGTGGTAATATTGTCGCCACTATGTCACAAGAAAGACTCATTAAGATGGTAACCCCAGGAAACGCCGCTGGTGTCGGTAAAGGACACGTCTACTACACCACATTTAATAACAAAAATAAAAAAGACCCGAGTAAAAAACACAAAGAAAGAAAGTTCAATCCGGTTGCGCAAGAACACACTGAATACACTCAAAAGAAATAACACATAATCGCCGCGAGCCAGCTCGCGGCGATTATGTGTTATTTTGATAAAAAAGCGATAATTCTTATGTGGTATGAGTATAATTTCAACTTAATAAAGCTATTCCATATCAGCTGTATACTTTCCTTGATCGGCTAAACAATTAAGTTTTAGACGTTCTAGCAGTGCGGTCTGAGCGGCCGGAATATTTTCTTTTTTTCCTAACCACGCTTCTTGGGCTGGAATCTCTAAACCGCGAGAGAATGAAAATGCCAACTCCCATGGTAGGCCACCGCGCTCTTTTTCGAGCTTAGCAATGGCATTGAGATTTTCGGTAGCGCGCGTTGGTGTTTGTCCACCGGAAAGAAATACGATACCTGGCAAAGTGGATGGTACACTCTTTTCAAACGTTCTGATGGTTGCCTCTGCCACCGCTTCGGGGCTAGTTTGCTCAGGATGTTCACTGCCGGCCAACACCATACTTGATTTTAAGATCGTACCGGTAAGATCGACGCCATACCATGTCATAAGTTCAAACAGTTTTTGCAGCACCTGCGTTGTGACTACCTCAGCTCGCTCCAAACTATGTCTTCCACTAAAAATAACTTCTGGTTCTACAATGGGCACAATCCCTGCCTCTTGGCACAACATGGCGTAGCGCACCATTGACATACAATCAAAGACAATATTTTGTTCGGTAGGATTGGTGTCCGAGATAATGATCACTGATCGCCATTTGGCTGCCCTCGCGCCCATGTCATAATAATCGGACAAGCGCTCAGCCAAACCATCGAGCCCTTCAGTGACCACCTCTCCCTCAAAGCCGGTGTGCGGGACAGTGCTCTTATCAACTTTAATAATCGGTATAATCCCCCGTCCAATCAAAAGATCCGGAAATGGTGTGCCGTCGTCAGTATGATTACGGATGGTACCGTCGTGTAAAATAACTCCTGAAACGTACTGCTCAATGCCGACTGTAGTAAACAGTATTTGACGGTACTGCCGACGCAATTCAGCGTCTGGCGTGAGACCTATGTCAATTAATTGATTATCCATCGTACTCGGACTCTGGTCAGCCGCTAAGATACCTTTTTTATCGAGGACTAATTTCTTTGCGATTTCGTGCAGCGATGAACTGTGTAACATATACCAGCTATTGTACCAGTCGCGCGCCATCATTGGGAAAAATGGTGGGGATGAAAACTACAGCTGTAAATACTGCTCTCTAAGTAAGTGATCAAGCGCGCAGTTTCCACCCTCGTTTGAAAAGCGTCGTCACCAAAATACCTAAGCCAATCACTAGTCCGGCCGTCACGAAAAAACCGATAATGGCGTTGGCTTCATTGTGGCCGATCATGCTACTACGTACACCATCGGCGAAATAGAAAAAGGGATTAAAGCGAGTGATAGTTGCTGCCAGTGCTGGTAAAAAAGTGATAGAGTAAAAAATTCCACCCAAATATGTGAGCGGTGTGATCACAAAAGTATTTAAAACTTGCAGCTGCTCAAATCCTTCTGCCCACAGCGCCACGATGATCCCGAGCATCGCAAAGATAGCCGAAATTGCGGCCACATAGCCAATAAACCACAATGGATGTTGCAGTTGTACTGCCCCAAAGAGTAAGCCGACGCCGAGAATAAGGAATGCGACCATGAGTGCCCGCACGACCGCACTCCCCACTAACCCAACGAGCATTTCCAGATAAGAAAAGGGGGTAATCAATATTTCTTCTATGCCTTTAGTGAAGCGCATGAAGTAGAGAGCAGACGAAGCACTTGAAAATGAAGCGTTAATGATCGCGAGCATAAGAACGCCGGGAAAGACAAACGAAATATAAGGCACACCTGCAACATCGTCGATTCGCGCACCAATTACCGACCCGAATATAAAGATATAAAGCGCGGCTGCAATCACTGGCGCTACTAAGGTTTGAATTGCTACTCGCAAGGTACGCTTCACCTCGCGTCTAAACATCGTATAGAGACCAATCCAATTAGTATTCATATTATGATTTTTTATCGTCAGCCCGAGTAATTTCAAGATATGTTTCTTCGACCGACTTTCCATCTTTCATAAAATCTTCTTTACTGCCTTCTGCCACAATCTGGCCATGATTGATAATCGCAATGTCGCGACAAAGGTACTGGATTTCTTCTAGATAATGCGAAGTGAGGATAATAGTTTTTCCTCGTTCATTCATTTCTTTGAGGTATTCCCAGAGATCATGTCGTTGCTCGACATCGACACCAGCAGTTGGCTCGTCGAGAATGAGAAGATCAGGCGTGTGCACAAGTGCGCGACCAAGTAGCGCTCGGCGCTTAAGACCACCAGAGAGTTTTTGAAATTTCACGTTGCGATGCGCTTCAAGACCAAAGCGTGTAATAAGCTCATCGATCCGCTCTTTGCGCTCGCTAGCTTTAATGCCGTAGTACCCACCCATATAATCCATTAGTTCAACGGGTGTGGAAAAGATGTCGACGTTGAATTCTTGTGGTGAGAGTCCAACCTTCGTCCGCGCACGCTTATACTCAGCGACCACATCAACCCCATCAACAGTAATGGTACCGCTCGTTGGTTGTGCGATGCCGGTAATGCAGTGAATGATAGTACTTTTTCCAGCCCCATTAGGGCCAAGTAAGCCAAAAAAACTGCCTCGAGGAATGGACAAACTCACACCAGCCACCGCTGTCTTCGCCTCACTTCCCTTACCGTACACTTTCACTAAGTCTTTAATTGTCAGCATTGGCGTTTCTAACATACCTTCGCAGTATACACCTCAAAAATAATTTAAAAAGAAAAGGTCGCGCAGTGGGTTAACACCGCGCGACCTACGCACCAAGTCTACTTAGTGCTCTCGACTAATGCTTCCGCCGAAGCTAAAAATGCTCCCGCCGAAGCCATCAGTGTCTGGCGGCGCGTGGGTGGAGTAAATAGGTTATCCACTTCACGTGACACTCCCATGCTCCACCGGTGGATTTGATCTTCTTTGCGCTTGCGGTATTTTGCATCGTCGATGCTGTCGAGCAACTCCAAAAGATTAACTTCGTATTCCGGTTTTGCTGCCTCACACATGGCAGCCATGAAGTCTCCTACCAAAATCTCCTCCTCCTTGACAAGATTTAGGAGGATCTGTGCGAGTCCCAGTCTTTGACTAGCTTGCAACAGCAGCAGCCGGGCGACAGTCTTTGATTTCACCATCTCTTCTTTCCCTTGATTTCGTTGACGAACTAAATATACCATAGCATAATACAAATCTTATGATAAGTCAAGAACAACGGTGGTTACTAGAGGAAAAATATGAGGGTGAGGAAACTAAAAATTTCCACACTGACTGTGCTCGTCTAGACGCTGGCGAACCACTTGCTTACGTTATTGGTTACGTATCATTTTTGGAGTGCCTTATTTATCTCGATCATCGACCGCTTATCCCACGCCCCGAGACAGAATGGTGGACAGAAAAAGCCATCGCCAATATCGCTGCCTATCAATTCTCACCCAAATTACCGCCAATAGGCATATGGTCACATCGATCAAGCACAAACTCACATCAGCCCACAGTTCGAGGCGAGACCTCGAACCAAGTTACCGTCCTTGATCTCTGTGCTGGTTCGGGAGCGATCGGGATAGCAGTCGCTAAGCATATCCCACAGGTAGCAGTCGACTTCTGCGAGATTGACCCTTTACTTGTTACTACCATCGAAAGAAACATCGCCGCAAATCTAACCGCCAGACCAACCACATCACCACCTCACCCAAGTTCGAGGTCTCGCCTCGAACTTGGTAGTTTGTCTGATAGCCAAACAATTAGACTGCAGCAACACCGAGTAATCGAGGCCGATCTATTTTCGCCAGCGCAAGATCCAAGTTCGAGGCGAGACCTCAAACTTGGTAAGCCGCGACTCGGGAGATATGATTTTATTCTTACGAATCCACCCTATATTAATCCAGCGCTTGATCGCGTCCAAACATCGGTTAAAAACTTCGAACCGTATATTGCGCTCTACGGTGGTATCGCTGGTATGGAGATCATTGATAGAATTATTACTGGCGCTCCCGCACACCTCACGCCAAAAGGTCAGCTCTGGGTTGAGCACGAACCTGAACAAGTTGCTGCTATCACTGCCACTGCTCACGCTAATGGTTTTTCCATCACTCCCCAACAAGATCAATATGGAGTGGATCGCTATTCGATCTTAGTGTTAGAATAAATTCATGAAAAATCCGCTCGCATCTATAGATTTTAAAGCCTCTTTGGTAACGCCTGAAGTTCTATGGTTAGGTTTTTTTGTAGTAACACTTGTTTTTACTATTCATGCACTTGTTGTTATGTATCACTGGCTAACTTACGGCACTAACAAAAACTTTAGTTTTACAGCCATTTTAATTTATATCGGTGGCGGTGCCCTATTTTTACTTAGTCTACTTATAATTATTTTTGCTATTACTTAGTATGTTATTTGAACAAATACAATTGGAGACTGATGAGAAAATCCTTCTTGTGGTGAGGAAGCACTGGTTTATACCATTTACTAAGATTTTTGCTCTCGCTAGTAGTGCTCTCTTACCGCTACTACTTTACTTATTACTCCCGACACTGATTACGACTATCGACACGACTAGCTTTGTAGATATCTACGCTGGTTTACTCATTTATTTTTATGTCATTTGGTTGCTGTTACACTGGATTGCTCTAGCTAATATTTTGACGGATTACTACCTTGATCTCTGGGCAATCACTAGTCGCCGTATCATTGCTATAGATCAACAAGGTTTTTTTCGACGTTTCTTAAGCTCGTTTCGGCTTGAGCGCTTGCAAGACATGAATATAAGTGTCAAGGGTATCATTCCCACCCTACTTAACTTTGGTACGATAGAAGCCCAGACCGCCGGTGGCAGTAACGAAGAATTTAAAACCGCTAACATGCCCGACCCCCGTGGTCTCAAGGCTCTTATCATCAGCGCCGCCGACGCTAGACAAGAACAAATCAACAACCCGAACGTCACTCAACAGGCACACGCGGGTTTATAACACTTGTTTAATGGTATTGAGTCATTTGCAAATTACCTGACGCTTAGTACAATCAGACTATTATGACAGACAAAAAACTCCCGACGACACCATACAAAGGTGTCCGCGATTTCTACCCGGAAGATATGGCGATTCAACAGTACTTATTTGACACATGGAGTTACACAGCTGAGAGCTTTGGTTACGAGCGTTACGACGCCTCGATACTTGAACCAGCTGACCTGTATCGCGCTAAGGGCGCAGAAAATGCTGAAATGGTTACTGATCAAACCTACACTTTTACCGATCGCGGCGATCGCGAAGTGACACTTCGGCCTGAAATGACGCCGACGGTAGCACGCATGATTGCTGCTAAACAACGTGAGCTATCCTTCCCTGTTCGTTGGTACTCAATCCCCAATCTCTTCCGTTATGAACGCACTCAGCGCGGTCGTCTGCGTGAGCACTGGCAGTTAAATTGTGATATCTTCGGCGCCTCTGATTACACTGCTGACGTCGAGTTGATAGCGTTAGCTCACCAAATTTTCATGAATTTTGGAGCTGATGAAAGCATGTTCGAGATCCTGGTAAACAATAGACAAACCATGAAAACGGCCTATGAAATGTTAGGTATTACCAACGATGAAATCGTTCGCGACATCACTCGTCTCAATGACCGTAAAAACAAAATTAGCGACTCAGAATACTTTGAAACACTACAAAAAATTGTTGGGGAGCGATCACTAGCTATTGAGATTAAAGCCATGATCGAATCGAAAGACACTGGTGACAACGCAGTAGTAGCCGGGCTGCATACACTTGGAATCAAGAATGTGCGTGTCGATCGATCGCTCGCTCGCGGGTTCGATTATTACACTGGCACGATTTTTGAAATCATTGACACCAATCCAGAAAACAGTCGTTCAATGATGGGTGGTGGTCGGTATGATCATCTCACCACGCTTTTTTCTGACGTACCCGTCACCGGTGTAGGCTTCGGTTTTGGCGACGTAACATTGCGAAATTTTCTCGAAAGTCACGATCTCTTGACAGCTAATTTCACCGGACCAACCCTAATGATCTTACCTATAGATAAAAAAAATAATCTAACTGGACTTAAGGTCGCACGAGATTTTAGAACCGGAGGCATAGCCGTTGCGGTCGATACGAGCGATCGTAAGGTTGGTAAGAAACTAGACGCAGCGAGCAAGGCATTTGTTGGGTACGTACTAATCTTAGGCGACAGTGAAGTGGCAAATAGTATTTACACGCTCAAGAATCTCGCTTCTGGTGAAGAAATCACTGGCACTACAGAGGAAATCCTCGCGAATTTTGAAGACTAAGCTAAACTCTACCCGTATACTATGAACTATATTATTTTTGATCTTGAAACCCAAAATATTTTTTCCGATGTCGGTTCCAGTGACCCGACTGATCTAGATATTTCTGTGGGTACTTTCTACGAAACTGATACTAACACCTACACCACTGTTGTAATTGATGATCTGCACACAGTGTGGCCGATTTTAGAACGTGCTGATGCACTGGTGGGTTACAATAGTAACCATTTCGACATTCCACTGCTAAATAAATATTATCCTGGCGACTTAACACAAATTAAAAGTATTGACCTACTTGAGAGTATTAGAGCCTCACTCGGGCGACGCTTGCGGCTTGACGCAGTAGCCAGCGCAACAATTGGCGCGAAGAAAAGTGCGGACGGCCTGCAGGCCGTCCGCTGGTGGCGCGAAGGTAAGATTAAAGAAATCATGAAGTACTGCGAACAAGATGTTAAGGTCACT
>Ga0136561_1000557_pt1 | contig 12100 bp, 10 predicted proteins | sample AntRauMeHopE1498_FD_104641 | JGI IMG/M metagenome (GOLD analysis project Ga0136561, IMG submission 104641) | Saline lake microbial communities from Rauer Islands, Antarctica - Metagenome Hop E1 #498 | ecosystem: Environmental > Aquatic > Non-marine Saline and Alkaline > Saline | place... | reverse complement strand
GGGTTATTCGTGACGGAAACGAAATTGAAATCGATCCTCGCTACCTGGTACCCGGGGATATCATCCACCTCACCAGTGGATCACGTATTACAGCTGATGCGCGAATCATAAAAGAAATAAACTACACGGTCGACGAGGCTATTTTGACTGGTGAGTCTCTGCCGGTAGAAAAGACCCTTGAGCCACTGAGTGAAACTACTCTCTTGGCAGATCGCACCAACCTAGTACACGCTGGTACATTGAGCATCAACGGCTCAGCCTACGCCGCGGTCACCGCCACAGGATTTGCCACCGAAATTGGAAAGCTGGCTCAGCTGGTAGACGAAACCGTAGCCGAGAAAACCCCACTTCAGCAAGCGATGCAGAAGCTTACCTGGGTGATTATTGTGGTTACTACCATCTTAGTTTCTGGGGTGTTTGCGATTGGTATTGCCAACGACGTACCGTTTTATGAAATGCTCATCTTATCTATTGCAGTTTTGGTCGGATCAGTACCTGAAGCGCTCCCAATTGGGCTCACTGCTATTTTGGCCGTTGGGGTACAGAGAATTGCTAAGCGTCAAGGAATTATTCGTAATTTAACTGCCTCAGAAACACTCGGTTCAACCAGTATCATCATTACTGACAAAACCGGCACGCTGACTCAGGCCGATATGCAGCTCAAGGATATTGATACCTTTGCCCAGCTGACAGTACCAAACTTTACCCCAGCTGATTATGGTGACGCGTTTGATTCTGCCCAAAAAGAGCTCCTCACCTTGGCTCGTTGTGCCTGTGATGTGGTCATTGAAAACCAGTCTGACGCACCAGAAAAGTGGGTTATCCGGGGTGACGACTTGGAAGGAAACATTGTACGCTCAGCCGGAAAGTACGACATCATACAAACCAACGCCGACCGCAGCGATATTCAGATCCGCATCCCGTTTAACTCTGTCAATAAGTTTTCCGTAACGCGCATCCCAGCTCGATATCTTCCCGCTCACCTTAGTCAGTACGAAGACCCGCACGTGGTACTCGGAGCCCCAGAAGTACTGATTGCTAGGGCCAATATCTCTGAGGCAGAAAAAGCCCAACTAACAGCTGCAATTAAAGCCCACAGTCTCTATGGACGGCGGGTACTAGGAGTAGCACTACTTACTCCACACATAGAACCAGAATCCATCACCCAAGAACACGTAAAAGATCTTACGTTCCTTGGTGCCTTAAGCTTTTTTGATCCCATTCGACCAGAAGTAGCTGAAGCGCTTACTCGTATTGCCACCTACGACACCAGGGTCGTGATGGCCACTGGTGACCTACCCGGAACCGCTATGGCAGTAGCCAATGACCTCAATTGGAATGTAACCGAAGCTAATGTTTTGACCGGCCACCAACTGACCCAGCTAAGCGATGCTGAACTCACTAAGCTACTGGATAAAATTCATATTTACGCCCGAGTCACTCCTAAGGACAAACTTCGTATTACGCGCCTGTTTCAGGCCCGCGGTGAGATTGTGGCGATGACTGGTGACGGCGTAAACGACGCACCTTCCCTCAAAGCTGCCAACATTGGTATCGCTGTCGGCTCTGGTACAGACGTAGCTAAGGGCGTAGCTGACCTTATTTTGCTTGATAACAACTTCAAGACTATCGTAGCAGCTATCGAGGAAGGACGGCAGATTCTCTCTAATATTAAAAAGGTATTTGTGTACCTGATGTCAAATGCCTTAGATGAATTGATTCTGGTCGGTGGGGCAATTATTGCTGGTGTGACCTTACCGCTCACCGCCGTCCAGATCATCTGGGTAAACCTCTTTACCGGGAGTCTGCCCGCTATTGCGTTTGCCTTTGACCGCCAAACCATGCGCGAAACCGACCAGACCAGCCGAACGCTGTTTGACCGACGTGTACTCTTTCTCACTATTGCCGTTGGATTTGCTGTGTCACTATTGCTACTCGCCCTCTATATCACGCTCTTAAAGATCGGTATTTCGATTGAGCTCGCCCGTACAATTCTCTTCGCCAGCTTCGGGTCGTACACGCTCTTTATCACCTTCTCCTTTATTGATCTCAGTCGCCCTATCTACCAGTACCCGATTTTCCAAAACACCTATTTGCTTGGTGGCATTGGAATCGGTTTTGTCTTGCTACTCATTACTGTCTACACGCCATTCTTCCAACGGATGTTTGAAACTACTCACTTACCATGGCCGTGGGCACTGTTTGTCATTGGCTGGATTATCTTTAACATCCTCTTGGTTGAAGTCTTCAAGTGGTTTTCCAACACCTTTCTAATAAGCTATAACCAGGAATCATTGAAAGAATAGTAGATTTGTGGTCTAATCAGTGACTTATGCCGATGAAACCAAATTTTGTCCGAAAGAAAAAGCGTCAAGTTCATGGAGCTACTTTTTGGGACCGTGAATACACCAACCCGGAACACCTAAAACTCTCTACCAATGAAAGTGCTGACCTCGCTAAATTCACCCGTTGGGTGATTCGTCGTGAGCGGGGTGACGTCTTAGCCGAAGAAGCTAGTGCTCTAGACGTAGGTTGTGGAAACGGCCGAAACCTCATTTACTTAGCCATGCAGTTTAATATGCACGGAGTTGGCTTTGATATCTCTTCCGCCGCCATCTCACAAGCCAAGGTCGCTTCAAAAGACCTCAACATCACCTACGAAGTGCGCAAGGCGGAAGAACTGCTCCCGACCGCAGACAACAGTCAGTCTTTAGTGCTCGATATGATGACCTCACACTTTCTGAATCACAAAGCCCGCGTACAACTCCGTGATGAAATTTTTCGTACCCTAAAGCCGGGTGGCTACTTGTTTATGAAAACGTTTCTCAAAGACAAAGACCTACACACTGCCCGATTGATTAAAGAACGCCCAGGAACCGAAGACGGTAGCTACATTCACCCAGTGATGGGCGTCGCTGAGTACGTCTACAGCGAAGAGGAACTGGTCGCCTTCTTATCTGAAAAATTTATCGTGCGCAAGATATATCGATCACATAAACACGCCTTTAAAGGCCGTGCTCGGAAGCGACGAACCATCTCGTTATACGTCGAAAAAGACTACTAGCTAGTCTGTTATACTTCACCCCATGAGAAGACTGTTCACCAAATTCTCCCATCCTGTGCGCGGTTTAATTCACGCCTTAAAAGACGATATAGGGTTCCAATCTCAAGCTATTGGTGGGTTCATCGTTTTAGCTCTAGCTACCTACTTTCTCCAGCCCTTGCAGCCGTGGGAAATATTATTTGTCGCACTGACGTACGCCTTGATTTTGATCACCGAAATGCAAAACTCTGCTCTAGAGGAAGCTTTGGATGAAATCCATCCCGAACATCAGAAAAATATTGGACACAGCAAAGACATGGCGGCGGCGGCGGTATTACTCGCTGGATTTTTCGCTGCTGGAGTCTTATTGTTGCTCATTTTGGTTCGTATGTAACCCTAGAACGGCAACTCCCCTTCTTCGTAGATGGTGCCATACTGCATACCAGATTGCTCTAGCTGTGCTACATCTTGGAATAACACTGTACTTGGTGGAATAAAGACACTGTAGTCAACCGCTTCCCACACCCGACAATCGTACGAAATGTCTTCATCCAGCCCTACCGGCAAAGCCGAGTCAGTAGCTGTATCTTCCTGCATTACTGACAAGGTCTGCGTTGGAAGTTTTACTCCATAGGTACTACCCTCAATCTGCGACCATGAATACGTAGCGTCTTCGAGCACAATAATCGATGCGGCGTACTGTCCGAAATCTGCATTCTCAAGTAAGAAATCAGCCCGCAGCTCGCCTTTGGCGACAAACAATGAACCTTCAATTGCCTCAAGCTCTGGAGCATTGTAGATAATCTGACATTCAAGGCTTTGCTCTAATTGCTGTAGCTCAGCCAAAGAGCCCTGACCTTCTAACTTAACATCAGGAGCATCTAGCTGAGCACCTGATTCTGACGCAGATTCAGTCTGTACCATCACCGGCTGAGCTTGATACCCGGTTCCAAAGAGCCAGTACACCCCAAAGGTGACCAACCCTGCTGCCACGACTGCCAAAAGCATTGCGTATTTCATAACTAACTGATTATTATTTTCTTTAGTATACCGCATCTAATTACTCATTACGGACACCTAACATATATTAAAAGTATGGGATAATAAGAAAATGCTTGGATTTGGAATCATAAAACGTCTGATTAATACCGCAGTATTTTTTACTGTCGTTGGGGTAGCAATCTGTTTTATCGTACTCTTACAAGTAAAAGACACTATCTACAAAGATTCGTTACAACCTCCAACAATTGAAGCTCCCGAGCCCTTTCCAGTAAGTGTCAATATGGCCACTGAAGAAATTATAGAGGATTCAGGAATTGAATACTTTTACCAAAACACCTTCGCTCAAGCTGCTCAATCAAAAAACCGGTGGTGGAACCAAGTCGCCGCGGTGTTTTCTGGACAAAACTGGTTTCAGAATATGGCCTCACCAGTGAGTCGGATTATTGTAATTTGGCCCGGTGAACGAAAAGAAGAAGTGACCAAAAATATTGCCGGTGTCCTGCGTTGGGATGAGGCACAAAAAGCCGAATTCCAACAACTCATTGATACCCAAGAACCAGCTTTACCCGAGGGTAAATACTTTCCCGGACAATACGTCACCCACCGCTACGCATCGCCAGCCGATATCGCTGAACTGATCTCAGCTGAGTTTGAAGCTGAAATTACCAGCCGCTACCCAGCTACGGTCAGCAATCAAGTGCCGCTGGCTGACGCCCTGATTATAGCGTCACTCTTGGAGCGCGAAGCGTCTGATTTTACCAATATGCGAGAAATTTCAGGAGTTATCTGGAATCGTCTATTTATCGATATGCGACTGCAACTTGATGCTACTTTGCAGTACGTAAAGGCTGACGGCTCAACTACAAACTGGTGGCCGGTTGTGCGACCAGCCGATAAATTTCTTGAGTCTCCTTTTAATACTTACGAAAACACCGGCTTGCCACCAAGCCCAATTGCTAATCCTTCAGCTGAGTCAGTGTTAGCGGCGCTGAACCCGATAAAGACCGACTGTATTTACTATTTCCATGACACCAACGCTGACTATTATTGTTCAGTAACGTACGAGGAACACGTTCGGAAATTACGAATTGTCTACGGCCAAGGAAGCTAAGCAGCACACACCAATGGATCATTGATTCTTTTACCGAGTTGGTATATCGAGAACGACAACAATATCACTCCTAGTACTCCAAATTCAGCTCCGTGCAGTGGCAAGAGCAACAGCAGTCCACCACCACCAAACACTGCAAACATAGTAGACAAAATTACTGTTCCACACGCCGCACAGCCGACTCCAAACGTCCCAGCCACAATTCCAGCAATACTGGCAGTGTTCCCGGCTTTATTATTTCCACCGATTTGCCTGCGACGAATGTAGTACACCAGTAGCGCAATATTCATTCCTAGCAGGACTGCAATCAGTACCGTAGACACCGCCGACACGACCGAAAAGTTCGTCGCTAGTGAACCATACAGAGCAATCAGAAAATTATATTTACTCACCCAAGAGATTTCACCAGAGGTAAAAACCGCACCAAGTAAACCAATATTGGGCTGCAAAATCGCCGTACTGAGCGTGAAAAACGCAATCAGTACAGCGATGAGTGAATACCGCAATTGACGAAATACCTTACTCAGTACCTCGAATATCATAGGGTATTTAGGCTTCTTGACGAGCTAGTTCAATTAGTTGTTCTACTGCTTGTTTTGGCAACGCTCCGTTAATTGGGTAAGTCTTCCCACTTGGACCAATCAGAATACTCCAAGGCGTACCACGACCACCGGTGGCAGTAGCATTGTCCACGTCTTCTTGCACTTGAGCCAGTGTTTCACCGTTTTCAAAACAGCTCGCAAATGCACCAGATTCTACTCCGGCAGCTGCTACTAACTCCGGCACCAGTACATCGAGTGCCACCTGAGCACCTGCACTCTTGGCGGCAAAGTAGCCATCGGCAAATATCCAAAATGCATCATTTCCACCAATTTTCGCTACACATTCAGAGGCAACTGCAACCGCGGTCGCTTGGGGATGTAATTGCTCAATTGGGAAATGACGGTATGCCCACGCTACGTCGGTATTTTCCGCTACGATTTCATTCATAGTATCGTGAAAGCGCGCGCAGAATACACAGTCAAAGTCCGAAAATTCTACTATCTTAATGTCACCGTTTAGATTCCCTTTGACATTATCCTGATCAGTCACCTCGTTCACGAGTCCTGTGTTGTCTGCCTGAGCAGCTGCTGGAGCCCCCGAAGGATTAACAGCCTGAGGCTGAGCTGGACCACCGCTAAAATATAATCCCACTCCAATTGCTATTCCAGCCAAAACAATCGAAATAGGAATGAGTAAATCTTTTATAAGGCTGTTTTCTGACTGAACTGCTGCTGCGCCTACCGGCTGTTGGGTTGCTGGTTGTGAATCTTCCATACGTAAATACTACAAATCAATAAATTATTTCTTTCAGTCCCTAGTATACCTTTTCTTAAACTCTAGGAAAGTCGATGAGCGTGGAGATTAGAGAACCCCCAGCGCATAGCCGATAATAAGCACCAATACAAAATACAGTACCGACCAACCTTTCGCAGCTGGAAAGTAGGTAGCCAAAGGCCCCGCAGCGTGCGTCCACCACTTTTGACCAAACCAAGCTACCAAGATTGCCCCTATACTATCAATCAGTAACAAAGTGAATAAAATAATTGTCCATTGAATTTCCATAGTGTTTAGGAAGTAAATATTTATTTTCTACGACTCAACCGCTCGCGCTCTTTGACTGAATTCTTTTGTAGTTCGCGCTTCTTATTTTGGTCAGAGTACCGTGCTGCGTTGGTGGCATCTTTATTAGTTAAAAAAGCCTGCTCCCTAACTAGCTTTTTGTAGTTGTAAAATTCCCGATCAGAGAGCTCCCCTGTCTCCAATGCTTCAAGCACAGCACAGCCTGCGCTCTTTTCGTGATCGCAGTTTCTAAATTGACAGGCGGCGGCTCGTTGTTTGATTGTATCAAAGACAGAGACTTTGGCTGACTCAACTTCCTCTAGCACTCCCAACTCTCGCATACCTGGTGTATCGATGAGTGAACCACCAAACGGCAAGGCAAACAGCTGGCGTGAGGTGGTGGTATGTCGACCACGACTATCATCCTCTCGTATGTCATTGACTGCTTGGGTGTCTGCACCCAGAAACCAGTTGGTAATCGTAGATTTACCCGCTCCCGAAGAACCAAGTAAGACCGCCGTAGTGTCTGGCGTAAAGCAATCCTTCACCTCTGTCATACCAGAGCCGGTCAAGGCTGAAATGGCAATCACGCGGGTAGTTCCAGCCACCGCGTCAACTGCCTGCAGTTGTTCTTCCAGTTGGTCGGCAACATCAGTCTTATTGAGTAAAACCACCGCTGGAATCTGACTTTGTTTCGCGAGCATCAAGTACCGCTCCAAACGACTAAGGTTATAATCACCATCAAGACCCATTACGATAAAAATTAATGTAACGTTAGCCACCATAGTCTGCTCTTCATCAGTCGAGACAGATTTTCGTTTAATGACACTTGTTCGGTCTTTAATCTCTTCAATCACTGCTTGGCCATCTTCGAGCAAGGTAAACCGCACATAATCTCCCACTTTAGGAAAGGCACCTTCATCATGAAAAATCCCCCTGACTGAGGCCGTCAATTCAGCCGTCTCAGTTTTAATGATGTAGTTGGTGCGGTGAACTTCAATGATTCGACCCTCTTTCATATATTGTAGTATAGCAAATCTGCGTTATATTTGGTCGACCGTTTCAATCCCCAGAATTACCAAGCTGTTTTCCAGCGTAATACCTACCGCTTTCGTGAGCGCCACCTTAAATGGCTCGGTCTTTGAACCATCAAGGACGGTTTCTTTGGCGTACCAGCGATTGAATTCAGCACTCACAGCCAGCGCGTATTGCGCAATATGGTGCACCGACAAATCATCAACTGACTTTTTTACCACGTCTTCAAAGTACAGTAAACTGCGTACCAGCTCAGCTGCGTCGCCAAGCTCAGCGACTGGGTTTGTTGGTGTGACATATTCCCCTGCCTTGCGTAAAATTGATTGCGTCCGGACGAAAGTGTACAGTACGTACATACCAGAATCTCCTGCTACATCAACCGACTGCTCCACATCAAACGCCATGTCTTGATTACGATCAGACTTCAAGAAAGCAAACTTTACCGCGCCCAACGCCAGCGTCTCAGCCACTTCCTTATTTGGTTCTTTTCCATCGTCAATAAACCGCTGTAAAATAGTATTTTTCACCCCGTCAATCACATCGTCAATCAAAACCACTGTTCCCGCTCGTGAGGACATTTTAAAGGTGCCTTTTTCGGCACTTTTTAGTCCCACAGCTCCATACGTTACGTGAGAGAAATCTGCCACTGCACCAATCCCCAGCTGCTCACACGCCGCAAACAACTGCTTAAAGGAAAGTGATTGTTCCGGACCAACCACCCACACCAACCGATCCGCGTCGTAGGTCTGTTTTTTGAGGTCGGTCAAGGCTAAGTCTTGGGTAATGTATAAGGACGTCCCGTCACTCTTGAGCAACACCGTATCTGGCAAGGCGTATTTTTCTTCTAAATTAGTTAAAATCGCGCCGTCCTCAAGCTTTTGAAACAAGCCTTTTTTAAAACCTTTTTGGACGTACTCTTTGCCTTTTTCGTAATGCTCATGCTCGTACCAGACTTTATCCCAGTAACTACCCAGTCTATTTAATACTCGATGATTTCCTTCGTAAGAGTAAGAAAGTACCTGCTCCCATAACTCCCACGTTTCTGTATCATTTGCTTCCCAATCAATCACCATTTGTCTAACTAGTTTTTCAACTTCAGGATTACCGATAAAATCAGCCTCTGCCTGCACGTAACATTCTGTAACAAATAGATCCGGTTTTTGACCACGACTCAATGGAGTCTGCCAGTCTCTTTTATGTGTATACCAATATTTTATATCAGTTGGTACATTATCAGACCCTTTCATGAAAGCGAGATAGCCATACATGACTTTTGCAATTGCAATACCACGATTATTATAAATACCGTCGGAAACTACTTCAGCACCAGCTTTCTTGAGCAACCGCACCAGACCCATTCCCACTAAGTTATTACGCAAGTGTCCGACGTGCATGGCCTTATTTGGGTTCGGAGACGTATGTTCAATGACCCACTTCTCGTCTTGCAGCAAAGTGATTTTCCCAAACGATTCACCAGCGGCAATAATAGAAGCGATGTGCTTTTGTTTATATTCAGTCGTCAGGAAGAAGTTTATAAAACCCGGGGCCACGCATTGTGCTTTTTCTAAACCAGGTATGTCTTTCCGATTGATTTTCTCTACCATCTCTTGAGCTAACACTAGTGGAGCGGATTTCATTTCTTTGGCGTAGCGCATTGCTACATTTGTGGCATACTCACCAAAAGAGCTTTCATTAGAACGCTCTAATAAAACCACCGGATTTTCGACCCCTTTATCAATCAGAAAATCACCAACCGCAATCTGAATTCTCGTTGTAAGTTCTTGCAACATAATACGTCAAAAAGTGTAGCATTTATGCAATACTTTTGCCTGCTCGCTCAGCAGTAACTCAATTGTTGTAATACTTGTACAAATTGTGTATTTTGCTATACTCAATGAAATACCAAAGCCTTATTTTAGTACTAATAAGCACACATAATATGAATTTGTTATCTCTTCACTACAAAAATCTTTTTATTACCATCTGCGCAGTTTTACTGCTGCCAGCTGGTTTTGCCGCGGCGCAAAGCAATGGATTCAACAACTACTCCCTAAACCTGTCAGACACTACTATTGAAGCTGGAGAGTCTATTACCGTTAGCTGGGAGGCTGATGCGGCTGATAACCTTAATCGTGACTGGATTGGCTTGTATCGGACCGGACAATCTAATGTGGGGGCAATTGACTGGGAGTACGTAACCAACGATAGCGGCGGTTTCACCTTTACGGTAGACGACCCTGGTGAATACGAGTTTCGCTACTTTAAAAATGATGGCTACACTAGAGCTGTCGTTTCAGAAGAGTTTACTGTCGAAAACCGTTCGTTTGATGATTATTCCCTCACCCTTTTAGACACCACTATTGAAGCTGGAGAATCCATTACGGTCAGATGGGAAGCTGATGCTCGTGACAACTTGAATCGTGACTGGATTGGCTTGTATCGGACCGGACAACCTAATGTGGGAGCAATTGACTGGGAGTACGTGGGAAATGATGCTGGTGACCTCACTTTTGAGATTGAAAATGCTGGCGAATATGAGTTTCGCTATTTTAAAAATGACAGCTACACCACAGCGGTAGTCTCCGCTAAATTCACCGTCGAAAGCCGGTCGTTTGATGATTACACTCTTTCGGTAGCAGATACTACCATTATGGCTGGAGAATCAATCACTGTCAGTTGGGAAGCCGACGCTCGCGACAATATAAACCAAGACTGGATAGGCTTGTACGAAATTGGCGACCCTGACAGGGGTCAAATCGACTGGGAATACGTAACTGACGATAGCGGTAGTCTTACCTTCACGGTTGACGACGCTGGTGACTACGAATTCCGCTACTTTAAAAACAACAGTTACAATAGAGCGGCCATATCGGATGAATTTGTAGTGGAAGAACCTTCTTTTGATAACTATTCCCTCTCCTTGTCCGACAGTATTATCTTGACCGGCGAAACAATCACCGTTACCTGGCAAGCTGACAACAATGACAACTTGGACAAGGACTGGGTTGGGCTCTACCATGTTGGTCGACCTGATAAGGGTTCAGTCGACTGGGGATACATAAACGATGATACTGGTGGTTTTGAATTTACCGTACCAAATGTCGGTGACTACGAATTCCGCTACTTTAAAAACGACAGTTACCGTAAAGTGGCTGTGTCTGATTCTTTTCGAGTTAACCGCTCTGATGATGATACAGGCGAAGACACCCCAGAATTCCAAGTCGTTTCAGACTTCTCCGATTACGAAGTCGGTGAGATTGCTACCGCCATCTGGGCTGCTCCCGCTGGACGCTCATTTTTGCTCGACTGGATTGGTCTATACCGAGTTGGCGACTCGGACCGAAACTACCAAGAATTCGAATACATCGACGCCTTCTCTTTTCGGGAGACATTTCGCCTACGAGAAGCCGGTGAGTTTGAGTTTCGTTACTTCACCAGCAATAGCTACAATCGCCAAGCTGTATCAGACAGCTTCACTGTTGGTAGCGGCGACAACACCGACCTGGTTTGTAACGGGTTCAACTTACGGGATATCAATAACCTTCCTTCAGACAATCCAAACGGGCCGATTATTGCGCTCGGAGACAGCATCACCTTCGGGATTGGCGCTTCACCCAACCAGAATTACGTCGATGAACTAGAAAAGAAATTCGATGTTTCAATCATTAATGCCGGCGTACCAGCCGACACCACCCAAGACGTACTCAATCGTTTAGATAGCGACGTACTCAGCCTAGATCCCAGCACGGTGATTGTATTTATCGGTGGAAATGATGAATTGAGGCGCGTATATGATTCTTTAAGTAACAGTGCAGCTGATCGCAACCTGGCCGACGAGCTGGATGATTTTGTCCGTAACCAGCTCGGATTTGAGTGGGATGAAGTACCGCTGATCAGTAAAGAACAAACCTACGCCAACTTGGAACGAATTGTGACTGATATCCAAGCCACTGGAGCGAATACGATTATAGTTGGGTTTGACAACGTGATCTACGATGACTCGGTCGCTGCTAACTACGAAATGGTGGCAAATGATACCGGCTCATTTTATATCCCTGACATCTACAATGATATTTTTGGGCGTGTTTCACGAATGAGTGACCTCGTACACCCTAATAACGTTGGCTATGAGATTGTTGCCGACCGTATCGGACGGGCACTTGAATGTACCATTTAAGCAGCTGCCCACTTCCCAGCTACGGCACCCGTACTCCAACACAACTGCAGACTGTAGCCACCAGATGGGCGGTTTATATTTAAAACGTCACCAACCAAGAACAGACCCGGCACAAGCTTGGACTCCATTG
>Ga0136561_1000554_pt1 | contig 12156 bp, 15 predicted proteins | sample AntRauMeHopE1498_FD_104641 | JGI IMG/M metagenome (GOLD analysis project Ga0136561, IMG submission 104641) | Saline lake microbial communities from Rauer Islands, Antarctica - Metagenome Hop E1 #498 | ecosystem: Environmental > Aquatic > Non-marine Saline and Alkaline > Saline | place... | reverse complement strand
TCCGAGACTGTACGCGAAACGGTGTGATTGTCATGGGAAGAAAAACGTGGGATTCTTTAGGTAATACGAGTCTCCCTGGTCGAATCAATATAGTAATGAGTGGCGGTGAAGTCTATGGAACCCCAGACGGAACTCACGACGGAGACATTTCTGATTTACTGTTTAGCTTAGTAAAGCAGTATCCCGACCGTAAGATTTGGATTATAGGTGGTGCCAATATCTATGAACAAGGATTACCGTTCTGTGAAAGCATCTTTGTAACACAATTTGATTCAGTCCATGATTGTGACACACATGTAGAAATAAAAAAGTATCTTAATGGTTATGTAGAATTGGTTAAAAAAGATTCTGATAACGTAAAATTCAGTATATGGAGAAAAATCTATTGAGACAATACCATCAACTTTTAAAAGACATATCGGAGAACGGAGAACTATCTTCAAATAGAACTGGCGTAGATACATATTCGATTTTTGGTTATCAGATGAGATTTAATCTACAACATGGATTTCCTGCCGTTACTACAAAAAAACTCATGTTTAAATCTGTAGTAGCAGAATTGTTGTGGTTTCTTGAAGGCAGTACAGATGAAAGAAGACTGGCTGAATTGACATTCGGAAAAGATCGAACCGAGATAACTGATAAGAAAACCATTTGGACCGAAAATGCAGATGCTCAGGGTAAAGCTTTGGGATACACGAATACAGAGTTTGAGAAAGAACTAGGGCCTGTATATGGATACCAATGGAGAATGTCCGGTAGGAAATTTAAAGGTAAGAATAAGGGCGGCGAAATAGATCAGATACTCAACATTATCAATCTGATAAAGTACTTCCCAGATTCTCGCAGAATGATTCTTAATGCTTGGAACGCTAGTCAAATTAGTGAGATGGCACTTCCACCATGCCATCTTCTATGCCAGTTTCGGGTTTTTCGTGGAAAGCTAAGTTGTCATCTTTACATTCGTTCGAATGATGTTTTCTTGGGTGCGCCATTTAACATTGCATCATACGCTTTGCTGACTCACATTATCGCGCGAGAATGTAATATGGAAGTCGGCGAATTAATCTATTCTATCGGTGATGCGCATATCTATGTAAACCACCAAGATCAGATTGCTGAGCAACTAAGTAGAAAAGAATACAGATTACCTTCACTTCGCATTGAGGATGATTTTAAGCTTCTTCACCATGAGCCGTATCCGCTAGATGCTGCATCGAAAATCTCTTTGCACAATTATAAGCATCACCCGCATATTTCAGCACCTATGGCAGTTTAAACTGCGCGGCATTAATAAATAGTTCACATATAGAACAGAGTCTGTTCCAAAGAAATCAATCAATTAGAGGTACTTCAATGCAATATAACGTGTTTCATCTCAACGGAGATCGCGATACAAAAAATATGATGGCAGATTCCAAATTCTTTGACGGTTATTCTAGATGGGATGACACAAGCGGGAGATATGAGACTTGGGATGAAGCAGTAGAACGCGTGATGAACATGCACAGAGAATTCTATAAAACCAAGATGACTGATGAACTTTCAGGGCTCATTGACGAGGCAGAAGATCTTTATAAGAAAAAGTACTTCCTGGGTGCTCAGAGGGCACTTCAGTTCGGAGGAGATCAACTTATCAAGCACCAAATGCGTCTCTACAATTGTACTTCTTCCTATGCTGATCGCAAGGAATTTTTTGGTGAATATTTCTATATTCTTCTCTGTGGTGCCGGTGCTGGAGTTTCGATACAGAAAAAACATATAGACAAATTACCCAGTATATCTCCCAGAACAAAACAAGCAAAAATTCATGTACTGACTGACGATATTGAAGGATGGGCGAAATCGGCTGATGTTCTAATGTCCTCGTACTTTGTCGGCGGAGGAAAGCATCCTGAGTACGAAGGCCGCAGAGTATATTTTGATACTACCGCAGTTAGAGATAAAGGCTCTATGATATCTGGTGGGTTTAAAGCACCTGGTCCTGAACCTCTTCGCAGAACACTTGATAAAATTGAGCATCTCCTACAAGGCTTAGTTTTAAGTGGGGTCGAAAGGCTTTCGCCCATTAATGTTTACGATATATCTATGCACATTGCTGATGCTGTTCTGGCTGGTGGTGTTAGGAGATCCGCTACGATCTTCTTGTTCGACCCGTCAGATGAAGAAATGATGAACGCAAAAACCGGTAACTGGTTCGCAGAAAATCCACAACGTGCAAGATCTAATAATTCGGCGCTCATTGTAAGAAAAACTGCCGACAGAGATACGTTCCATAAATTAATGCAATCTGTAAAAGATTTTGGAGAACCGGGCTTCGTCTTTGCGGATTCCGAAGATCACGCGTATAATCCCTGCGTAGAAATAGGTATGTTTCCTCAGACAGATGGTATTTCTGGGTGGCAAGGTTGCAATCTAACAGAAATCAATGGAGCAAAGACAAATACGGAAAAAGAATTCTTGGCTGCGTGTCGCGGTGCGGCTATACTGGGAACCCTCCAAGCTGGTTATACCAACTTCAAGTTTGTAACCGACGTTACTAAGAAAATATTTGAGAGGGAGGCACTTCTTGGTGTGTCGGTTACCGGTTGGATGAATAATCCAGACGTGTTACTACAGGAAGAAATTATGAAGAAAGGTGCCTTACTTGTTCGCGAAACTAATAGGAAAGTAGCAGCTATGGTGGGTATTAATGCTGCCGCTAGAACCACTTGCGTAAAACCCGCCGGAAATGCATCTGTTCTGCTAAAGACCTCGTCCGGTGTTCACGGTGAGCAATCTCCTTTCTATATCCGCAACGTTCAAATGAACAAAGATTCTGAGGTATCTCAGCTTATCAAAAAACTCAACCCTTATATGGTTGAAGAATCTTTATGGTCACAGAACAAGACAGATTATGTGGTGTCTTTTCCCGTAATTGCGCCAAGAAATTCTATCTGGAAGAAAGATCTATACGGAATTAACCTGCTCGAGAAGGTAAAACTCATTCAACAAAATTGGGTAGAATACGGTACGGACGAATCTTTATGTGTTGATTCTTCCGTAAGACATAACGTGTCTAATACGATAGACGTGTTACCGTCGCAGTGGGAAGAAGTAGAAGAATATCTCTTTAAAAATAGAGATTATTTTGCTGGTGTAAGTCTTCTTTCGGCCACCGGTGATAAAGACTTTGCACAGGCTCCATTTACTGCAGTCGAAACCGAAGAAGAAATAGTGCAAAAGTATGGTAGAGGCGCTATGTTTGCTTCTGGGCTTATTGTAGATGGAGTAAAAATATTTGATAATCTTTGGTCTGCAATCAACATAGCAAATTACGGTGAAACTGAATCAAATCAAGAGAAAGCAGATATCAGGGCCGATTGGATTCGAAGATTTAATAGGTACGTCGAATCGTATTTTAAATCAGATCGTAAGAAGGCAGAGTACTGTCTCAAGTCAGTTCACATACTGCACAAGTGGACAAAAATACAAGAATCCTATTCAGATATTAATTTCGTAGCTCTTCTAGAATCTAAGAAATTTACTGACATAGATACCACTGGATCTGCTGCTTGTGTCGGGGTTCAGGGTTGCGCAATATGATAAATCTCGAAGAATCTTTTGACCAAATCTACCCGATTACACGAGTAGAAAGCAAATATGCTGATGTGTTTGACATGTGGGAATTTGAAGTTTCGGGTCAAATTTTTACGGTTAAATTCTCAAGATTAGACCCAAAAGCATATGGTAAAAAAATATCACGCGTGGAATTTGGTCGCAGAAGAGGTAAACAGATTCGTAGGGGAGTAGAAGGCGTATCTAACATTCGTAAATACTTGGCTACGATAATGTCTGTTCTAGAAACTGCAAGTAAAGATCCTTCAAAGAAGTTATCTGTCAGATCAGATGGGTTTATTCTTGTAATGGACCCAGATATTTTTAATAAGCACGGTAAGAATTTTCTGAGAATCTTTAAAAGAAAATTCCTCCAGACCTTTAAAATTCATTCCAAGTACTTCGAGTTTCAAGATGAAGACACAAACGCATTTTATATACATAAGAAGGAAAGATCTTTTTCAAGTGTGTTTTCTGCATTGGACATCGAAGATTCTCCCGAAGTATTGGATGAACCTAAAAAGAAAGAAGTAACTTTTAAAATAGCAGATATGATAGCTGCGAAATTTAAAGAAACAGATTCTGCTCCTGTAGATACTAAGACATCAGACATGAATAAAATGGTAGAGGCAAAGAAAAGAGGTACAAGTTTACTAGATAAACCAATAGATTTGGATGCTTGGTTTCGAGTAGCAATAGTATTGTCACTTTTTAAAAATCAAATTCCAAAGTCTGATAGTGATTCACCAACAAATAAAACCTCTATAGATCCTAGTACAATAGATATCACACTCGAAGATATAGAGGCATACAGGGCCGTAGATATGACCAAAAATGCGTTCTCAGAACTTAGCGAGAAGGAATATCTTGTAGCATTAAATCTTTCAAATATAGGAACAGGAAGTAGTTATGATCTTTTAACCAGTACTTCTAGTTATCTTAAATCTAACATAATTGATGACTTTAAAAAGGCAGGTGTAAATACTGCAGTTATGGAAGATATAAATGCTGATAATATGTTAAGAGATGTTCCATTAGATCAAATAATGGAAATCTGTAAAGAGGCAAAAAAAATCTTAGACATCAATAATATAACCATCGCTGAAGAAAAGAGAGGATATAATTTTAAAAGACCTATAGATGCTAATCTGTCACCCCACGGCATACTCATGTACGCTGGTTTATCGGAATCTGATTTAAAGAAACACTTTTCAAACGTACTGGCTACTCTGAATGCAATGGAATTAAACGCGCATAGCGTTTTTAAACTGACGAAAAGTGCCCAAAAAACAGTAAGAGAAGTTAATCTTTATTCTCGAGATAATAGTCCTATAATAACAGCTGTAATTTCTTTATCTGATATGGCAAGAGAAATTTCAAAAACGCCAGAAGAGTATCTGGCTTTTATTGAGAGACTTCCTTCATTTGCTCAAGATATTTTTTCTGATAACCTAGATGTGTTTGAGAGCTCATTTATAAAAAACTGGACTCGTTCTGGGGGATCTTTCGCACAAGTAGTAGCACATAAGACATCAAGTGATATGCAAGTAAATGCTGCACTTGATGATTTCTGGAATGGCGAAACCTCGAAAAATGATATAAGAGAAGGTGCTGTAGATCTATCAAAGAAAAAAATTCGAACTAATCTGGAAAGTATTTACGAAAAAAGTCAAGATTTTTTTAAAGCGAAGTTTAAGAAATCCTACGAAAATAAAACTATTACCCTCTACCGAGGTGTCGGTTCAGAAACAGTAGACGTATATGTGCCTGGCGCACTTGAAAGTTGGACAACACAAATATCAACAGCAAAAAAATTTGCTTCGATGATGTCTAGATCAGATAAATCTTATACCATACTATATGCTGAAGTTCCGATCCAGCATATCTTTGGTAGCTGGGAAAGCTTCGAAGAAACTTGGCCCGCAGAAGAAGATCTCGTAGGTAAAAAAGAGTACATCGTTATGGGTGGAACATTTGCAACTACGGAACTGTTTCGCTATGATTCCTATACTAAAGAAAAGACCGGGCAGCTAAAGGCCTTTAGAGAATGGTTTCTACATGAAGGAAAGAACATGACAAAGAAAATCAAGATTATGACACCAAGTATGAAGGGCTTTGACAAGATTATAAAGTCTTCTTCTACCGCGAAAGGTAATGACCCTAAGGAAAACGAAGCACGGAAACCAGTTAAAAAAGGTAGTTGACTTCACGAACTCTTTGCGATACCTTACCAGTATTAACATATTACCCGGTAAAGGACTAAATTATGAAGGTAAATATCGGCAAGTATAGAAATTATATCGGTCCTTTTCAGCTTGCAGAACTGTTGTGTTTCTGGACAAGCCGAGACGAATACGGTAACCCACCTGAGTGGGTTCAAAATTTTGGCGAATGGCTACAATACGGAAAATCTAGTGGCACGAAAGACGAAAAGTATACTCGGCTATACTTTTTTCTGAATTGGGTTCACTCCAAGAAAAAGCAAAAAGTCAAGGTCAATATTGAAGAACAAGATCTGTGGGACATGTACTCTACTCTCTCACATGTCATTCTTCCAATGTTAAACAAGATGGCCGAAAGTAAATTCGGAACTCCATTTATCAGTGACGAAGACGTGCCGGAAGAAATAAGGTCTACGAATGCCGGGCCTTATGATGATAGCCAGGGTGAACTAGACGAGTTCTTTGAAGCTCGCTGGGCGTATGTACTTAGTGAAATGATCTTCGCGTTTGACTCCACTACTGGCCATAATAAAGACTGGGAAGATGACTTTTACAGTGCCCTTTCTGGTGAACACGATTATACTTTGTCTGATGTAAAACGTAAGGAGATGGAAATTTATGAAGATCGAATCCAAAACGGTTTCAGACTGTTCGGTGTATACTATCAGTGCCTCTGGACCTGAGCAGATAACTTCGTTCACAGGCGAAAACAGATTTCTATCAAATTTCTTTCCATGTGAAATACAGTTCGAGGGAATTCTTTACCCTGCTTCCGAGCATGCTTATATGGCAGCAAAGACTACTGATCAAGATCTTAGGCAGAAAATTGCAGATCAAGTCACTCCCGGTAAAGCAAAGCGACTGGGAAGATCTATAGAATTGCGCGATGGTTGGGATAATCTAAAACTCCATTACATGCGAGTTATCTTAGAAATCAAATTTTCTGACCCAGAGTTAATGAAAATGTTGCAAAATACTTCTGGTGCTCACTTGATCGAAGGAAATACTTGGGTGACAAATTCTGGGGTGAAAGCCCAATCGGTACTGGCTCCAACAATCTCGGCAAAATTTTAATGTCCATCCGCGACGACATAACAAGGTCATTTTAGGGGTTGACTTATTGAAGAAAGGTGTATACTATCTCTTCAAGAAAGGGTAAAGAAATGTTTACAAGATTCATAGGAGATGTTCACGGCAAGGTAGGCGGGTTGCGAGATATTCTTGCGAGTCTCCCTGCTGATGTCTCCGGTGCAGTGCAAGTTGGTGATATGGGCGTGGGGTTTCCGCCGAACAACGAAAAGCATCACCAAAACTGGAATAATCTGTTAGAAGAATTTAACTGTAAATTCATCCGAGGTAACCACGATAATCCGACTAGGTGTAAAACCATGTCTGCTTGGATTCCAGACGGCACAGTTGTAGATGATGCGATGTATGTTGGCGGTGCTTGGAGCATTGACAGTCGCTGGCGCATAGAGGGATCAGATTGGTGGTCCGATGAGCAAGTAAGCCAATTCAATTTTGCACAGATAATGGATGTGTACGATCTTGTAAAACCAAAGATAATGGTGACCCACGATTGCCCTGAAAAAGTCTCTGAAGAACTTTTTATTAGTACAGGCAAGGCAATTGGTGACAAAAGATATACTACTCTCACGGGCTCTGCTCTTCAGGAAATGTTTAATTCGCATTCACCAGACATTTGGATCTTTGGGCATTGGCATAATGATGTTGACGTCGTGATAAACGGAACACGTTTTATCTGTCTCGCTGAGCTATCACACATCGACATTAATATGAATACTCTAGAAACGAGAAAATCCTAGATTCCGAATCTTGAAACAAATAGGAAGTACAATAACATGCGTACTCTTTTACTCGCCTTTCTATTCCTCTTTCCTACGGTGTTAGCAGCCTCAGATTGTGACAGAGAAAGAGTTCTTGCACTCAACATGTATCACGAGGCCCGAGGTGACGGACCAGATGGAATGATCATGGTAGCAGAAGTCACTTTAAACCGGGTGGCTTCTAATTCATATCCGGACACGATCTGTGAAGTCGTCTATCAGAGAAGCCAATTTTCTTGGACTACAACTCGACTTGACCACCGACCCTCAGAATCTGAATCCTGGGAAGTTGCAGTGCGCCTGTCTGTTGGTATTCTTCACGGCGAAATTAATCACTTCGATACTGGTGCGACACATTTTTTAAATCCGAGCCTTCTCGAGCACATTCCTAGCTGGGCCGAAGAGTTTCAAGTAGTAGGAAGGGTCGGCGACCATGTTTTTTATGAAATGTAACGTAAAATGATAGTTTCGGTACATGGTGTCTTTTACGAAACTGACTATTATCCTTTCTTCAGAATAAAAATTCTAGATGACCACACTGTTTTTGGATTAAAGTTACCATCAGGAAATATAGAAAAGATAAAGATTTATGATCAAGATAATTGGTACAAGTCTCTTTTAGATTATTCCGGATTTCTTATAACTGAATATATGCTCGAAGATGATCTGGTGCTAACAGACAGGGCAAAAGAACTGAAACAAGATTTAATGGAGCTATTTCGCCATGCAGATAACTGAGAGTCTCTTAAAAGAAATGATTGATTTCTTTGGTGCTGACAATATTCCAAATCCAGATCACAGTCCACGTCAGTTTAGTTTCTTGGTGATGTCTTTCAAGTATTACCTACAAAGAAATCCCAAGAAAACTCTAGAATTAGGCACAGAAGAAGCAAAGTAATAAATTCATAGGGAAAATCTATATGACCAACTATATTCCCGACAACTGGATTGTCGTAAAAATTAAAGGAGAAGATCCTCACTATCGAGTGCTTGCCGGGTGGTCCGGGGGTTATACCACAGGATCTTCTTGGAGATTAAACTCTGGTATCACGCGCGTCGTAAAAAAGGAAAAATATCATGAGTTCTTTGGACATTCCGGTACAACGTATCTTTGCCACGACGAGGGTTATGGACTCAAAATGAACAATGCTCATATCTGGGCGGCGCTTCAGAAGATGCATGGGGACCTGGTAGAAATAATGCCGGAAGAAACAGACTGGCTAGCAATGGACTGGATCATCTCATGACTACTACATGGTCAAAGCTAGGAGGACATAAACTCGCACAGTATGCTCTAGATACCCTATTGTGCAATTCACGAGCTGGTTGTACGTATCACAATATAGATCACGTGTCAGATATGTACAAGTTTCTCGAGGAAACACATGAACCATATGATGAAGCATTAGACTGGGCAGTTCTTTTTCATGATCTGGTCTACGATGCACAACCAGAAAAAGAATTCAGATCAGCGCAGTTATGGCGCAGCGCTTCGTTTAAATATCGCGAACTAGATGCAATTAGAGTTAAAGTCTATGATCTCATTCTGCTTACAGTAGACCATAAAGTAGGGCCGCATGAACTTGATCCGAGCGCGTCAGCAATAGTAAGAGCTGATCTGTCTGGATTATCTCATAGAGATTCTACCTTTTGTAATTATGCTAAAATTCTTCAAGAATCTGTAAATCTGTATAAGTCTCCAGCAATAGACTTTGCAAACGGTAACATTCTGTTTATGCTCGGACTCTCAGAAAGAGTAAAAAATAACATTCAAACAGATCCAATACACAGAGATTTCTATAAAAAGGTTTTACTGGGAATAGAACAAACAGTAAATCTATCAATTATCATAAGCGGATTAAAACCATGAAGTTAACAGACAGCCTACCAAAGTATGGCGTAGCACTCTATATCTCTCACAATGATCATAAATGCGCATATAAAAGTGCCGAAGAACATCTGAACGAGCATGGCTTCAGGGCAGAAGAGTGGATTAATAGAGAAGATTTTAATCGCGCAAAAACAGATAACAGTATATGGGAAATTCAGTGCTATCCTGACACACCGATAGGTTCATATACGGTATATGGATCTACACTTGAAACCGCAACTGAAGCTGCAAAATTATGAAACGTGATGACTTCGGCGACAGAATGAAAGCGTACGAATCTGTATATACAGGTTCCAAGATTACACCACCAGATTATCTGTGTGTTCGTATTGATGGGAAAAGATTCAGCAAGTACACGAAAGCATTTAAGAAACCATTCGACGACATTCTACAGACAACCATGCTTGCGACCACCAAGCATCTGGTAGAAGAAACCTCTGCCACCTTGGGTTATGTTCAGTCAGATGAAATCTCACTCTTCTTTCCACCGAACGAAGCGGGGCATGATTTTATCTTTGGCGGAAAAACTTCTAAGATCAATTCAGTGTTTGCATCTATAGCTACTGCATTTTTTAATTCCATTCTTCAGCGAGAAGATGGACAGCTAGCATACTTTGATTCTCGGGCATTTGCCGCTCCAACTGGTATAGAAGCATCAAATGTTTTACTCTGGCGTGCTGCTGATGCAAGAAAGAATAGTATTTCTGCACTCTTCAGATGGACTGCTGGAAAGAGCGCGATGCACGGACTCAACCAAACGCAGATGAAACGGTACCTTCTTGAGAACAACTCCGTGGACTGGGAGGATCTGCCAGTTCACTATAAGTATGGTACTTTCGTGGCACCTAGAACAGTGGAAGTTAACAGCGTGAATTCTGATTCTGTGCTCCGAACAAAAGTAGAAGTCGTTCAGAACCTAGGGTGGATAGGAGATCTTCCACTCGAAGTAAGAGTTGCACTCGTCAATAAGAAAGTAAAGCCATGAGCGCGAAGGGACCTTGGAACAGCTTCAGAACTGGATTTCTCGAAGGGTTTAGATCTCATTGGTGGATTGGACTTATCATCGCCATGATCTTTTTTACCTATCTGATCTATCTACCGAACCTGTTAGCTGGTATGTTTGCTACGTTGATAGTTTCGGTGGTAATTTTGTTGGCTGCGCTATAGTAAAAAGTCATATTTTGTAAAAAAGTAGTTGACTCTCGTTTGGTTTGGTATATACTAGTCTTAACGAAACCGCAACAAGTAGGAACCTAATATGGAAACCCAGACTCAATTTGCTTCCTCGGAACAGCGCACCAAGATGCTGCAACGGGTGCTCAATCTTCGCTCCCGAGCAGAAGATGCCGGATCTTCTGAAGCAGAGATGAATACCGCGATGACGATGTGCCAGAAGCTGATGGATAGCTACAATATCGAAGAAGCAGAACTTGCCATCGCAGAAGCTTCGGGTGAGATCAAACTGGAAATTGTCCAAAAAGTTGCCGATTCCAGTGTTCTCAAAGGTAAACGCCAAAAGCATAAGATCATTGCCTGCCTCTCCGGGATCGCAAAGTTCACTGAGACGCGGGTTGTTCTGAATACCTACAACGGTTCCATCACCTTTACGGGTCACCGCCCAGATACAGAACTCGCAGATTTTCTTACCGGTGTGATCCGGTCTGCGCTTGACCGCGAGTACGATAACTGGCGCCGCGATATGCCTGCCGTAGGATACGGTGCAAAATCCAGCTTCCAGAATGCAATGGCTATTCGGATCTCGAATCGCCTTCGCGACATGGCTGACGAGCGCGACGACCTTCGTGCAAAAAATAAGCGGGCGGCCCAGATGATCGAAAACACTGCGACGGCATCTTCCACTGCGCTGATTATCTGTGACATTGCTGAGCAGAAAGCGAAAGAAGTAAATGCGGAATTCAACAAGGCTCATCCCCGGCTCCGCAGTGTAGCCACCTCTACTCGGTCGACTAACGGCACTGCACACGGCGCGGGTCGGGTTGCTGGTGACCGAGTCAATCTTGGCCGGGCCATTGGTGCCAATTCGCAAAAAGCACTCGCATAGGGTTGACATGCGGCTGAGAATGGTTTACTAATATTCTCAGCCGCACTTCATTGAGAAGGTTTAAAGAAATGCTTCATGCTATCGAAACTCGAGGTTGGTCTGACGTTACCGCATGGTGTGCCCCAACCGCAGTGTCTTTTCTTACTGGTATTTCTCTCATTCATTCTCACTCAAGGGCTGCTTTCATACAAGATAAAAAGTTAAAAGATGTTGAAGGCGTCTATGCTTCAGAAGCGCTGTTGATGCTTCGAGAGCAGGGCTACCAAGGCGAAAAAATTTGCTTGCAAGATCGATATGGTGACGCACCTCTTCTCAAAACCTTCTTAGAAGACAGAACGGGTTACGAGAAGTGCATGCCTCTCATGATCCAGATCGAAGATGAAAAGTCTTTCTGCCATATGATTACGAGTCACTACGGCTACATAGCTGATAACCACACTATGAAACCTGTCCCGATTAACGAATTCCGCAATCTGCGCAAACTAGTTACTGGTGCGTGGATCATAACGAAAGTAAAGTAAATGATTACGATTCTTG
>Ga0136561_1000548_pt1 | contig 12250 bp, 19 predicted proteins | sample AntRauMeHopE1498_FD_104641 | JGI IMG/M metagenome (GOLD analysis project Ga0136561, IMG submission 104641) | Saline lake microbial communities from Rauer Islands, Antarctica - Metagenome Hop E1 #498 | ecosystem: Environmental > Aquatic > Non-marine Saline and Alkaline > Saline | place... | reverse complement strand
TTACTCCGGAGTAATAGAGAGGCGTTTGGATAAAACAGCTCCTTGTATTTTAAAGTCAAGGACGCCAATCTCCGAAGGGCGGTCCTTCGGAGATCAATATAACTACTACAAGAGATATTTATACCAGCTAGTGATAGACTTTAAGCATGAGTAAAAAACTTGTGATAATCGTAGGGCTGGCGATCCTCCTTGGTGGATTTTTACTATACTTATATCGGAGTGAACCTGTTGAGGTGGTAGACGTTGTAGAAGAATTAGTCTCAGAGTCGCCTGAGCAGATACAGATAACTGCAACTATGATCGAGTCACGGACGTACGGTAGGGTGTTTCTCAAGAATCAAGATAATGATTCTGAATACGCATATATTCTCGCTGAGCCTACTGATGTGATTTCTGACGGAGGTGTGCGTTATAGTCCAACTACCCAAGATATGAGTAGGGGAAACACCTATGAAATACACGGAATTATTTCTGATCCTTGCTTCGATCGCTATGAAGTTATAGACGGCGAAGGAAAGGTCTGCCTTGCGTGGATGAATCTTGCTTCTGCTGCAGAGATAGAAATGTAATATAAACAAAAACCTCTCTGGGAAAGGATGGTCAAGTGTTGAAGGTTTGGTCTTCTGGAGCTAAAGACTAAGATGTCTCAGTCATGATTAAAACCTGGTAGTCAGTACCCGAAGGGTAAACAGCCATAGGTTCCAAAATCACCAGTTTGGGTTATACTGGTGGCGCCTGCAGAAGAAAAAGCGTCCTTACAAAATTACATACACGGAAGGTTGGCTGAGTGGATGATTTGAGAACAGTTTCTCAAATCATCCGGTTTTCAAACAAAGTTTGAAAATTGCTCGTTGCAAGCCAAAGCGCGCAGAGCAAAGGAGGAAACTAGGCCAAACGCCTGCAGAAGAAAAAGCGTCCTTACAAAATTACATACACGGAAGGTTGGCTGAGTGGTCGAAAGCAGCAGTTTACTAAACTGCCGAGCCTTTACGGGTTCCAAGGGTTCGAATCCCTTACCTTCCGCTAAAACAAAAACCACCCGCAAGGGTGCATTTTTATACCAGCTACGTACTTTCGAACGTTTGGTATAGTTGTTACATGAAAAAGATTATATTTGTCCATGGTTTCGGCGTTCGTAAAGATTCTCGTGGAATGTTTACGGACATTGTAGATTCTTTAGAGAGTGCTGAATTTCAGTCAGTTTTATTTGATTTGACTGAACTTGGTGCAGATGGAAATATTGTCGTGCAAGATTTCTCCGAACAAGCCCGAAGACTTACAGGAGTTTGGGAAAGAGAGTCGGATGGAAGTGAGTTGTTTATTGTTGCTCACTCACAAGGTTGTTTGATTACTGCTATTGCAAATCCTCCGAATGTTACAAAAACAATCTTACTAGCACCGCCAACAGATAATAGTAATGAACAAATTTTAGAATATTTCAGATCGAAGTCTGACTCTGAAGTTAATTTGGAAGGTGATTCAAAACTGGCCCGCAGTGACGGTAGTTTTACTGTAGTTCCAGCATCATATTGGATCGAGAAAAATGCGATTAACACTGAGGAGTTATATCAAACATATACAACAAATCATGTTACTGAAGTAGTGAGGGCGACAGAAGATGAAGTTATTTCAAATGGAGGAATGGAAGCAGCATTTAAAGATATTCAAATACATGATATTGCTGCAAACCATAACTTTGATGAGGGTAGCAGGCTTAAACTGATTACTCTGTTGAAGGAGCTCCTAGGGTAAATTAATTCGAATTTCGTCCCCCACACCACTACCCAGAAAAGACATCTCGACTAAAACACGCTATTATATTTGTATGAAACCAATTATTTCTCGACTTATCAGCATTGCGCCGATTATTGTTATCACCTTAGTGCTGGCATATATTGCTGAAGAGTTATTAGAAGATTTTGTCAGTGAGGTGACTTCTGATTTTGTGTATCCAATTGCGGGGTTGATTATCTTTGGCGTGATTTGGTATAAGCTGGTGCCTACGGTCCAGGCGTATTTAAAAAACGATCCACATCAGGACAATGTGCACGATGGTGGTGGCCAACGATAAGTTTGGTTATGCGTACGTCGCTACTTATACTGAGTGCTTGTATTGCAAGCGGACTACTTGTGGTGCTGTGGCTGGATCGTACGGTGCCGATAGCTGAGGATGTGCTGGTGACAGAAGCGGTAGACCCTACAGCCGCTACTACTTCAGCCGACCGGGCGCTGTCTGTAGTTGCGCCCGCAGAGCCTACCTGCGTGTTGCTTGATGACTTTACAGGCTCATCGGAGCTGTCTTGGTTTGCGGTCAATGATGGAGTGATGGGCGGACTCTCGCAAGGGTCGGTTGCGATTGTCGATAGCACCCTAGTGCACAGTGGTGTGCTAAATACCAACGGCGGGGGATTTTCGCATGCCGGGACGCGGTTTGCATCTAACACTTTGGTAGGCTATAGCAAGCTTCAAATCCGCCTCAACACCAACGGTCGCCAATACGCCTTGAACCTTGGTGATGCCCGAAACGGGCGGATCTCCCACCAAGCACAAATCCCACTTGATCTAAGTGGCGCTTGGCAAGAAGTATGGGTTGCCTTTGATGACACAGTGCCGACGATCTTCAGTCGCCGGGTGAATAGTGCACCGGTTGCAGCTGACGCAATCAACGAGCTCAACTTGATACTAGGCGATGGGCAAGATGGGCCGTTTGCCATGCAGGTCGACTGGATCAAGGCGTGTTTGTAGGGTTCGCTTGAGGTACTTTATTTTGATTCTGGCTTCTTTCGTCGGCCGGTCGGCAGAGCTTAATCCCGCAGTTTGGCCGGGAAATTGCGGGATTAGGCTTCATAACCTGCCCGCTTTGCCTGGCCCGCTGCGCACCCAGTAGACAATTATCGGCAAAGGTGTAGAGTAAATTATTGCTCGATAACTATATGCGGTATGAATAAATTAAAGGTATTTCTGGGAATTATATTAGTAGTGGTGAGTGCTGGGTTTTTGTACTACATGCTGACGCTACCTCAAGAGCCAGCCAACACGGTATTTGAAGATGAGAGGTTTGTATTTGTAAATCAGGCAGACGAAGAATTAACCGTACAGTACGATGAGTCAGCCGAGGTGGCCTTGGTGACATTTGCGGACAATTCGTATGAGTTGCAGCGGGCTGTTTCTGGATCTGGTACTCGATACCAAAGTGATAATGAGCTGGTGGTTTTGACTGAACACCAAGCAGAGGTACGGCTGACCATCGATGGTCAAGAAGTGATGGTAGGCACCCTGGCTCCGCAAGACGCCGATATACAGGTGCTTGAAGAACGATCTATTGAGCCAGTCTCTGACCTAATTGAATCAGTCGAGGTGGTTGATATACCGGTGCTAGGGCAGCGCTGCGTTGATAGTGCGACCGTAGACTGCGCTGCACTACAGGCTGCTTCAGCATCGGCGATTTCTCGCTAGGTGGTTAGTTGGCTAGGGTTATGCCTGGTGACTTTGGCTGCTGGTGGTTTGTTTGTATACAAACGCCAAGCGAGTTCCAAGGTAGGTAAGACCAGTGATGCCCGACACAATCAGCAAGTGAGCGATTAAAAATCGCTGGGTAAAGCTGTACAGCTGATTGAGAATCTCAATGTCGTACTTAACCAGCGGCGCGTCGGTAAACAGCATTGAGCCAAGCTGAAAACTAGCAGCGTAGATCGGAATCTGCACTAGAGGGTTCCAGATAATCAGCGATACAAAAATCGCAGGCCGGTTGATGTTTGGAAAAATAAAAATCAATAGTAGTGCCAGTAGCGCACTAAATCCAAATGTTGGCAGCAAGGCCACCAGCGTGCCAATCGCCAGTCCAAGCGCAATTGAGTGCGCAGTAAAGTCACCCAGCAGCAGAGTAGACCATTCTTTTTGTAGTTTTTCTATGAGCTTCATGATATTGGTGCCCTAAATCATACCGCAGTTTCGGTAAACATGGCAGCCGGCGGTCTGAGTACTTGGCTACTTGGGGGTATTACCCGCTAGGTAACTGGGTTATTTTGGTTTACACTTATATGTATGAGCATGCAACAAATTAGTATCGCAGTTGGTGTCATCGGGCTGCTGGCCGTGGGGTGGTTTTTGGTCCACGAAAGTTCGATTGATTACGTCGCGACAGTAGACGATGAGCTGTCCAAGCTTGAGTCAGAGCTAGCGGCTCTTGATGGTGCAATGATCGAAAGTGAAGCCGCAGCTGCAGCCAAAGATAGAATCTCTACTCGCTTGAGCACAATCAATCAGTCGCTAGCAGCCAGCCAGAATCGTGAGCTTAGTGCTGCGCAGACGCAAATGCTGGCCGATGGATTGGTGCGCTTACAAGAGATGCTCGAGCAGCGGCAAGACGCCCTGACTAACCTAGATCAGACTAGCGGTCTGGCGACATCGACCGAGAGTGGTGCTACTATTGCCGGATTGACCCAGACAATTGGTGCGATCCAGGCGTACTTGGCAGTTCCAGATGCGACAGTACCTACCACCACAGCCACCACCACCGATAGTACCGTTGCCACCACTACCGGCACTACGACCCCAGCTGCCTTGGCGCTTGAAGCCAAACCATGGACGTGGGTGCAGACCACCTACAGCGATGGCACCAGCTTGGCACCTAACCAGCCTGAGGATTTTGTGCTGACCTTTACCGCTGACAACACAGTCTCGATTAGTACTGACTGCAATAGTATCAACGGTGGGTACGAGCTTGATGGTAATCAGATCACTTTTGGTCCACTGACTATGACCAAAATGCTCTGCGAGGATTCTCAGGAGCAAGGCTTTGTGACTATGCTTGATCAGGTCCAGTCATTTTTCTTTACCTCAGACGGGGAGTTGGTATTTGACCTGCGGTACGACAGCGGCTCGGCAGTCTTCCGATAACCCTTGCTAATAATACGGTAGTGTGACATAGTTCCGCCAATGAATAACTTTACAGCCGGAGGAAATAAGAAGCGCAGTAGCGGATACGACGGACGATCAAAATCAGGTGGGCACCGCGGGAGCGATAATCGAACCGGTGGGAGCAAGTCCAGCGCCGCCAAACCAGCCGGGCGCCCAGCTGATTTGTTTCAAGCGCAATGCTCAGCCTGCAGTAAAGATTGCATGCTGCCGTTTCGGCCTAATACCGCCAAGCCGGTGTACTGCAGTGATTGCTTTACCAAAAAGAACGCCGACGGTGCGCGTGGTGCTACCAAGCCGCCACGAAGCGACCGCTCACCTCGGCACGACCGCCCAGCTGCACCTAACCTAGAGCTGAAGGCTGTGCAAAAGCAGCTTAAAACCATCGAAGACCGCCTCAACCGTATCCTCGACATCATCAGTCCGCCGACACCACCCAAAAAGTCTGCTCAGCTAGAAGCGTAGTGGTCAGATTGGTTTAAGGAGAACCAGAGGAGGTATACTAGTAGTAATGGAAAATTTCTACCCCTTCTTTTTAATTGTGTTTTCGGGCGTGCTGTTCTCGATGCTATCAATTCGCACTAAGATCCCGTGGGCAGTGATGTTGATCCTAGGCGGGATCGCACTGGGTCCAAGTGCGTTGGGGATTATGACTGTCGATCCGACGATTGACTTTATTGGGCAAATTGGGCTGGTGTTTTTGATGTTTATGGCCGGGCTTGAGACCAAAGTCTCGCAGTTTAAAGAGTTTAAATCAAACCTGTTGTTGCTGGCGTTTATCAATGGATTTGTGCCGTTTTTGGCTGGGTTTGGGGTGGTGTACCTGCTGGGCTATGACTTGGTGACAGCGCTGATTGTGGGAGTAATATTTATCTCGTCTTCGGTAGCGGTGGTGATCCCAACGCTTGAAGTGTCGGGGATGATTCAGACCAAACTGGGGCAGTCGGTAGTGATCACCACTGTCTTGCAAGATATCAGTAGTCTGATTTTGCTTTCGATCCTGTTGCAATTAGTCAGCCCAGTCACTGAAGTACCATTGTATGTATTTTACCCAGTATTGCTTGGAGTACTGATTGCTTTGCGCTTGTATATCCCCAAGCTTCGCGCGTGGCTAGTGTCGGCCGCGACTGATTCACCGGACTTGTTCCAGCTGGAGTTCCGCTCAACGTTTCTCATCTTGATCGGGACGGTGATTGCGTTTGAGTTGCTGGGTCTGCACCCGATTGTGGCCGGATTCTTTTCTGGTTTGGTGTTGGCTGACTCGATCCGCAGCAAGGTGCTGAAGGACAAAATAAAAACCATCAGCTACGGCATATTTATCCCGACGTTTTTTATCGTGGTGGGATTGCAGACGGATCTGAGTGTGTTCCAAGATGTGGGGCCGGTGCTGTCGATTATGCTGCTACTGATTGGGTCGCTGGTGGCGTCCAAGTACGTCAGTGGGTACCTGGCCGCCCGGACGGTTGGGTTTGATTCCACTGAGTCTAACTTTTTTGCCTCGACCTCGCTGCCACAATTATCTACCACGCTTGCCACCGCGTTTGTGGCGTTTAACTTGGGGTTGCTTGATCAGACGTTGCTGACGTCGCTGGTGATGTTAAGTATCGTGACGGTATTGCTCAGCCCACTGCTGATGCGCCGCTACGCCACCCAGCTACAAGCTCGCAAAGAGGGGTAAAGTGCGGATGGCAAATCGCTGGTGATATTGACCGTTATTATACGCTGATTACAGTGGCTGATCTGGTACAATTACGACATCGATAAACTATACATAGTATGAAGTCAGCCCCACGATCCGCCGCCCCAGACATAAAGCTCAAAGTCGTGATTGTATCGCTGGTTTTGTTGATTGTGCTGGGTACAGTGCTGTTTCGGTTCCTTGAGCCATTCACCTGGATTCAGGCGTTTTACTTTACCGTCAGCACCATGACGACGGTGGGCTTTGGTGACTTGATCCCCAGTAGCGATTCGACTCGGCTGGTAGCGGCACTATACATGCTGGTGTCGGTCTCGCTGTACGTGTCGTTTATTACTTTTCTGGGGTCACACCTGCTTGAGATCCGCACGCGGCAATTGCTTGAGCGACTTTCAAAATAAATACTCAGTCACCGACTGTCCAAGTAGGGCAGTGATTGTTGTAACTGATATTCCGGCTACTATTAAAATAGGCGCTATTTTCAGATACTGAAATCCAAGTAACACCAGAGCGAACATGACAATGTCGTTAGGAATTGGCGACAAGCCAAGGACTAAAAAAAGACCTAGGTATACCACCGAACGAGGATAATCATCGATGTACTGGCGCACTGCTTCAATCCGATCTTCCCACTTGGGTGTGACGTCTTTAAGTCCATACGAAAAGAGTCCAAAAATAATCGAATCGCCAAGCGCAATCCCGATTCCACCAATTAATCCCAACAGCCATGGGTTTGCTCCGCCAGAACTAAACGTCGCAACCGCCGCATAAAAAACACTACTGGTGATCGAGCTGAGTCCTCCAATGGCAGCTATCATAAAGGTGGCCAGGTAGCTATTTTCTACGCCGACCCAGCTAACGATAGTGTCGGGTGGGTAGTTGTACAGGAGTATCGAGACGCCGACTAGTACTAGTAGCGCGCCATAGACAGTTTTGTATTGTTTGAGGTGCGTAATCATAAATGTAAATAGACAAATCAACCACCGGTAGTCAGTGGTTGAAGTTGCTGTTAGGAGTTGGGTGCCGCGTCAGTGAAATAGCTGTTAACTCGGGCTTTAAGATTTTGGAACGATCCTTCGATTCTAGCAAGGTATTCTTCAAACTTTGCTGCAGTCAAATCTTGCCAGGCTTCAGCAAGTTCTCGAGAGAACCTATCACGTTCTTGCTCATACTTGATGCGCATTCGCGCGTCAAGTTGATCAAGCTTGGCGTCCCATTCTTTCAGGCTGGCATGATATGCGTTGACTCGCTCCTCCATTATTTTAGATGTATTAGGTTGATCCATACGGCTAGTTAATTATTTCTGACAAAGACATGTGGCGCACAATTTCCAATACTTCGGGAGAGGGGGTCAGTTGTTTTTGTTCCGTCAAAACTTCTTGTAGCTGATTAGTGCGCTCGAGCTCTACCACAGTATGGTTCTCAACGGTTTTTTGATACGTCAGTGGCATAATTTGTGAGTAGAATTATAGGCGATTATTGGTCCTCAGTACGGATATCTTCCTCAAGAGTCAAGATTGCTCCTCTAATGATTTCAAGTGCATCGGCCGACTCTGTTCTAATAGAGTTTTCAACTTGCATTAATTCATTATCAACTGCTTGCCAGTTTTCTTGAGCTGACCCTTCAGCCTGATCATATGCGTCTCGCAAGTCAGTACGAATTGATTGTATGCTTGCGAGTGCATCATCGTAGTTTGCTTCAGCTTCGAGTTCGGCCTGCATAGTAAGCAACTGTACTCGAGCTTCGGCTCGTGCTAATGACTCTTGCCCAGCGTCAATTGTGTTGTTGGTAGTTGTGACTACTTGATCGCGCAGGTTCGCTGAGGCTCCTACTGTATCTTGAGCTAGTGCATCTGCTTCACGCTCAAGTGATGTCGTAACGTCGGTGCCTGATCGATTGAACGCCATCCATGCCAGTACAATCGCAATAATGCTGACGATACCAATGATCCATAGTAGGCTTGAATTGTGTGATTGGTTGTTATGCATAGAAAATAGTTATGCTAATAAAGCAGCTTGGCTAATTGGGTTATAGTTATCCACGCACGAGTCGTACAATCCAGAGTAATAGTGATGCACCTATTACCGCTACCAGAAGGCTGTATAGATTGAATCCAGTGACACCGTCGGCGCCAAAGAAACTAAATACAAATCCGCCTAGTGATGCTCCGACCACTCCAACAATAATATTGAGAAATATTCCTTGTGAGTCGTCAGTGTTCATAAAGAGTGAGGCGATCCATCCGGCTACACCTCCAAGTAAAATCCAAAGTAAAATTGACATATATTTGTTTTAATGTTGTTTAGCTGGCGATTGCCAGTACTTGTAATTGCTCGGTACAACAAAATATTCGCAAAGATTATACAAGTTGTCAAAAAATAATAACTGTTATCTTAGTAACTAACAAATAAAACCAATAAAAGCTATATAAATAAGTCAATTTGACAAATATTGTTATTATTTATTAACAAAGTATTGTTTTGGATGAACTAGTATGTTAATTTGATTTGTACATATGGTGCAAAAAAATCACAAACAACTTCAAGAATTTGGACTCACCACTAAAGAAGCGACGGTATATATGGCGCTACTACAATACGGTGCTGCACCTGCAAGTGACCTAGCTATGACAGTTAACCTCAATCGGTCAACCACCTATGTCCAGCTCAAGTCGCTCATGCCGCTTGGATTAGTCAGTAGCTATAAAGAAGGTAAAAAAACTTGGTTCTCAGCCGAGTCGCCACATAATCTAGAATTGCTGCTAGAAAAAAGAATCGCAATATTGGAACAAAAGAAACACGAGATTGATGTCTTTTTGCCAGATCTACTGCAGTCATTTAGCCAGCATAGTATTAAACCAGTGATTAGAAACTTTCGCGGAAAAGCTGGCTTGGCTGCAATGCGTAATGAAGTATTTAGTTGTGATGATAATAAAATAAGAATTATCACAAACTATGATGATCTACTCGCAACGTTTACCAAAGAAGAACTGCAGCAATACAGCGCAGAACGCAAGCAGCAAGCGATTGATTCTTATGTGCTGTATACGCTGGGAGACGGAGACGACTTTGTGCCGTTTGAATATCAGAAGTTAGTGCGTATCCCAACCAAAGCAAAATATTTTGACTGTGATGTGTATATTTATGGTCAGACAGTGTCGTTTGCAGCTATGAGAAAAGAAGTTGTCGGTGTAAGTATTGATCAGGCTGATATTGCAAGTACCATGAAAACACTATTTGATACTTTTTGGGATGTGCATAACCATGAAAATAAACCTTAGCCTAACGAGCAAGGCCGCGCTGATCAGATCAGCGCGGCCTATTGTGACAGTAAGTTGAACGAAAGATCGCGAATCAGTGCAACGCACCGTAGCGATAGCACCCTACAAAGGGGAAAGTGGCGCAGCCTTGCGCCGAGTTCATTACCATCTGTTCTTCAGCATCCGTCCATAGAATGCCTCCTTTCTGGAGGAAAACAAAAGTACCTCCATAAACACCCTATCACAAACTTTTTTTCTTGTGAAATTATCAAATAATATTTGAGTACGCGATCAGTTAATTTTGTAATACCAATCAGGCCTGCTATCATGAGTTACAAGAAGCGATGGTTACAAGTCCTAATCTATATAAAATATCTATGATTTTAAAACTTTCAGTGTTAGTAGCCGCTATTTTGCAAGTCGCCGCCGCAGGCTTTCTCAGTCTCAGTACTTTTCAAAACACTGGCGACATGTTGCCGGTATTTATCCAACCCGCTGGCTGGGCGTTTAGTATTTGGGGATTGATTTATCTGCTGGCGTTTGTGTACGCGGTGTATCAGGTGATCCCGAGCAACGACAATGCAACCCTGCGAGCGACCAGGCTGCCAGCGATGATTGGCTTCTTGTCTTCAATCGCGTGGCTGTACTTAGCCGGGATGGATAACTGGTTGATCTGGCTGACAGCCCCAGTGCTGTTCTTGATGGCGATTTCGTTTGTGTTTGTGATCAGGGCACCAGACAACGCTGACACTACTAAAACATTACTTTCAAAACAAATCCTCTTTCCCTACGCGGCGTGGACGGGGATTGCCAGTTGGCTGAATGTCCAGACGCTGCTGACCGATCAAGCAATTGTCACGACGCCAACGATGAACTACGTGACCAACGGGTTTTTGTTTGCGTGTATTGCTGCCTTTACTTTGTACTACTATAAGCAAACAAAATACAGCGCATGGTACGGTGGGGTACTAGTCTGGGCTGGCATTGCCGTGGCGTACGTCAACGTGGTTGAGCACAACAATCTAGTATTCGCGACCCTCGGCGGACTACTCTCGCTGATCGCAGCTTCCATCTTCATCAAACAACGAGTACTATAGCCACATGCCCACGAAGCTGGAATTCACCAACTACGTACTCGACCAACTAGAATCAGTGGGGGTAATTCAAACGAGCAAAATGTTCGGTGGGGTATTACTCAAAGTCGACAACAAACAGCTGGGTGTCATCATCGACGACGTCCTCTACTTCAAAGTAAAAGAACCAGAGCTGCACCGCAAATTCTCCCAAATGGAATCCGACCCATTTGAATACGACCGCAAAGACCGCGAAAGCGAAGTACGCATCCGCACCTGGTGGTCAGTACCAGAGGAGATCCTCGAAGACCGTCGGCAGGTGGTAGCGCTCGCGTACGAGGTGTTGCTGCAGGGGAGTCGGGGGTAATTGTCAGACGCTAGTCTCGGTGGTACTTTATATATATGAGTCTCAACTTACATCTCAACATCTGTCGCAAGTCGTTTGTCACTGCGTTTATTTTAGGTTTACTTACCAGTATCGTGTTTGGTTTGGCGTATTACGCTGGGCAGCAGCAGGGAATAATCCAGTCACAAGTAGCGACACAACAATTTGCTAGTGATCAAGTTCTTCTTCATGGCAAGATTCAGTTAATAGAAATGAAGGTTGATGTGATCAACGAACAAAAAGACGCCCAAGAACTGCAGAGTGACTTCGATCAAATTATGACTGTGCTAGAACAGAGTCATGCTGTGACAGGTGAGGGAATTATTGCGCGTGACCAAGCGATGCGCGCTGCTGCAACAGAAATCAATGGAGCGATAGCTGGGGGTGGTCAAGTGCTGGTTGATGCGATCGAAAACCTGATTGAATCGATTGAAGACTATTTGTATCCACAGTCTGTGTCTTCAACTTCTGAGTCCGGGACATAATAGCTAAAAAGCGGTAAACTATGACCATGAAAATCGTACAACGTCGGTGGGTATTGGTGGCAGTCGCAGCCTGGCTCGCCTTGGGAGGAGCTTTATTTACCAACCAGTTAGTTGGCGCGCAGGAATCTGAGCCAGTTGTGGCGGCAGCCTCAGATGAGGCGGTTGTATACATGCTGGGGCGTGATGATTGTGGGTTTTGTAAAAAGCAGGTGGAGTGGATGAACGAGGCGGGGATTGCGTTTGAATACTTGAACATCATCACCGACGACGAAGCGGCGCGACTGTTTGACGAGATCACCGCCAAGCACGACGCCAGCAAAGTAACGCCACTGACAATCGTCGGTGAGCGAGCGATCCTTGGCTTTAACGGTGGGGAGACCACTGGCGCCAGTATTAGGTCAGCAATTATAGCGGCTGCAGACACCGACGTGCGC
>Ga0136561_1000544_pt1 | contig 12288 bp, 17 predicted proteins | sample AntRauMeHopE1498_FD_104641 | JGI IMG/M metagenome (GOLD analysis project Ga0136561, IMG submission 104641) | Saline lake microbial communities from Rauer Islands, Antarctica - Metagenome Hop E1 #498 | ecosystem: Environmental > Aquatic > Non-marine Saline and Alkaline > Saline | place... | reverse complement strand
TGCAATATCGGCAATCTCTGCAATTTCGGCAATTTATGCAATCTGTGCAACTTATGCAATCTGTGCAATATCGGCAATCTCTGCAATTTCGGCAATTTATGCAATCTGTGCAATATTTGCAATATGTGCAATCTGTGCAATTTATGCAATCTTTGCAATATATGCAATCTGTGCAATTTATGCAATCTGTGCAATATCGGCAATCTGTGCAATTGGTACAATTTATCAATGATTTAGACTTCTCTCTTGCCTGCTCCTCTGTGTGATTTGTTGTATTCCAAGAATTACTATTCTCGTCTACCCAATATCCATTTTGACTTTTCATCATTTATCCTCACTTTCTTCATGCCAAGTATAACTATCTCCAACTTGCAATTCATGAATCTTCATAGCTTCCCTACCTCCCATTCTCCACAAACCACTTCATAAGTAAAATCGCATTTTCATTAGCTATTCTCTCGCTAAATTCAAAGCTATAAAAATCATTTAAATTCCTATATTTCGCACGTCCCAACCAAGTTCTATCTTCAATTTCCATCTCGGACTGATACACCTCAAATGATGTTCCATCCGCCAATGTTCTAATCTGACTAAGATTTTCTTTTCTTTCTTTGATGTGTTGAAATCTCTTGTCTCCCCGTTGGTGGATATTTGGATCAAGACTGTGTCCCAACTCATGAAACAAAGTAATCTCCACAAGAGAAAAATAATCCAACACTCGAAAATTTGCCTTCTCTATACAATACAAAACAGTCCCTTTTAATTCTCTTCTTGGATACAAAGAAAGTCTGAGAAATCTATCTTCTGGCGTATATATTGATGCTGCAAGAGGTTTATTAGAAATCTCAAAATCCGCAATATCAATAATCCCTTCATCTGTCAAAACGCGCATAATTCTCTCAACTCTTACCTCTTGAAAATCTTTCCTAAACACCATATGCGGCACACCATATCGACTGTCTCGCCTTATCTCAACAAAATCTCTCTCAATCATCTTCATATAATTCTCCCCTTTCGAACTAATTTCTTTTACCTTATAATTAATTATACCATACTTTTGATCCTTCGTCAACAATCTTTCCATGGATGATTTTTTCCAATACTTTTCGTGTTTTCCGCCACCCACCTTTAGTTAACCCACCACCTCACCAATCCAATCCATTCCCCTTTCTAAATCTCCCTTCCCTCTGCTGCTTTTACTTCCCGCTTTTGACCTTGACCTTGACCTTGACTCTTCTCTTGACCTTGACCTTGACCTTCTTCCACCTCTCCCGTTCTCCCGTTCTCCCCTCAGCACCACTCAGCCCCACTTAAAAGTAAAACTCCCCGTTAACTCCGTCTCTCCCGTTCTCCCCGTTCTCCCCTCCATGGATGATTTTTTCCAATACTTTTCGTGTTTTCCGCCACCCACCCAAGGTTAACTCCTTCGTTTCCCCCCTCTCTCCCCTTTCTTTTCCTTCTCCTCGTTTTCATTTAATTGAATCTCGCTAACTTATTTTCAGCCATTCCGTCCAAAAAACGTGCCCAAATATTTAACAATGAAAAGTATGGGTGTTCAGACTGTTTTGTAAAAAACAAGGGCTTGGAGGAAATCAGGCTTGGAAAAAATTAGTTAAACCATTGAAAAAACAATAGTTTTAATTTAAATAAAAAAAACTATTATTTTTCGGTTGGTTTGGGGAAAAAGTCAGTTCAACCTTTGGAAATAGAATAGTTTTGCTAATCTTGTACCAAGTACCAGCAAAATTTATTCGACTATTAATACGGTTGGGTTGTTTTGGCTGGTACTTGGTACAAGATTAGCAGAATATTCTTATTTGGCTTTTTCAATTAAACAATCAATTCAACCTTTGAAAAAACAATAGTTTGTATAATTGGTTCCAAGTACCAGCAATTTTTTACTGACTATTTATACGGTCAGGTTCTTTTGGCTGGTACTTGGAACCAATTATATAAAGTATTGTTTTTCGGTTGTTTCAATTAAACAATCAATCCAACCTTTGAAAATAGGAGATTCTGGTTTAGGGACACCAAGTACCAGCAATTTTTTACTGACTATTAATACGGTCAGGTTCTTTTGGCTGGTACTTGGTGTCCCCGAATCTCAACTACCTTTATTTTAATACTTTTGTTAAAATATCGTATTTTGTTCTTTTCCCATTGGTTTTCTTTGTTTTCGTCTCAATTCCAAATCCCATTCCAATTAATTCCCCTTTAACACCTTGCCATTTCAACTTGTTCTTTACTCTAAATTCCAAATTCCAAAGTTCCACTATTTGATTTTTCTCAATTTCTCCAAGTGGAATTCCCAAAAACTTAGTTAAATCAAATTGATTAGTTAAGTCAACTTTAGCTAAGTTAATTTGACTTATTGTTGTTCCCCATTCCAATTCCTGTTCCAATCCAATCCACTTTTCCTCTTTTGCCTTAATCCAAGTTTCCTCAACATTATGCCTTAATCTTCCTCTTGATTGAACCAAACTGTCAACTTCTCCACTTCCATAAAAAACCTTAAACCGCTTATCGTTCAAATTCATTCCTGTTTCAAAGGCAGAATTAATAATCAAAACGTCAACCCAACTAGGTAGTTTTTGGAATTTTAGTAGGTAGTCCCAAACTTCTTCTTGTATTGGAGAATAAGGGTGGTTGGGGTTTGCCTTACTCCATAAACAAACTGCCTTGAATCCATTTTCCGAAAGTTCTCTTTGGAATTTTTCCATTGAGCGAATAAAGGGGAAATATGCCAAAGTGTGGAATGGGAGATTTAGTTGTTTGTTTAGTTTAAGTTTGGATATGAAACTGGAGTTGGAAATGGTGAAACTAATTGGTGAGGTGGAATAGGTGGTTAGGTTGGTTGAGTCAAACTTAACTGGTTGCAAAATTTCATTCGACATGTATTTCCACAACCTACCTGGTGTTGCCGTAATTGCTAAAACCATTAACGACTTAAGTCTGCCCATTTCATGTAGGGCTAAATGTATTAAATTAGAATGAGACAGTGGTTTGTTAATATACCTCCCATTAAATTTATAAAAGTGGTGAGGCTCATCCAACACAACACAACTCAACATTTTGTAAAATCCTGGATAGTGTTGCAATATCCCACCAAGTTGCGCATAATTTATAATAATCGCTTTTGAAAAATCCCCAACCAATCCAAGTGGATCAATATCTCCAAAGTTGATCCATTCTTCATTTTGATTGAGTAGCTGTCCCATCCATGTTGCGCTATATTCCCTGAACATTGAGGGATATTGTTCCAAAAAATGATGCTTGTTGTTGTTAACATCAATGACATACAAACTAAGCCCAAGGGAATTTCTTCCAAAGTGCTTTAGGTAATTAACCGCAAGTTGTGTTTTTCCACTACCACACGGAGAGCTTATTAAGTTAATGTGTGAATTGGAAAATTTTGTAAAGTCAACAAGTTGTGATAAATATGCCAATGGTTAACTCCTTAGAGCAGATTAAATAAGCCAACATAAAGTTGGACAGATTCTTACTCTATGTTAAGTATAACATAAATCAGGCAATTTGTCAAGTGGTTGGGGAACTAGTTGGAATAGTTGCTCCTTAACGAAACGAATTGGAATAGTTGCTCCTTAACGAAACGAATTGGAATAGTTGCTCCTTAACGAAACTACCAACGCGACGTTCTCGTCGGCAAACTAACGCCGCAACTTTAGATTTGACGGTTGGGAGAAAACTGTTTCTGGCGACTATGAGAAGCATGTCCCTATATGATTGGAGTGGGTTGACTAAAGTATTGACAACGGTCGGATAGGTGGGTGAGGCTCTACTAAAAATTGGAAAAAAATGTGAATTAGGTGATGGGAAAATAATAATTGTGGTGGCATTAGTTTAAATAGCTGGTTGCGCGAGTTTGTTAAAAATTTCACAATGGTGGTTAGACTCCTCCCTTGGCAGTGAAGTGGATATAAAAAAGAGATGACTATGTCTTATACAGTCACCCCTCAGTTGTTAAATTATGTTCGGTTTGGGTTTGCCCACCTTATTCTTTATCCTCTTCAGCTTTGGCTTTCTTTGCTTCTCGCTCAAGTCTTTTCTTTTCTGCAAGAGCTGCTTTCTCTTCTCTTGCTTTAACTGCATCAAGGTATTCGCCTTCTGCTTCGCCAAAGTCAAAAGTTTCTTTCTTCGCAACAGCCGCCAATTCAACAAACGCTCCAGTTGCTACCTCTTCAAATACATGACCTTTCTTGGTACGCCCTACATAGACATAACCCTCAACGTTCAATACTGCAAGTGCGTCCATGAATGTGTTTTTTCTTTCTCCCATTGCCACTGTTCCAAAATTCAAGTTTTCCATTAGTTACCTCTTTCTTAAATAGTCGGTTTAGGTTAATTTATTTTTTTAATTCATCTTTACTATACTTATAGTATACCATAGTTTTGATTCCTTGTCAAGAATTTGGAAGGGGAATGTTTATTTTGGTTTTGGTTTTTATTTCCCTTTCTCTATAGCTAATTATACCATGGATTTAAGGCCCTGTCAAGAATTTGGAAGGGAATCTTCATCACTCCTTTAAGGTGGCTTAAAGTTTTTATTTCCCTTTCCCTATAACTAATTATACCATGGATTTAATGCTTTGTCAACGTGTTGCCTGCCCAATTTTAAACTTTTTCTCCAAGGACAGTAGGGTGGATTTTTGAAATGGTTCTTCCTTAACTCTATAATTAATTATACCACACATCAGGAGGGCTGTCAAATAGTCATTTATGGCGACTATGGGAAGCATGTCCCTATATAAACCGCGGGAAAATTTTGGAAACTTTGGAAGAATCTGGGAGGTGGTTTTTGGTGTTCCTAAAATTTGGAAATAAATGTGAATTGCGGGACGCGTTTCTGGCGACTATGAGAAGTATGTCCCTATAGGATTGGATGGGAAATTATGGAAGGGCTGGGAAAATCTGGGAGGTGGTTTTTGGGGTTCCTAAAATTTGGAAATAAATAGGAGGTGGGAGAGGTTGGAGAAATTGGTAAATTTTGGAAGGGGTCGGCAGTTCTGCCGTCTTTATCGGCAATACTGCCGACCAAAAACACAATAAAAAAAGGCATTATCTGCCCTTTAATATTGTTTTCCGTCAATTCTGAAGCTTTCTTTTATATAGTTTTCCACATGGTCTGTTAAAGCTTCTTCATATCTGAAAAAAATTCCATCATCTGCCCACGTCTGAGGATGGTGTAGTTTTTCAAGAACATCATCGTAAACAAATATATCCATCTCTTTTGTAGTTTTAATATCGTAGCTTACTGTTACAAATCTACCTTCTCTTTTTTCCATTTTCTTACCTCCTTGCTTTATCTTATAACTTGTTATATCATTATTCAACTCTTAGGCCAACAATTTTAGGTCGGCAGAATTGCCGTCACTCCGGCAGAACTGCCGACCAAATAAAAAAAAGAGCGAATAAATCGCTCTCGGCTTATTCGCTCTCAACTTCCTTCAATAGGGTTTTCATTTGTCGTTTAATAATTTTCTTTTTCTCCTCTCTTTGAAACTCTCGATGGGATTCCCAAACTTTTAAAAACGGCTTTCCTTTTTCGCTTGCTTGCTCTCTAGTAAAATCTGATAAGTTGGTTTTTCTGACTTCATTCCATCTTCCCATAAGCACCTCTTTTTTTTATTTTTAACCTTAACTAATTATACCATAGTTTTGATAGTTTGTCAACTTTTTAAATACTTTAGGTCGGCAGAATTGCCGTCACTCCGGCAGAACTGCCGACCGAATAAAACAAAAAGGGAATAAATCCCTTTTAATGAATATCTTGGAAACATGCCTTGCTAACATCTGCGCCAATTTTAACGTTGCCGCCAAGCAAAACAATCTCTAAATTAGAATTATAATATCCATTTTGACTATTATAACAAGGTACAAAAGAAGCGTGTTCTTCATAATCTCCATTTAGGAAAACGATTCTAATTCCTGTATTAGGAACTTCAAAAACCTCAAAAGCTCGAATTTCTTTTATTCTGCTTGGACTTTCTTCTCTCAAATATTGCCAATCCGCATAGACATGTTCACAACAATCTTGCATGTGATGATGTGTTAAAAGTGAACCATCTGAGAACAAAACCCCTTCTTCTGATATTTCTTGAATTGAAACTGGTTTGATAAAATTAATTTTTAATGCCATTTCATAATAACTCATTTTTATTCCTCCGATATGTTTTTAAGTTTTTTTATTTTATTCTTATTCTTTTGAATAGTTTTTGCCTCTACCAAAACGTTTCGACGTAATTTTAGAACCATTCTAAAAGCAAATAATCTTTTAGACCAAATAGAATTTTTCATTTGCTTGCCTCCTTGTTTTATCTTATAACTTATTATACCATTATTTATTTTATCGGTCAACAACTTTAGGTCGGCAGAATTGCCGAATAATCTCGGCAGAACTGCCGACCAAATTTTCCTCAAAAAAAAAACTATACCAACATAATTACTATGTTGATATAGTTATATTCTAACAACCTTCCATCAATTCTCTTTCCGTTAGTTTTAAAAACCTCAAATTTTTGAAACGTTGCTCGGCTCTTTCAATTTCGGTTTCAAGATTTAATTTCATTGTTTGAAAATTCTTAGGTAATTTATCAATCTGTTCTTGGGTTTGAGGCAATAACCACACTTGCGAGGCAATACCCTTAATTCTAAATTTTTTCTGCTTTCGACAATGAAGGAAAATTTCATATTCAATATAACAATCTTCCAAAGCAGTATGAACCTCTTCATAATTTGGTTTATTGTGTATATAGGCATAAGCAATTTCTGCGCTCGTCCGGTAGTTTCCTTTTGGTGTCATGGCATAATCTTGATTATCCATGCAAAATTTTGGGAAACTCTTTTGTTGGAAAATTGTCTGACAAGACCAAAGCCATAAACATTCAAGGTCATAACCTTCCAAAGGATTGGGAACGCCAAAATTTTCGGCAATCTTGGCAATGACTCGACTATCAAAAGCCATGTTGTAAGCGTAAACTTCGGTAACTCCATAATGTTTCAATATGTTTCCTAGTCTGCGCAATCCTTCACCTACTGAAACATAGCTTGTGTAATCATGCTTATCAAGATAGCTTAGATATAATTCTCGCTTTTCTTCGTAAAACAATTTTGTTTTGAAAATATCATCTAATAACCATTGGCGACGGTCAACAATATTTCCATGTAAATCGGCAATCACAATACCAATATCAAAAACGGCTTGGTCATACATGTTCGTTTCAGTGTCGAGAATTGCAACTAACTTTTTTTTACCCATCAAAAACCTCCTATTTTACGTCCTTTGGACGACTAGATTGGATTTCCCAACCTTTAACTAATTATACCATAGGTAGAAAAACAATGCAAGAGTTTTGAGAAACTTTAGGTCGGCAGTTTCTAGTGTGAAAAGTTTAACAATCCCAAAAGGTCGGCAGAATTGCCGGTCTTATCGGCAGAACTGCCGACCAAGTTCCACAAAAAAAGGGAATAAATCCCTATTCTTTTATGAAAAACATTATTTTACTATTATATCTGCCAAGCCAAGACTTGGAAAAAACTTCTTTTGTTTTCATTGTACCAATACATCTTGAGCGACCTTCTTTATGAAACCATCTACCATTTTTTCTTACTAAAAAATGAAAATCATCTTCCTTTGCTATTCGATAGGCAATTAATTCTATCTTTTTATCGAGATTTGAAATATCTTCAACAAGTTTTAAATTAAAATACTCTTTCATAAAATCGGCGTGATTGGTCATTTGTTCTTCTGTTAGATTTTGGCATAACCTATTATCAGAAAGTTTTTTCTCAAAAGGCAGTAACCACTCATCATAAACCCCTAAAGCATAAGACATGCAGTTAAAATTTTCTCTTATCCAACTGTCAGACCTCGGCATATTTCCCATTTTAATTCCTCCTCCCTTAACTCTTTAACTAATTATATCACGAATAGGTTTTTCGGTCAATAGTTTTAGGTCGGCAGAATTATTAAAGCTAGGTCGGCAGAATTGCCGTCACTCCGGCAGAACTGCCGACCGAGTAAATTAAAAAAAATGGGAAAATCTCCCATTTTATTTTTATTCTTTTTCGGCTTTTTTAGCTTCACGAGCCAACTTCTTTTTTTCTGCCAGTTCTGCTTTTTCTTCTCTTGCCTTTACTGCTTCCAGATATTCATCTTCTGCGTCGCTAAAATTGAAAGAGTCTTTTTTAGCTACTGCAACCAATTCCACAAAAGCACCATTTTCATTTTCTTCAAATACATGACCCTTTTTAGTTTGTCCAACGTGGGTAAACCCCTCAACTTGAAGACTTGCCAACGCTTCCATAAAAGTAGCTTTTCTTTCTGCCATTTCTTTAACTCCGAATACATTTTTTTCAGTCATAATAAATACCTCTCTCTTTTTTTAGTTGGTTTGATTTCCTTTACCTTATATCTTATTATACCATGTATCTTTCAAAGTGTCAAGTGTTTTTCTAAATCTTTTTTCATTTTTCTCAACTTACTTTGGGGTATATTTTACTATACCACGTTTTGGCTGTGATGCTAGCCTGTTTTTTTGAATCTTTAAAGCTTTTTTCTTACTTTCCTTTACCTTATAACTTATTATACCATGTATTTTTCAAAGTGTCAAGTGTTTTTCTAAATCTTTTTTCATTTTATTCATTTTCTTTTCACTTCCTTTGGGGTATACCTAATTATACCACATTTTTTTACTCTTGTCTATAGTTTTTTTAAATTCTTTATAAATAATTTCTGTATATTTCGATTGGGTAAGTTACGATAAAAAATAAAACTTTTGCAATAATAGAAAATTTAACTTTTATCGGTTTATTTGCTTTAATGTCCTCTCTAATTTCTTTAGTCAGAATTATTGTAGCAACGATAAAACCAAAAATCAAATACCAAGCAACGCCACTAATTAAAAACCTCATTTGTCCACCTTTTTCTCAACTCTCTTTATCTTATAACTTATTATACCATTATTTATTTTATCGGTCAACAACTTTAGGTCGGCAGAATTGCCGTCATTCCGGCAGAACTGCCGACCAAAAAGGGCAAAAAAAGGGAATAAATCCCTTTTTTCTACTATTTTTCTTCTTTTTTTGCGAGTTTTGCAAGTTTTTTCGCTTCGGCTTCTTTCGCCTTAACTTTTCTCGCTTCAACTGCTTCGAGGTATTCGTTTTCGGCATCACCAAAATCAAAATCTTCTTTTTTTGCTACTGCGGAAATTTCAACAAAAGCTTCTGTGGAAATTTCTTGAAATACATGTCCTTTTTTAGTTCGTCCGAGATATTCGTAACCTTCGATTTTAATTGTTTCAATTGAATCCATGAAAATTGCTTTTCTTTTGCTCATTACTTTTGGAGAAAACATTGAATCTGTCATAAAATTACCTTCTTTCGTTTAGTTGGTTTTGTTTATCCTCTTCTATACCTTTATTATATCATACCTTTGAAACACTGTCAACACTTTTTTTAAAAAAGTTTTTTATAACTTCTACGAGCTTGTTTTAATAAAACTACTTCGTTGAACATTGAAAAAGTTGCCCAAACTGTACCGACAAAAGCCAGTGTCATAAAAATTCCATTCCCATTCATAATTAACCTCCCTTAACTCTATAATTAATTATACCATGAGTTGATTTGTACGTCAACAACTTTAGGTCGGCAGAATTGCCGACTTTCCGGCAGAACTGCCGACCAACAGCAAGAAAAGAGGAACCACCCTCTTTTCTCTAGGAAATCTATATTCACACTATAAAATAGAAAGTGAAAACAACGTAATCTTTCGATAAATTTCTACATAACTTATTAAAGTTTCGTTTTCGCCTTCGCCCATAAAGCCAAGAAGTAATTTAAATTTTTTAAAAACAGCCTTTTCTATCATATCGTCGCTTATATCTTCTATTGATTTTGCCGAAATAAAAAGTCGTCCAACTTGAGCATCTGGATAATCTCGATATATAATTGCGCCATGCTCGCAAAATTCTTCAGTTTTCAAACTTCCTCTTAAAGACACTCTATAAAAGTTCATAATCAACCTCCCTTAACTCTATAATTAATTATACCATGTTTTCTTTTAGAGGTCAACAACTTTAGGTCGGCAGTTCTGCCGAATAACTCGGCAATTCTGCCGACCGAATTTAAAAAAGGGAAAAATCCCCTTTTTTTATCTTTCTTTCAAAATCTCTAAAACTCTAAAAATATCTTTTGGTTCAAAAGCTAAACAGTTTTTATGTTCTTCAAACTCTTTTCGAATTTCCACATTATCATCAAATAAAATATTTAAATAATTTTCGCATCTTGCTTCTGATTTTGGCGTTCCATATGGCATAATTAAAATATCACTAACAAATTCAAAATCCTCCTCTCTAATCCAATCTTTTTTTTCTTGTGCAACTTGTTTTATATAACTTGGTGAGACATTGTAAGGTGTCCACGTTGCGACAACAATCTCCGCAACACTACCATTTATTAAAGCTTCTTCTAGTTCAACGTTACAACCTTTGGTTTCTTCCAGTTCTTCTAAATTTCTAAACAACATTTTTTTTTCGCTTCTTATATCTTCCAACCAGTTCGCTCTTCCGTAAAGGTCAACTATCGTTCCGTCCATATCCAGTATTATTCTAGTTTTCATAAAGCCCCCTGTTTAACGTCCGTAAGACGACTATTTAACTCTTAACTTATTATACCATTAAGCTAAGACATAGTCAAGCCTTTTAGAGGTAATAAGGTCGGCAGTTTATGGCGACTACACAAACCATGTCCCTATATGGCGACTATGGAATATATGTCCCTATATGATAATGATTCTCAGCGACTATGTGGTCGGCAGCCCTATATGGCGACTATGTGGTCGGCAGCCCTATAGTAATCAGCACAGAATATCCAATCAGGTCGGCAGTTGTTAAGACCTTCACAATGGTCGGCAGTTGTGAAAAATTTAACAATGGTCGGCAGTTGTGAAAAATTTAACAATAAACATAAAAAAAATATTGAGGGATTAAATCCCTCAATATTTTATATTCTTTCTGTTCTGAAAATTTGATAACTTTTTTTCTCGTTCTCGCTTATGGTAGTAACAATATTATTTCGTTCTTCAATCTCAATACTAACTATTTTTTCAAGCTTTATTTTTTTCTTGAACGCCGTTCCCGTCAAGGGTATTAATGCCGTATGTTCATTTATAGATACCATTATAAATCTATTTAAATATCTTAAATCGTTTACATTTTTTTCAAAATCTAAAATTGTCATAATTTACCAACTTTCAGAATAAAGGATTAAAGAGGGAAAAAATCCCTCTATAGAGTTTTTAGTGACTACCATATTTTATCAAGCCTTTATCAATCATTTTCTTGTCTTGATGCTTTGAACGGTCGTACTTGTTTAGTCTTAGTTGCCATTTGCCTTTTGATGACTTATCCAGTATTGTTTTTTTCATTATCCATCTTTTAAAATCTCGTTTGCCTAATACAACATAAGCAATTTCTTCATATACTTGATAGTCCTGAAAAAATCCTTCAATTTCTTCTAAACTAAAACTAACAATATACTTGTTTGAAAATAATCTATCGTCGATATTTTCGGAAAGACTTTTTTCAAAATCAACAAGTAATCCAGTCAAGCTTGGTCGATTTCCAGTGCTAAAATATTTTACTTCATAAGTTACGCCATTTGCGTCAACTAAATCAACGCCGATTGTATTGGAATTTGACAGTATGCAATTTAAAGCGATTGCAAGTTTTGGTTCTACAACATCTTTACCATAATTTACCTTTTTAATTTGAGTCATTAGAAATACCTTCCTTCATTTAAATAGGTGGTTTAATTGATTTCCTAATATTATTATAACGCATTCCTGCCGACTTTACAAGCTTTTTTCATTACAATTACATTACAAGAATATTACAGAATTATTACAGCGACTGATAATCATTCTCAATTAGAATGGGGGGGTAGGTGAAACTTAATTGAGAATGATTCTCAATTAGACAAGGGGGTCTAGCAACTTACCACTCCTGACATCATTCCCCAACCACATCATTCCCCAACCACATCATTCCCCAACCACATTAATCTCCCCATTCCCCAACTACTTGACAAATCCCCTAATCCGTGGTATAATAAAATTAAGGGAAACCACTCCCTAATCCACCTGAAAGGACACATCCCCCCTATGGAACTAAACTACACCCTAAATCCCGCCGAGCGAGTGGCCCACTTAAACTCCCTCGACTTATCCACCTTAAAACCAAATCAACTGGAATTCCTAGCAAACTACATTCT
>Ga0136561_1000543_pt1 | contig 12290 bp, 12 predicted proteins | sample AntRauMeHopE1498_FD_104641 | JGI IMG/M metagenome (GOLD analysis project Ga0136561, IMG submission 104641) | Saline lake microbial communities from Rauer Islands, Antarctica - Metagenome Hop E1 #498 | ecosystem: Environmental > Aquatic > Non-marine Saline and Alkaline > Saline | place... | reverse complement strand
CGGCTGGTGGGTGCTAGCAATCCAAGGCTGGAAAGCCCGCCAGACCCAAACATAACCTTCGTACTGATACATCGATAATTGCTAATCCCGCAGTTTCGCCGGGAAACTGCGGGATTATGTCGGCTAGATGGCCTACAAACTGCTACTTAGCGCCCTTTCCAATCACGGTCTTGTCTGGCCAGTAGCTCGACGGCTTTGTCTGGCTCTAGCATGACTTCCTCCACCACTCGCTCGGCCCGAATCCCTTGCGAAGCTTTGACCAGCACCACGTCGCCTGACTTGAGCATAGCCTGCAGCTCGCGCCCAGCTCGCGCAACATCATCGTACTGAAAGACGGTTTTATCATTGAGACCGTTGGCAAGCGCACCTTCTGCAAACCCACGTGCCCGGACACCTAGTGTCAGCAGCAGATCGCAGGAGTCTGCTGCGCGCTTGCCCAGGCGCCGATGCTCTTCAGTAGAGTACTTGCCCAGCTCCAACATATCGCCTAGTACCGCTATCCGGCGCTTGGCGTACTTGATCTCAGTCAGCGTCTCAAGGGCGTGCTCAAGAGCAATCGGCGAGGAATTGTAGGTGTCATCAATCAAAACCGATCCCTTGATACCCTTAATCACCCGCAGCCGGCCTGGCGGTGAGGTGAGTGTCTGTAGCGCTGTGGATGCATCTGCAGCCGGGACTCCAAGCACGTGAGCTACTGCCAATGCGGCCGCGCAACCATACGCATGCTGCGTACCCACTACATCTGCTAAGGTGATCTTGGAGGTTTCCTTTGCGTGCTCGATTGTAAATGAAATACCCGACGGGATATCGTCTTTGTACTGTATTTGGTCTTTGGTGACCTTAAAATCTGTCGGTAGATAGCGACCGTACCCAAGGGCTTTTTGGCGTACTTCTGGCAACTGCGCTTTGATGCGGTCGTCGTCGTGGTTATAGATCAGTGTGCCATCTGATTGCATACCGTGCACCAGCTTCATTTTTTCGGTGATAACGGCCTCTGGTGATGCAAACTGCTCGACGTGGACTGGCACGTCTGGCAGTCGAGTGATGACCACGTAGTGGGGCCTAAGCCAGCTGACCAGCCGCTCCATATCACCTGGGGCATCGACCCCAGTCTCGAGCACTAGCACACTGGGATACGATCGAGCAAATAGCGCGGTGAATCCTCCATCGATGATATTCCACACCCACCGAGCCGGGCTATCCCAGCCGGTTGGAAGGCCCAAAATAGTCAAAGGTACTCCTAGCTCAGAGTTAAAGCTTTTTTGGCTTTTGCGAGCACTGACTGAATCCTTGATCGCAGCGTAGATGGCGTCTTTGGTTGACGTCTTGCCTACACTACCAGTAATAGCGACGATGGTTGGCTGATGTCGGCGCAGTAGCAGCCGCGCTTGGGCAGTTAGAATCGACACGACAATTGAACGGAATAGAGATTTCATAGATTAACGGTCAGGCGGGATAGAATAATAATTGATCAGAAACTTGGTGAGATCCATAAAAGGAGTGGTGAGGGTCTCAGATGCAAACCGTACTCCCTTTGGGTCTACAGTATACAAGAAAATGATGAACTCAGGCTCGTACGCGGGGAAATACCCAAAAAACGAGTGCAAGAACTTGTCATCATAATAGCCTCCGTTGACTGGGTCAGGGATCTGAGCAGTGCCGGTTTTGGCTGCTATGGTGTGATTTGGGAGCGATACGGTACCATTACGCAGCGCATCATCCACCACCGTGACAAGCATGCGAGAAATCTCTTCACTGGTCTCTGTTTGTAGCACCTGCTCTCCTTGCGGATATCTAATCTCTCGGCTGGTACCATCGACGAAATTAATCTGCTTGACGATGTGCGGAGTGACCAAGTACCCACCATTAGCAAGCGTGGCCAGGGCACGAGTAGCTGCCACTGGAGTCAAGGCGATCCCCTGCCCAAAAGAAGCTGTGGCGTATTCTACATCGCGAGGTGAATTGAGGTTGTCTACCAAACCAAACGCCTCATTGGGCAGATCGATACCAGACTCACTACCGAGCTTATAATTAAGAAAGTAATCCCGAAACACTTCCTTGCCCATTTGGGTCACGATCCAAGCGACACCAGTGTTCAACGACTGGTTGAGAATCTCTTGCATCGGGACAGTCCCTCGCCCCCGGCCGTCAAAGTTACGAATGGTAAAGGTGTTGAGCGTCAGCTCGCCGCTATCAAAGTAGGTGGTACTAGGGACAATTGCTCCACTATCAAGGCCGGCGGCCACAGTCAGCGCCTTGATAGTCGACCCAAACTCATAGAGATTTTCTACCAGCGGATTTTGAAACTGATCGATAGTGGCACCAGCCCGATCGTTAAGATCAAACCCTGGTACGGCGTTCATGGCTACAATTTCGCCAGTATGAGGATCCATAATGATCGCTCCGGTAAGCGTACTGTCGTACTGATCGTTGGTCTGCTGCAAAACAGTATCGAGCATCTGCGATACCGATAGCTCTAGGGTGGTGACAATGTCACCCGACTGATGTTGCTTGGTGTTGGTCACCAAATTACCCAGATCACTAAACAGTTCGGCGTAGAAGTTGACCGAGCGTACTTGATTCTGCCTAAACAACACATCGTCGTACTGTCGCTCTAGACCATACTTGCCGCGCAGCTCAGTACCCTCATCGGTAAAGCCAATGAATCCAATTGACCGCGCAGCCACGTGAGACCCCGGGTAATAGCGCCACTGCTGTGGATACAAGTGCACTCCCGTGATACCTAGCTTGGCGATATCAGTGGCGGCCGTCTCAGTGACCTGGCTTTGTAGCTCGACATACGTGCGATTAGGTAGCGCTGCCCGGAACTGACATAGACTGTGGTTAATCTCAGTCACCGCCTGTAGCTGATCGCAGATGCCTTGTGGATCAGTGATCCGCGATGGGTCAAGTGCCAGTACGTAGCCAGACTTTATCGCGGCAGCCGAGAGCTCGGTGCCGTCACGATTAGTAAAAAATATCGATCCTCTGGTATATAAATCATCTTGCGTTCTGACGTATTGTGCCTCTGCTTGCTCACGGTAGACATTGCCATGAGCAATCTGCACCACGTAGCTACGCACCAGCAACAAAAAAGCGATCAGACAGACTGTGCCGACCACTATTCGTATCCTGAGCGTGCGCTTGTGGCGAGTCATACCCTATTATTGCCCAAGTACAAGGTTTGGTACAGCCGCTCCGCGGGCGACAAAGATTTTTTCACTGTCCTCTCTAAACCCATCTACTGTCGCCATACGGGCAGCGATGGTGTGCTGAGCAATAATGTATTCGGTTTCTAGCAAGGCGATTTGATTCTTCAAATCTTGAGCATCTTGCATCGCCTCTTTACGCATGACGACATGCACTACCGATACGTTCAAAAAATATAAATATGCAACCACCGTACATCCAATAACTCCCACCAGAGCCATGGTATACGGTGAATGTGACATTGTTTCGCGACTTTTGTTCATTGTGGAGAAATTAGGTTCTGGCAAATATTCGCAGTTTTGCACTGCGTGCTCTTGGATTGACTTCCAGCTCCTCGCTGCTGGGTGTTATTGGCTTTTTGGTTATCACTATTCCCCGTTCGGCGGCCTGCGCTGCCTTGAATGCGTGCTTGACGACTCGATCTTCAATACTGTGAAAAGTGATGATCACCAGGCGACCTTGGGGGGCTAGCAGCTCGATCCCCTGTTCGATCAGCTGCTCGATGGCGGTCAACTCTTCGTTGACCGCAATGCGCAGGGCTTGGAAGGTTTTGGTTGCTACGTGTGTGCGCCCGTGGCGGGCCACCGCTGGATACGCCGCTACAATTAGATCTGACAGCTGCTTGCTGGTCTCAATGGGCGACTCGTCTCTGGTGTCTACGATACGCTTGGCAATACGCCTGGCGTACCGCTCTTCACCGTAGCCATAGATGATGTCGGCTAAGACCGCTTCATCCCACTCATTCACGATATCGCGGGCAGTAAACGCATACCCAGCCGGGTCACCAAGCGTCATCAGCAGCGGTTCATCATGCCTAAACGAGAAGCCTCGACCATTGCCAGAGAACTGCTCCATCCGCCAACCCAAGTCAGCCAAGATACCATCGACAGACTGTATATCAGCTGCCTCAAGTAGCGTGTGCAAGTTTCGGAAGTTGCCGGCAAGCAAGGTGGTGTTTTCAAGTTCATTCAAACTGTGACGTAACGCTGTCTCATCGGTATCAATACCAATGTACTGTCCGCCTGCTCCTAGCTGCTGCAAGATCGCACGCGCGTGACCACCAGCACCAAACGTCGCATCGACGATGGTACTATCTGGCTTGATCGCTAGTGCTTCTACCGCTTCAACTAGCAGTACTGTTTGATGGGTCATACATTGTAAGTTACGGTGATTAGAGGACGCCTATATCTCCGAGTTTCTCAGCCAAGGCATCTGCCTGTACTTCGATACTCTTCTTATACGTCTCCCAGCGATTCTCATCCCAAATCTCGACTCGATCATGGATTCCCGCTAACACCACCTTGGTGTCGAGCGATCCAAAATCCTTCAAGTAGTCTGGCACGAGGATACGTCCAACTGAATCAACCTCCGCTTCTACTGCACCCGACAGAAAGAAGCGATTAAAACTCCGTGTATCCGCTTGACCAAGTGGTAGCTGACCAACCTTTTCGGTGATCTTCTCCCACTCCTTCATCGGATACACAAAGAGACAGTTGTCGAGGCCTCTTGTGATTACAAGCTTTTTACCAAGTTCATCCCTCCATTTAGAAGGAAGTGACAGCCGTCTCTTGGTATCCAACGTATGTTTGTATTCACCGATCAGCATATTTCTCGACATCTGAGTGAGCCTCCGCAATTCATGCAAATGGTGGAGAACAATTGCATGAATTGCGGAAACTCACTCAGTATACTTAGTTTCATAATGAATCTAGTATACCACTATCTCCCACCACACGTACATTCTATAACACTTCGCCCCACTCACAACCACCTTGTCCCCAGTTTCTCCCACCAACAAAGAAAAAGCCGGCTATTGCCGGCTTGGTGTGTCCTCTTGCTTTGCACTGAATATGCGTTCTAGATCTTCCTGCGGGATCAGTCGCATTACCACGTCGCGCGAAATGACTCTTTTAGCGTCTTTTTGGTCCAAGATCCTTTGCTTTGCCTGATTAGTCTGCTGCCCCACACCACCTCTCCTTTTACTAGTGTCCAGGGGTTTAAACCGATACGTAGTGAGAAAAGTTACATTAGTCTTTCCTCGGTCGCATCAACGGAAAATACTGAGTCTCGCGGAGTGACTTGCCTTCTAAGAACGCGAACAGTCGCTCACCGAAGCCAAAACCACAGGTCGGTGGCATGCCGTGCTCGAGCATGTCGACATACTCCCAGTCTGGCATCATCGCTTCGTCGTCGCCAGCATCCAGTAGACGCTGCTGGATTTCGAACCGCTCACGCTGATCTACGGGGTCATTAAGCTCGCTGTATCCCCGGCCGACCTCAGATCCAGCAATGATCGGTTGGAACATTTCTACGGTTTCTCCGTCTGCCCTAGACTTGGCCAGCGGTGCCACTAATTTGGGGTGATTTACCAAAAACGCTGGTCCGGCGATATTCTTGCGGCAGACTTTCCACAGAGTATCAGTTAATCGCTCACGGTTGTCACCTTCGTATGACACACCCAACTCGCCAAGCTTAGCTTTCATATCTTCTTCTGAAGCAGTGATGATGTTGATACCGGTCTGTGTTTCAATTTCGCCTACGTAATCGATTTGGACCCATTGATCGGCTAGGTCAAACTTGTGACCACGAGCTTCAAATGACGTGGTGCCAAAAACCTCCTGTGCAATCTCGATGTATAGCTCTCGCACCAACTCCATCCCTTTTTTATAATCCGCGTAAGCCCAGTAAAACTCTAGGTTGGTGAATTCTTGGAGGTGCTCGGGGCTGGTACCTTCGTTTCGGTAGGCTCGACCGATTTCAAAGGTTTTTGGAATACCAGCTGCCATCAAGTGTTTTTGCCATAGCTCACCAATTGAGATACGTAAGTACACATCCATATCATAGTCGTTATGATAGGTCTTGAATGGTCGAGCTTCTGCCCCGCCGGTAGTGACTTCCAGGGTCGGAGTTTCTACCTCGAGAAAGCCGTGGCGCTTCATAAACGAACGTGTCACATCCCAAAACTTGGCTTTTTTGACAAACGTCTCGCGTAATTCTTCGTTGAGCAGCAAATCTAGATAGCGCTTGCGATATCGCTCGTCTTCGTCTTTGATACCAAAGTGCTCAGTTGGAATGTTTTGTACCGCTTTGGTCAGCACGCGCCAGGTTGTGACCTTGATAGCTTGCATGTCTCGCTTGGTAACAAAAGCTGTACCAGACACCTCCACAAAATCACCAGTAGAAATGGCCGATAGCAGTCCAGTGAAATTATCTTCACCCATGTCGTCTTCTGAACAAAAAGCCTGTACCTTACCAGTACCGTCAAAAATATCCAAAAACGCCAGCGCTCCGTGTTCACGTCTGGCCATGACTCGCCCGGCCAGCACCACGGTCTTGGACTCTTGCTCTAAATCACCAAAATAAGTAATGAACTTTTTGATGGTGTGGGTCTGGTTTGAATCAGACGGATAAGGATTGATACCGGCCGCACGCAGCTCGGCGATTTTTTGTTCGCGGTCACCGCGATGATCTTCTGATTGTGACATAGTGTTGCTATCGTAACGTGAGAACGCACAAAAGAAAAGGCCGACTCCTTGGGAGTCGGCCTTTTCTTTTGTGCGTTTACTTTGACAGTTACTTATGACACCTTCAGGACTTTGTACTTTTGAGTACCCACGGGTGTTTCAAACTCAAACTCATCGCCTTTTTTCTTGCCCATGAGCGCTTCACCCAGCGGTGATAGATATGACAATTTGCGATCGTGAATGTTGGCTTCATCAGACCCAACGATTATGTAGTCTTTTTTGTCTTTTTCCTTTTCTTTCTGGATAGATACTGAAGACCCTAGTCCAATGACGTCACCCTTTTTCTTTTCGTCGACAATCTTGGCTTCTTTAATGGTTTTTTCTAGGTAGCTGATGCGCTCCTCGATCGCTGACTGCATATCGCGAGCTTCTTGGTATTCAGCGTTTTCTGACAGGTCGCCTAGACTGCGGGCGTACTCAAGTGCCTCAGCGATTTCTTTGCGACGAACGGTCTTGAGATGTTCGAGCTCTTTTTTGAGTTCGGCGAACTTTTCTGGGGTCAGGAAGGTTTGGGTGTCTGTCATGATCTAGTATGTTTAATTGGATTTAGACTATTATACGTGCCAGTTTGCAATGGTCAACTTGTGGATATCTCGACAGCTTCACCGCACACTATGCACTGCCCAACAGGCTACCCTTCTTCATTCACTTCTGCTTCTATCCCTAGGTATTCGGGTCGATTGACACTCATCCACTCCACCACATCACCCATAATCCGTGTGGCACCCAACGCATTGCTGCGCGGCGCGCGGTCCATCATCAGGATAAACGCGTACTCGGGCTCTTCATACGGCCAGAATCCGGCTGCCCACGAGTTGACAAACGCATTGCCTGCGCCCACCTCAGCGGTGCCAGATTTGGCGGCGATAGCGACATCGCCGCGCTCGAAGGCCCTGGCTGTTCCACCGGGATAATTAACCGTCTGGCGCATGCCTTCGTGCACAATCTGCATCGTTGCTAGATTTAGATTGATATCAGTCTTGTCACTTTGCCGGCCTAACTCTACGTGCGGAGTCACCAGGTAACCTCCATTGGCCAGGGCCGCGTACGCACGCAGCATCTGCATTGGTGTGGTCAAAAAACCAAACTGCCCGATAGAGGTAAAGTACGTGTCGCCCAGGCGCCAGTCGTCTTCAAACACCTCTTGCTTCCAGGCGGGATCTGGCACTACACCCAGCTGCTCTTGCGCTAGATTTACCCCCGTCAATTCTCCTAACCCAAACAAGCGATAATACTCGGCCATCTTGGTGATCCCCAGGCCAGTCATCGCTCCATTTACACCCGCTTGTGGGGCGGCATAGTCAGGCAAGCCACCTCCGACCAAATAGAAAAAGACGTTAGAAGAAAAGGCGATGGCTTCGCGCACAGTCATGTCGCCATGCGCACGCCAATCATTGAAGTAGGCTGGGTTGCTAGGATTATAGCGGTTAGGGATCCGGAGTGTGCCATTACTAAATACGCGGGTGTGCTCTGTCACCACCCCTTCTTCAAGGGCAGCGTACGCGACAAATGGCTTGACTACCGACCCAGGAGTGTAGGCTCCGCCGACCATCTTGTTCAAAAACGGCAGCCGATCATCGTTGTTGTACTGTGCGATCAGGTCAATATCGTCGCCGTCTGCCATCACCTCTGGGTCATACGAAGGAAAACTAGTCAACGCAATCAGCTCACCGGTATGGATATTCATAATCGCGCCCGCCCCACTGCGGAAGCCAGCCTGCTTGCTTGAGGTCGCGATGATGTCGTACATGGCCTCTGACAGCTCAGCGTCGATCGACAGCTGCAGCTCGCCCCCGGCAGTTGGCTCATTGAGCGCAAACTCACTGACCACCTCAAAGCGCGCATCTACCTCGATGATCGTGCTGCCGTTCTCACCGTGCAATACTTCTTCGTAGGCGGCCTCCACCCCGCTGCGACCTAGGTAATCTGTCCTAAAAAAGAAGCCCCGGCTATCGCGCTTAGGGTAGCTCACGTACCCAAGCACCTGCCCCAACCCATTACGGTCTGTGTACGCCCGGATCGGGAAATCGTACTCGCCAGTGTTATCAAGCTCATTCCATATCATTGCTTCACCTGTGCGATCAGTGACCACACCCCGCTCTGCGATGATCACCACTTGATCAATCTGGTTGTTTTCGGCGATGGCTCGATAGTCTGCTCCGGCTACTACTTGCAAGGAAAAAATCTGGTACAAAAATACCACCGTAATTGCCACAAACAGCCACCACACCACCGACAAACTACGATCGGTGATCCGTCGCTCACGCTTCCCCTCTAGTCGGTCACGATTAAACTCCGGGATGTTTGACGCATCCAGTAGTACTTCTTCCACAGATACATCGGAAGAATATCGAGCTTGTAGCTTACTTTTACTCATACTGTGATTGTACCCCAATCAGGCGCAACTTAAGAACTTCGACCACCACCGCAAAGCCACCAAAAGCCAGACTATAGACCGGCACTTGGGCAAACCCGCCATAGTACCCGTCCACACACACACCCAGTGCAAACAGCCAGCCCGCGTGGAATCGATACACAAACAAAGTCGCACTCCCGATCAACAACCATAGCCAGCTGTTGATCAGCCCAAGCGCGCACAACCCAAGCAGCACAAAACCCAGCAGCATCATAACTGTGGGGTTGAGGTGGCTAATTGATCTGTGCTGGTGGCAGTGGTGGTGGCAAGCACCAGATCAGATACCAACAGCGAGTTGGCTCTGATTTTCTCAATGGCACGTACCAGCTGCTGATTGTCGATAGTTACGTCGGCGGGCGAGCCGACTGCTACTTGATACAGACTCTTGATCGGGATGCTGGGGGTGATATAGCCAAACTGCTCTGGCTGAGTAGGCTCGCTTTCTATCCAGGCGATTTGCCCGTATAGACCGGGCTGCACACTGGGCACATGCACCAGATCACCAATCTGCATAGCAATCCCTTGGGGCACCTTGACCCTGGCTACCCCACCCCCTAACCCTTCCAGGGTCGCAGTCACGTCGGGCCCAGTGAGATACACCGTGGCTGTAAATCCTGGGCTGGTAAACAGTGTCACAAACGAATGAGTTGGAAACACATCAGAGACCAGCCCAATTACCGAGTCGGCACCAATGTACACTGGCGAGCCTACTTGGACCCCCGCTCGCGCACCGACATCGATCTGCAGCAGGTCGTATGGCAGCTCGGTAGGCTTGGCTACCACAACCGCTAGCGTCCGAGGCATGTCGCTGGTGCCAAGCAAGGTACGCAGTCGGTTATTCTCTTCAAACAAGCGCTGCTCGGTGAGACTTTTGCGACCAAGCACGGCCACCTGCTGCTCTAGCTCTGAGATGTTGGTTTGCATAGCGATTTTATCCCGCCACAGCACCGGCACCACCATGCTTGACTGCTCTAACCAATCATCAACCAGCTGCACCGGATACAGCACCACCGATCCAAGCAGCCGCACAGCCGATGGCAGCAGCAAGCCCACCACAATCACCAAAACAATACCGATCACCAGCCGGCCGATGGAGCGCTTATCCGATTTGCGACGCAAATGTCTCGGCATGATCAATTAGTAGTTCATGATAATAATCCAGATCTTCGACAATAATACCAGCCCCCCGGATGACCGCTCGTAGCGGATCTGGCACCACAATCACCGGCACCTCAAGCGCGTGCTCAAGTAGCGACGCCAGCCCCGGAATCAGCGCCCCACCCCCAGAAAGATGAATCCCCCGCTGCATAATATCAGCCAACACCTCGGGCGGGGTTTCCTCTAGCACCCCGCGCACATTGTCCACAATCGTCTCTAGCTGGGCCCCAACCGCGTCGCGCACATCGGCATCAGTGATCACAACCTCACGCGGCAAGCCAGTGACCACATCGCGCCCACGGGCGACCATTTCTTTGCCTGCTTGGGTGTGAGCAATCGAGGCCAAGGCAATCTTGGCGTCTTCGGCGGTTTTTTCGCCCACCTGCACCTTGAATTGATCGCGGATGTATTTCACAATCGCTGTATTGAGGTGGTCGCCCGCCACGCGCAGGTTTTTAGACACCACCAGCCCATTGAGCGACAGCACCGCGATGTCGGTAGTCCCACCACCAATATCAATAATCATACTCCCAACGGCTTTTTGCACCGGCAGCTTGGCACCGATAGCGGCTGCGACAGGCTCCTCAACTAGGAACACCTCGCGGGCGCCGGCGTTTTTGGCGGCATCTTGGGCGGCGCGCATTTCTACGTTGGTGATACCAGACGGCACCCCGATCAGCATGCGCGGCGCGATAATGGTGCGCATATCACTGCGAACTTTGTTGATCAGGTACGCCAACATCTCTTCGGCCACCTCAAAATCTGAAATCACCCCATCTACCAGAGGGCGAATCACATCGATGTGCTGTGGGGTACGCCCCTGCATAGTCTTGGCCTCATTCCCGACCGCTACCAGCTGGCCAGTTTTCTTATTGATGGCGACAATTGTAGGCTCGTTGAGCACAATCCCCTTACCTTTGACATAGACCAGCGTATTAGCCGTCCCGAGATCAATCGCAATATCAGTAGACACAGTAGCCAACAGCTGGCTCAAATAGCGCGACACAATGTTCATGTGGTCAGTATACTACGAATTAGATATACAAACAAAAGCTGATTATTGAGGGTAGTGCGGGGTGATGTCAGGATTTAAAAAATAGACACCACCCAATCAGATGATGTCTACAAAACTAAAAGTCACACAACACTTTAAGTGAAGAGTTTAAATTTTCACTTTCGTTATTGTGGATAACAAGATTTTCTTCGCCTATCGGCTCTTCCCAATGTCTTGGAATCCATTCATCAAGCTGATCAGCACCAAAATGATGCCCTTTACGATTTGCAAGTCTTTGTTTTATCAGAACCAGATCAGTTTTGACGTAAACTAGCTTGCAAGATTTTTTGTACAAACCAGCACGAGAATTCCTGTCTGGCAGAGGATGTGTAATTATGGCATCCAACACTTTGGCACTACGCAGTGCAGCAGAAACTCGCTTCAATTGTGCATGTCTATGCGAAAGAGTGAAGAGTCCTTCAGCAATCACCTTCCGATCGTCTTCTGTATGGAAATCATCTCCTTCATACTGAGGAAAACCAATCATTTCAGAAAATAGGTTCGCTAGGTGTGTCTTCCCAGAGCCAGGAAGACCGAAAAACCAGTAATGCATATTAATGTCCCCTCATGTACCCATAAGAAAGATAACTATAAGATATCAAAAAGTCAAATACTAGCTGCGCCTTCGAAGACTGGACCTTCGGAATAGCTTACGATCTATCAGTATAGTAAAACACTCGCTGTGGCAGAGCGAGTGTTTGGCATGTGCACTCAGGGAGCGGATAGCGAGTCGAGTGTGCTGCCGAAAAGCTCGCCCCAATATTGCTTACCTCCAGTCGCAGCCCTATTGCTTACCAAAATCCGCTAACAACTCCTCTTCGCTCAGGCTCCGTACTTCGCCGGTCGCGCGAGTGACTACTTCGAATTGGCCGGATTCTTTACCTTTGCGGCTGGCTACTACACGGTATGGCATACCGAGCAAGTCACT
>Ga0136561_1000541_pt1 | contig 12303 bp, 9 predicted proteins | sample AntRauMeHopE1498_FD_104641 | JGI IMG/M metagenome (GOLD analysis project Ga0136561, IMG submission 104641) | Saline lake microbial communities from Rauer Islands, Antarctica - Metagenome Hop E1 #498 | ecosystem: Environmental > Aquatic > Non-marine Saline and Alkaline > Saline | place... | reverse complement strand
CTATCGTGATGCATGGAGCTCTTTAGGCCTCGATCGATCAGTGCTTGACGCACTGCTTGCCAAGCAAAGCTACGCCGTCCTTATTACGGCCGTCCAAGCTAACGCTGGCGATGATGCGGCTCGCCGGGTGGCCCACTGGTTCGCTAGCGCCGTTTCGCAGGACGAAGAGCAATCTGCCATTATTGCCAGTAACTTTAGCCCAGAAAGCTACGTTGAACTTGCCGAGATGGTTGCCCAGAACCAACTCTCGAGCACTGCAGCCAAAGAAGTTTTCTTGGAGCTACTAACCAGTGGCCAGACTCCGAAGACTATTGCTGAGTCGCGCAATCTTTTGCAAGTTAGTGACGAAGCATTCCTGGGCGGAATCATTGACGAAGTATTGGCCGATCCAGCCTCCACACAATCGATAGCTCACTTCAAAGAAGGCCAGGAAAAAGCGATTGGATTTCTTGTTGGGCAGGTTATGAAGAAGTCTGCCGGCAAAGCTAATCCTGCTATGGTACAGCAATTAATGAGAAAGAAGCTTGAAGAGTAATGAAACAGCCTACCAAAGCAATTATCTGTGCCGCCGGTTTAGGAACGCGATTCCTGCCGCAAACAAAAGCGATGCCCAAAGAGATGCTTCCATTAATTGACCGCCCTGTTATTCAGGTTATTGTCGAGCAAGCGGTCGCTGCCGGAGTGACTGACATTATCATAGTAACGGGCAGTACCAAGCGAGCAATCGAAGACCACTTCGACAGGAGTGATGAGCTAGAATCTGAACTCCGTGAGAAAGGCAAGGTCGATAAAGCCGACGAGATTAGGCGGATTGCCGAACTCGCCAACTTTATATATGTCCGCCAGAAAGGGTCTCCGAAAGGTAATGCCCGCCCAATCCTCAACGCTCGTCATCTTATTAACGACGACGAACCATTCTTCGTGTTCTTCGCTGATGATTTTTTTAGAAGTGATGTTGCCTGGCCCATACAACTCCGCGATGCCTACAACAAAACCGGTAAATCAGTTATATCACTTATCGAAATTGATAAAAAAGATGCCGACAAATACGGTATAGCATCGCTGGCTGAAACGGTTGGGGACAACACATTTCGCCTCAGTGGATTGGTAGAAAAGCCTGGCGAGGCCGCAGCGCCATCGTCATACGCCTCGGTTGGTAGCTACCTGCTCACGCCTTCAATATGGCCGTTTTTGGAACGCGAAGTTGTGAGCGCCAGGGGTGAAATTGAGCTACCTGAAAGTATTAACGATCTCGCACAATCTGATGAAGTTTACGGAAGGTTGATAGACGGCGTTTGGCACGATACCGGCGACCCATTACGGTACATTCAAGCAGTTATTGACCTTGCCCTAGAGAGCAAAGAATACGGGCCAGCACTAGCCGTATACCTTAAAGACCGGCTAAGCTAGTTTGCTCTAGCGGCAATGCGGGGGTATACTAGTAACGTAAGGATAAGAAAAAAGGAGCAATTCATGATCCCAGCCGCAGAAATACTCGTCATCATCGTATCGGCAGTACTGTCCGTTTTCTTGATCGTCGGCATTATACTCGGGGTTTATCTGATCAAATTATCAGCCGAAATTCGTAAAATTGCCAAAACAGCAGAGCAGACCGTTAGCTCTGTCGGTAACGCCCTGTCAGGAGTTGCACGGCTCGCTTCACCGGTATTCGTGGCCGAAATGTTAAATAAGATGTTTAAAAAGCATTCCAAGAAGAAATAAAGGAGAATAGTAATGACAAAAGGTAAATTCGCTATCGGAGCCCTAATTGGTGCAGCAACGGGATTTGTTGCCGGCATCCTAACTGCCCCAAAGAGTGGTAAGGATACTCGCAAAGACATAAAAGAAAAGGCAACTGAAGTCAAAGCCGACGTAGCGGTCAAAGCGCAGTCAGCAAAACACAAGGCAGGCACTGTCGCCGAAGATGCCGTCAAAAAGGCTGAAAAGTTTACCAGCGGCGTCGCAAACAAAGTCGTAGAAGTTGCTAAAGACGTTAAAGCGCGCAGTAAAGATGTCGCCGAGTCAGCCAAGCAAACTATCAAAGAAAAAAAGTAGGGTAGACCATGGCTGAAAAAGACCTTTCTATTAAAGATCGTCTTTCAAATCAGCAGGAGAATGTCGCCAGAAGAGCCTTAATTGAGGACCTCTTCTGGGACCTTCACAGATCAAGAAAACGGATTTATTGGATGAACTTCGTTCGGGGTATTTTTCTTGGCGTCGGTTCGGTGTTGGGCGCAACGATTGTTGTCGCGCTTTTGGTCACCATGCTTGGTGTGTTGGTGGATATTCCTGGCGGCATTGGCGACTTCGTGTCATACATCATTGATATCGTTCAAAACCGCCAATAACCTATTTTTACTACAGCCAAGTTCGACACTATTAGCTATACTGAGAGGCAGGTATGGGGGTTACAAGTTTTAATAGTCAAACGCAGAATGACGCAATCGCGCCGTCTGAATTCGTGCACTTGCACAACCACACCCACCACAGTCTTCTCGACGGTCTGTCAAAAATACCTGCACTTATTACCCACGTTGCCTCACTTGGCATGTCGTCGGTGGCGATTACCGACCATGGGACCATGTCGGGCGCAATAGAGTTCTACAAAGAAGCCAAACAGGCCGGTATTAATCCTATCATTGGCATGGAGGCATACGTCGCTACTCGTTCGCGGTTCGACCGTGACCCGCAAAAAGACAAGGCTCGTTACCACCTCACTATTCTTTCTATGAATAACGAGGGTTATCAAAACCTCATGAAACTTAGCTCTCAGGCAAACCTCGAGGGAATGTACTATAAGCCACGGATTGACCGTGATTTGCTTGAGGAGTTAAGCGGTGGACTCATCGTACTATCCGGCTGCGCCAGTGGTGAGCTTGGAGAGCACCTTCGTACCGATAATTACGAAGAGGCGAAGAAGGTTGCTTCCTGGTACAAGAGCGTCTTTGGTGACCGCTATTATCTAGAACTTCAAGACCATGGCCACCCCGATGCGCCCTTCTCGTGGGATGTACAGATTAAAATCAATGGTTACCTGGAAAAGTTAGGTGCTGAGCTCGACATCCCGCTTGTCGTGACGAGCGACGGCCATTATATCGAGCATGAAGACCAAGATGCGCACGAGATATTACTCTGCGTAGGAACCGGGTCATTTCTTTCAGATGAAAAAAGGATGTCGCTGAAAGGCTTTGACCTTCACGTCACAGACCCAACAGAAATCATTGATAGGTGGGCGCCGACGAACCCAGAGGCTGTCAGAAACACGAAGCGGATTGCCGACCGCTGCTCGGTAGAGTTACAGCTTGGTGGCATCTTGATCCCTACTTTTCCAACACCAGACGGATTTGATGAAAAGTCACTGCTTCACAGCATGGTTTACAGGGGCCTTGCCTGGCGATACGGCAGTATAGACTACGAGACATCGGCAGCTATGAGCGTCAAGGATGCAAAAAAGACACTGACAACAGAAGTACTTGAGCGAGCTGATTTCGAGCTCGGCGTCATTAACCGAATGGGATTTAACGGGTACTTTTTAATTGTTCAGGATTTTATTAACTGGGGAAAGGGCCGGGGAATTATATTTGGTCCTGGTCGAGGTAGCGCCGCTGGTTCAATCGTGTCGTATGCAGTACGCATAACAGAGTTAGACCCGTTAAAGTATGACCTACTTTTTGAACGATTCTTAAACCCCGATCGAATTAGTATGCCCGATGTTGATATCGATATCCAAGACACCCGAAGAGACGAAGTGATTGCCTATTGTTCTGACAAGTACGGCGCAGACCGCGTCGCCAACATCGTGACTTTTGGTCGGATGGCGGCTAGGGCTGCGGTGCGCGATGTTGCTAGGGTGCTCCAGGTTCCTTATGCCGAAAGTGATCGATTAGCGAAGCTAGTCCCTCCGCCAGTACAGGGCCGCCACATACTGCTAGAGAAGAGTATTGTTGACGACCCTGACATCAAGCATGAATATGACACCAACCCAACTGCCAGAAAAGTGTTTGATTATGCTATTCGGCTAGAAGGTACTATTCGGAGCCACGGTGTTCACGCTGCTGGCGTGGTTATTGCGCCTGATAGTATTGTGAACTACGCTCCGGTAGAGATGTCGCAAAAAGGCGTGGTTGCCACTCAGTATCCAATGGGGCCGGTCGAAGACCTCGGGCTTTTAAAGTTTGACTTTCTTGGGCTATCAAACCTGTCAATAATTAACAATGCCCTCCGTATCATAAAGAAAGTGTATAAAACTGACATTAACTTAGACACGATTCCTTTAGACGACGCCGCGACCTACGAGTTATTTCAAAAAGGCGATACAACAGGTGTTTTCCAGCTTGAATCTGCAGGTATGAAGAGATATTTACGAGAATTGCAGCCGTCTGTATTCGACGACATCATCGCTATGGTCGCGCTGTACCGGCCGGGTCCTATGCAGTTTATCGACGATTTTATAAAGCGCAAGCACGGCGAACGCGAAATTACGTACATGCACCCAAAGACGGAAGATGCGCTACAATCGACCTACGGGGTTTTAGTCTACCAAGAACAGGTTATGCAGATATCAAAAGACTTATCTGGATTCACGGGCGGCGAGTCAGATACACTTCGAAAAGCAATTGGCAAGAAGCTCGTTGACGTGATGGCAAAGATGAAAACGCGTTTTATTGAAGGCGCAATTGAACACTCAGGGGCGAAGCGCGAAGACATGGAGCTTTTTTGGAAGCAGCTAGAAGACTTTGCGGCCTACTGTTTCAACAAATCACACGCCGCTTGCTACGGGCTGATTGCCTATTGGACGGCGTACTTAAAGGCTCATTACCCAGACGCTTTTATGGCAGCGCTCATGACCAGTGATCAAGGAGATCTAGACCGGCTCGCTATCGAAATGAATGAATGTCGGCACATGGGGATCACGGTTCTTTCACCAGACGTCAACGAGAGCTTTGTTGAATTTGCAGTCGTACCTGATCGTCAGGAAATCCGCTTTGGCATGGCAGCGATCAAGGGCGTGGGTACGGCGGTCGTTGAAGAGATTCTACGTGCCCGAGAAGACGGAAAATTTACCAGCATCGAAGATTTTGCTAAACGGGTGTCGACCTCAAAGGTGAATAAGAAGGCCTGGGAGTCTCTCATAAAAACCGGTGCTTTTGACTCAATGGCCGACCGCTCCGACCTGCTTTTCAATCTTGAATCAATCCAAGGATTTGCTTCAAAATTACAAAAAGAAAGCCTTAGCGGCCAGACCGACCTGTTCGGTAGTACTCTAGGAGAAGGTATGGCTCAATCGACCATGGCTCTCCAGGTCGCACCAGTAAAGCACTCCGATAAGGAGCGACTTACCTGGGAGCGCGAGCTTCTTGGCCTTTACATTAGCGCCCACCCGCTAGATAACTACGATAACTATTTTCAGGAACAAACTGTTCCTGTAGGTGAGATGACCAGCACGCTTGACGGTAAATCGATGACAATCGGAGGCCTGGTGTCGTCGATTCGGTCAATTGTAACCAAAGCGGGGGCAAAAATGGCCTTTGTGAAGCTTGAGGATAAGTCCGGTGAGACCGAAATTATCGTGTTCCCGAATCTATTTGAGCAAACTGGTTCTGGGCTTATACAGGATGCTGTAGTACGAGTGACTGGAAAAGTAACGGCACGTGACCGCGAAGGTAATATTATAACCGACGTAAAAATGATAGCCGACGATATACAACTGGTTGATGACGACGAACTGCGCAACTACCAATCGCATGGCCGTAAGATGGAGAAGCCGAAACCTCGCAAGGGAGTGACTGCGTCGCGCAAGTCAGTAGCCTCTAGCACGGTGGCGGCCGAGAAGACGATTTCTCAGTACACAGTGGTTGCCGCTGAGCCCTTAAAGAAATTGTATGTGCAGGTTAAAAACCCAGACGATCAGGCACTGCTACTTCGGCTCAAGCAGACATGTACGCGGTTTCCTGGTGTTAGTGACGTTGTTCTAGTTCTCGGTGAAGACAAGAAGACGGCCATTAAGCTGCCATTCCAAATTGAACATAGCGACGCACTCATCGGTGCACTCGTCAAAATCTTAGGTGAAGACGCTGTTATTTTGAAGTAGTCAGCGCAAACAGGGCGATACCAGTGGCAACACTGACGTTAAACGATTCTTTTAAGCCGACCATCCTAATCTCAATCACATCGTCACACTCGGCAAGTAGCTGATTTTCGATACCGTTTACTTCTTCGCCAATTAAAAGAGCGATCTTTTCAGGCGGGCTATACGATTCAAGGGCCTGGCTATGCGGCGCCTGTTCGAGGGCTACCAGTCGATAGCCTTGGCTACGAAGCTCCTTTAGTGGGGGTAGTTCTGACACTGAAAATGGTACGTGTGATTCTGCTCCTAATGCTGTTTTATGAATCTGAGCACTTATCTTGCCGCTAATATGAGGAAGTCGATTGTCATCGACCATAGCCGGGTAAGGGGTGTAACCTGACATATACAGGTGAGTAACGCCAAAGCCTTCGGCCGTCCGAAACAGAGAGCCAATGTTATGAGTCGAGCGAATGTTGTGGGCGATGATGACAATGTCGGGCATATATCGTCAGTATACCACTATAAAATGCTTATGGTATCTGTTAGGATAAAGGTAATGGACGAAGAAAAAGTACAGCGCCAACAACGCGACCAAGACGAGCAGACGACACAAAGCCGCGCGGCGATTCTTGGTATGCCCTACCTCGATAGCCGAGGGCTTGATCTGCAGATAGAGCTTGTACCAGGAGTTATGGATATTGCCGAAATGCACCGTAGCCGGATAGTACCGCTCAAGGCTGGCAGTGATTCAACTTCTTGGCAGTTTGCCGTCACGACCCAGACTCCCCAGTCGCTCCTCAAGCAGTTAGGTGACCAGTATGCTGCCCAAGCTCAAAATGTGACGTTCTCATTGATAAGCCTATCGGGCTTCAACACCTTAATGAATCGCTATGATCCGCCATTGGTTGTTACCTACAATGATATTGAAATTGCCCGAGCTGGTGACAGTGAAACGATCGCTCAGGTAAGTCAAACGCTCAACTCGGTCGGAAGTGACGAAGTCTTTGATTTCTTAATTACTCAAGCCGATAAATTGGGGGCGAGCGATATTCATATTGAAAACCAACGCGACGGTATTCGTATTCGGCTCCGGATTGATGGAGCGCTTCATCCTGTGGCAGAGCTAGGGTCTGATCGTTACCGTGTGCTGCTGGGCGCTCTGGCTAGCCGTGCGAACATTTCGACAGCCGCTACAGAACCTCAGTCGGGTCACCTGCAGCAAGAAATAGGGGAAGGTGATGCCAGGCACATGCTAAACATGCGTATAGAGACTGTCCCGACGATGTTCGGCCAAGACGCAGTTATTCGATTATTCAATTTTGACGAATCAATGCTCAACCTAGACCGCCTAGGAATTGGTCCGAAAGAACGAGCCGAAATAGACGAGATTATTAGTCACCCGCGCGGAATGGTGCTGATGGTTGGTCCGACAGGCAGTGGTAAGTCGACGACTCTTTACAGTATGCTCAATGCACTCAACACAACCGACCGGAAAATCATTACGCTAGAAGACCCGATCGAGTTCAGCGTACCAGGTATTTCACAGATCCCAGTTGACACTACAAACGGACAGAGTTTTGCCGATCATCTTCGATCTGTACTTCGCCTCGACCCCGACGTAGTAATGGTCGGTGAAATCCGTGATGCCGATACCGCCAAAACAGCGATCCAGGCTTCTATTACTGGGCACCTCGTACTCTCAACCTTCCACGCTAACTCGACGTCAGCTGCTTTCAGTCGCATGATCGACTTGATTGGGATCAATCCAATCTTTAGTACCGCAATACGGCTGGTAGTTGCTCAGCGTCTCGTTCGCCGACTTGACGATAGCAGCAAAGAAGCCTATCAGGCCGACGATGCCACTAAAAAGTGGATTACGTCGATACTGCAGGACCTTCCTGATCACGTTGAGAAGCCTAACCTGGACGAGGTAACTCTTTACAAGCCAGTCCCGTCGGCAACGTCGCCTTTTGGGTACAACGGCAGGATGGTCATTATGGAGCAGATGGTGGTAGATTCAGAGATTCAAAAATTCCTTCGGGGTGAATTGGCTGATGTGCACGCTGAAACAATTGAAGAGACTGCCCGATCGCGCGGTATGGTGACACTTCTACAGCAAGCGGCCCTGGCAGCGCTGCGGGGTGAAACAACACTTGAAGAAATCAACCGAGTCATTTAGGCAGTCGCGTATCCCGCACAACCCTTTTAAAAGTCATTAAGCTATGCTATAGTAAATTACTGATTATAGTATAAATTGTAAAAGCGAGACAATAATGAGTTTTCAACTAATCCAAAAGGTGAACGCTGAGCAAATGAAGCCAGCGGTTGTCAGCGCCAAGAGCGGTGACACAGTACGTGTTCACCAAAAAATCAAAGAAGGTACTAAGGAGCGTATTCAGATTTTCGAAGGCGTTGTTATACGTGTTGACCGTGCCAATTCGCACACGGCGCGTATCACTGTCCGTAAGATCGCCAGCGGTGTCGGCGTTGAAAAGAGCTTCTTGATTCACAGCCCATTGGTTGACAAGATCGAGATCGTTCGCCGTTCGAAAGTTCGTCGCAATTACCTGTCTTACCTACGGACACGAAGTGGCAAAAGCGCTCGCTTAAAGGGTGTAAACTTCGACCGCGAAGAAGTAAACGATGTCTCTGAGCCAGAAGTCAAACCCACTGAAGCCAAAGATTAGTTAACTTCCCATTATCAATACACGACTGCTCACCCGGGCAGTCGTTTTTTGTATATACTAATTATATGATTCTTGGGATTGATGAAGTTGGCAGAGGGCCATGGGCCGGACCTCTGGTTGTTGGTGCCGTTGTGCTCGGCGACACTGCCATTGTTGGCTTGGCCGACAGCAAAAAGTTGTCTGCCAAAAAACGGAACGTCCTTTCCAAGGAAATACTGGAGAAGGCTACCGCAGTAGGGCTTGGGTGGGTTCATGCCGACGAGCTAGACAGCATTGGGCTTGGGCCAGCACTGGCATTGGCAACAAGACGGGCCGTTGAGCAGATCACGGTGCCCTACCACGAGATAATCATCGATGGTACCATCAACTTTCTAAAAGGTACGACCAAAGAGAACTACGTTAGCTTGTTGCCAAAAGCTGACTCGTTAATCGCCAGTGTCTCGGCAGCGTCCATTGTCGCCAAAGTCGCCCGTGACGGCTGGATGACAGAACAAGCGGTCAACTATCCAGAATATGGCTTTGAGCGCCACATGGGCTATGGTACGGCTCTTCACGGGGATGCGCTTGCCTTGCACGGTGTGACGCCGCTTCACAGGCGTTCGTTTGCTCCGATTGCCACTTTGCTGGGTGTAGGGAGCACACCGTCGATTAAAGCAAGCCAATCAACCACTTCAGTCGGAAACAGACATGAGCAGGCTGTGGCCACTCTACTTGAGCAAAGTGGCCATAGCGTCTTGGACCGTAACTGGCGCAATCGTTGGTGTGAAATTGACATAGTGTCTGAGCGCAGCGGTACCTTATACTTCACCGAAGTGCGCTACCGCCGTACAACCGATCAGGGCGGAGGGCTTGGCTCAATAACTCCTGCTAAGCTCGCTAAAATGACGCGGGCCGCCGAAATGTACGTCAGCAACCAGCAAGACCGGCCTCGTCAACTACAAATTGCTTCGGTAGACGTTGAAGGTGCGATCTCGATATTACAGATCGAGTAACGCTCGGTGTACGGCAGCAGCTTGCCGCTCAATCAGTCCGACGCGCTGTTCAAGTTCGGTCAATCCGATCGTAATATTTCGCTTTAAGGCAACACTATCAAGCATTGGGGTGAAGAATTCACTGTATTCGTTTAGCTCTTGCCGTCGTGAAAGGACCGATGCGGCATAGCGGGGGTAAGCATCAAAACTTTTGTCGCTGCCAAACGTTGCTTCGATCCATTGCCATTCGTCACGAATCCATTGCCAAGCCATCGCTCGGCCGTCTCTATTCCTCAGCGTCCAGACTATCCAACGGGCGGCGTCCTGTCTGCGGATATTAGTTCCTTGCTTTACCATCATCAGGCTCTGGGTTAGTACGGCAGGATCTTTGCTTGAAGTAACCGCCATAGCAATGTCTTCGCGGAGTTCGCTTGAATGAGAACTATCGTGCGTAGCCATCAAGTTATCGACCAGTTCGGGATTGTTCGAGTGGCGAACAACTGATGAAAGAATACCAGCCCGAAGCTCGGGGTTAAGCTGTTCAAGGGGAGTATTCTCGAAGCGAGACTGAGCTTCATCGATGACGGCTTTATTCTCGCTGTACAGCATCAGGCCGATGATGAGGCTGCGAAGTTTCGTGTCATTCTCTGGCTCACCAGGCTTTTGGTCCCAGCCCAGTCGCTGATACTGTGACGAGACTAGCGCACCGACGTACTGGCGCAGTTTGGTTTCTTCTTTGGTTCCTGCATCGGTAAACTTCTTTAATTCTGCGATAATCATCGAGATCATACCCCAGACTGCCTCTCCTTGCTCCTGCCGGTAGTGTTCAAGAAGCTTAAGGAGCGATGCGCTTTCTTCAACTTCAGCTTGTGCCAATAGGCTGTATTCATTAAGGAGTTTGAGCCTATTGATCGGTGTTTGCTCGGTTATTGTGCTTAGAACAGATTCAAGCAGCGAGGGGTCGTAGTGAACAATAAAGTGCGAAGGGCTGTTGCTGTTTAGCTGAATGTCGGCCGCAGTCACTGATGGAATAAATAGTGACTGCTCGGTCATCACCTCAGGAACTAGCGGGTTCGAAGAAGCAATCGGAATGGGCCAGAGCCGCTTCTTTTCGGCATGCGCCCCGATGAAAAATTGCTCCTGAGTCAGCTCAATGCCTCCGTCCTTGCTAAGCACCTTCACGACCGGGTAGCCTGGTTGCTGAATCCACGGCTCCATTAGCGCTGCAACATTGTGGCCAGAAGCGGCCGACAAGGACTCCCAAAGATCGCTAGCGACAGTGTTGCCGTAAGCGTGCACCGTGAAGTATTGTTTAAGCCCGCTTCTAAGTGCTTCGTCGCCGATGTAGTATTGCAACATCCTCAGCAGCCGCCCGCCCTTGGCATACACAATCGACGGATCAAACAAGCTATTAATTTCGTCGGGGTGAGCCACATTAGATTGAATTGCCTGAACGCCGTCTAAGCTATCACGGCGCAGCGCCTGAATCACTTCGTAGCCCGCATGGTCGAGCCAGACGTTCCAGTTAGGCTCTAGGGCATCGATCGCAACATATTCCATCATGTTAGCAAAGCTTTCGTTAAGCCAAAGATCGTTCCACCATTCCATGGTGACGAGATTTCCAAACCACTGATGGCTCAGCTCATGGGCAATAACCAGCGCGGCCTGCTGTCTATTTTCGATAGATGAGTTGGCGGGATCCACCAAAAGAGCAACTTCACGGTAGGTAATAAGCCCCCAGTTCTCCATAGCACCTGATGAAAAGTCAGGCAGCGCCACGTGGTCGGCTTTAGGGAGCGGGTAGGGGACCCCGAAATAATCATCAAAGAATTCGGTGGTGCGTATGGCAATATCAAGCGCAAAGTCACGAGCTTCAGCCGGCTGAGCTGGCGTCGACCAGATACGGACGTCGACACCGTCCTTAGTTTTACCTGTGGTAGCCTCAAGCTCGCCTATCACCCATGCAAGCAGGTAGGTGCTCATAATTGGTGTAGTGTCAAAGGTTGTAACCAGTTGCCCGGCTTCGTCTTTGTGGTTATTAGCGGGCATGTTGCTTAGCGCCACAACGCCGGTTTCTGTCTGTAGGGTTACGTCGAAAGTCGCTTTTGCGGCTGGCTCGTCTATACACGGGAAAACTTCTCTGGCGTGGTGACTTTCAAACTGGGTTGCGATCAATTCTTTTTTATTATCTTTGTACGTGTAATAACAAGGGTACATGCCGTGCATCGTGTCGTTAATAATTCCGTTAAATCCGATCACCACAATATACTGCTGCCCTGAAACAAATGGAGACATCAGACTGAGCTCGTCTCCATCTAGCGACCACTCTGCCGAAGCGCCGTTCACGACGACCGTGTCGATTGATAGCTCTTTGGCGTGGAACTTTATGGTGCTCGTGTCATTTGGGACGCTGCCGTTAATGGTGACGGTGCCGCTAAAGCACCTTTCTATTCGTTGAATCTTGAGTGAAAGCCCATAGTGAGTCGGTATGAAAAGATCGATGAGTGGTTTGTACGTCTGCATTATTTTATTATACGTGACGCAGGCAGCATTCTTAAGAACTGACGAAAGGAATAGT
>Ga0136561_1000539_pt1 | contig 12322 bp, 12 predicted proteins | sample AntRauMeHopE1498_FD_104641 | JGI IMG/M metagenome (GOLD analysis project Ga0136561, IMG submission 104641) | Saline lake microbial communities from Rauer Islands, Antarctica - Metagenome Hop E1 #498 | ecosystem: Environmental > Aquatic > Non-marine Saline and Alkaline > Saline | place... | reverse complement strand
ATATTTATAGAAGAGTTTGGTGAAGAGATTAAAGAAAAATACAATGTGTTACCTGATGTATTGTATACCGACTTTAATTCTTTAGTCAAACCTTATGTAAATCTTATCACCTCGTTTAAACTTGAAAACAAGATACTACAAAATCAAATTGCAAATCAATTAGGTGTAAATCCTAGATTATTCAGTATCATGAGGAAATACTTTACAGAGTTAGACGAGGCATTGAGTGGAAACTCAATCGTTATGAAGTTTAAATCAAGAAAAGATGTACTAGACTTTATTGAAATGAGTAGAGAGAGTGGCAAGGTTAATGCTAAGTTACTAGAGATACAGTTGCAAATATTTGATGATGAGTATAAAAATAGAAGTGAAGAAGTTAGAGAAGGGTTCAAGTTAGAAGTAACCTTTGTTGATGCAGAGAGTGACGAAGTAGACTAATATGATCATCGCTAAAAAATACAAACAAGTATTAACTACTGATAAAAGGAATGTAGTATTAAAGTCTGGTAGGACTGCTGGAAAGTCTAAGTTTATGGCTCAATATGTTGTTATTAACTTTTTCAAGTATGATGCGGACATATTAGTAACAAGGGCTTATATAGCAGATATGGAAAAATCAATGTTTCAAGAGATATTAGATGTATTAGAAGAAGAGGAACTCATACAGTATACAATTCAGCGCACAAGACCTTTAAAAATAAAGAATATAAAAAATGGTAATACCATATATTTTGAGGGTATTGGTGGTGCTGATAAATCACGTACAAGAGGGTTTAAACCTCGTAAAAAGTTATCGTTAATAATTGTAGATGAGATGCAACAGTTACCTGAACAAACAAACTTAAAACAAGCATTAGCGACTTTTAGACGACATTATCAAGATTATGCTAAAGTTATTATGGCGTTTAATCCTGAACCACAAAACTCACATTGGGCTAATGAATATTACCGCATTAATGAGAGTGAAAGCAATATACATTTATGTTTACATACAACTTATCGACACATTATAAAGTTTTTAAATGATGCAGATAAAGAAGAAATAGATTTAATGGCTACAATAAACCCAGATGAGTATAGACATATGTACTTAGGGGAAACTAACGGACTCTTCGGCGGTGTCTATTATACGTTTAATCGTGAGGCACACTTAATAGACAAAGACATTGTAAAAGATATGATAAAACGTGTTGGAGTGCTTCAAATGTTAGTTGGTATAGATAGTGCTGTAACTAGAGATAGAACCGCAGCAGTACCTGTATTGGTACTTAGAAACGGACAATGTATCGTTACGGAGTATTACTATCATGACCCAATGAAAAATGGTGCAATGCCAGATGAAGAACTTAAAGATTATCTATTTAATTTCATTGAAGAAATGAGAGATGAATATGATTTACGTTCTGGTAATAAGCCTATTCATTTAGTTGTAGATAGTGCAAATGCAAACTTAGTTAAAACATTAGAATATCATAATAAATACGGATATAGAATTTGGTCTTATTCACAAAAGAAAATAATTGAAATGGCTAGAATAGTACAAGATGCATTTAGTACAAATACTACATTTATTTTAGATAATGGTGGTATTATGAACTATAAGACTGGTCGTTTTGAACATCAACACCCATTAGTTACCGCTTTAGAGAGTGTAACTTGGGATAAGGCTGGTAAAGGTTTTGATCCATTAGTACCAAATGATAGTACAGATGCATTAACTTATGCATTGGCAACATATTTTAAAAACCCACATAATTTAAACTTTCCAAAACGATATGGTTATTATGAATTACCAAAAGAATTAAAGGAAAGGAAAAAAGAGGAGGACAATAGTAGTGAGTGAAAGATATACAGTTGAAACAGTTTACACTTGTAACTTCTGCAATAGAGCGTTTGCATTTGAAGAACATGCAGAAGAACATGCTTTAAGTTGTATTCTAAATCCATTAGATTTTCATGGTAGTACAACCGATAGAAACGTAAAGATTTTACTTAAAGCGCCAAATGAAAAATCAAATGGTTACAAGAATCCTAAATTATTATCTTATCTAGGAACAAAAAATGTATTAGTTGAAGATGATAATAAAGGTGGATATAAAGAACTAAAGGAAAAGTACATATTAAAAGAGAATAAGTTTGGTTATCAACCTCTTGAAAAGGGTGAAACACAAGAGACTATACGTTCTAATGCTTGGCAAAAGCAAATTGATTTAGTTGCTGGTTCAGTTGAAGAACAACGTGAAATTAATGAAAGTATTGAAGAATTTTGGGATGATATTAAATTTGAAGTTGATGAGTTAAGAGAAAAAGGTTTAAGTGAGAAAGACTTAGCAAAAGAACTTAAAGAGAAGTATAATCTCAAGGAATGAGAGGTGAATATTAGTGGCTAATTTACAAAATAGTGATATACCAAGTGAAAATGGGTACATAAATAAAGGTGTGTCTTTAAACACTTATTTAACGTACTCATTTATCAATAATTCCACGTTTTATCCGTTAGTACCTACTCAATTTAGAGATTATTATAATCGTATGGTTCGTAGATACTTTTATTGGTATGATGGTTTTGATCCATTATTTCATACTCAACAAAGTGGTATATTTTCTACAAGACTAGCATATACAGTGTGTAATAAATTAGCACAAGTAACAGTAGGTAATGATATTATGTATGACGTTCAAAAACAATCTACCAAGAGATTGAACGGTTTAACTGCGTTAGAAAAGGTAGAAAAATGGACTGCTGAAGTAGATTTACCTGCTAAACTTAAAACTTTAACGAGTTATGGGTATGCTGGTGGAGATAGTATCATTAAACTTAACGGTAGTAAGAAAACACCACATCCAACCATATTAAGAAAAGATAATTACTTCTATACAGCGGACTTTTCAAATAAAATAATTGACTTTACTGGACTTATCTATTCATTTACCGATACAAAAGGTAATAAGGAAAAAGAAAATAGTCAAGAGAGTAGTTATTATTATTTATTAGAAGAACGTAAATTTGATAATAATAATAAACCTGTATATCGTGTATTTGCTAAAGTCGGTAAAGGTAACATCACTAGTGCTAAGAATATTGACCTTAGAACAACGCAAGAGATACCATATGATAAACTACCTAGAAAGTTTAAAAGTTCATTGAAGGATGAATTTCCAGGCATTAAACTAGGGCAATGGAATAAACTACCGTTTAAAAATAGTTTAGGATTGTATTTATTCAAAAACACTGATAGTGTATCATTTATACCTCAAATAAATATGGGTGAAAGTTTACTCAGTAATATTATATCTTACTTAATGAGTTATGATTTCTATTATTCAGCATTAAATACTGATTTATACAATGCAAGAGGTAGAGTGTTATTACCTAGAAGCATGCAAAACCCAGACAATAAAGGTTTTTCTTCACATTATAGTGAGATGTCTGATGGTTATTATAGTATGATTGATTATTTAGACCCAAAAGAACAAACACCACAAGCGATACAATTTGATTTGCGTGGTAATGATTGGACTACAATATCTAAAATACTACTTAGAGGTATCGCAATGTCTATTGGTGTAAGTGAACGTACAATCGCTGCATCGTTAACAGAAGGAGTAGAAAAAGCAACCGCTAGAGAAGTAAGCGTTGATGATGCTACATCTACATTTGTTACTGAAAAACGTACAAATTTAAGAAAACCTATCAATGAAATGATTAATGATATATTAGAATTTTATTCATTTGATGATGAAATAACAGTTAGATTTAGTCGTGTTGGATTAACTAATATGAATGAAGTAGTTAAACAAATGACTGTATTAAAACAAAATAATCTAGTTGATATTAAAACTGCATTAGAGTATATATTTGTAGATAAGAATGATAAACAACTAGAAAAAATGAAGAAACAAATTATTGAAGAACGAGAAATAACTATGAATCTTGAAAATGTTAAAAAAGATGAAGAAGGAACAAGCGACGAAGGATTTGAACAAGATAATAATGATGACATAGAACACATTAAAAAGGAATAGTTAATAAACGTAAGATGAATGATATTTAGTGCATTAGCACATAATATATAATCGTGTTTTATAGGTTATAAGCATATGGATCGTAGGCAACGCACAGCGAAGTCATGTTTCTAATGACACTTATAAAATACAAAAGACTTTCGAAAGGAGGACGTTGTAAATGGCAATGTCTAAAGAGGAAAAAAAATTAAATAAGATTTATTCTAGTACAGAGGATGAAGCAATCAAAAAGTTGTTATCTCCACTATTTGAGGATGATGATGACGAAGAAGAAAAAGAAGAACCAAAACCTAAAGTTGAACCAAAAGAGGAAAAAGTAGAAACTAAAGAAGAACCAAAACCTAAAGAAAATGATAAAGGTTTTGATTTAGAAAGTTTTAAAAATGAACTCATTGGTGAATTTGAGAAGAAGTTTAAATCTTATTCTTCTGAATTAAAAGAATTTAAAGAAAAGTTTGAAGAAGAAATCCCAAAAGCAAAAGAGTTTGGAGTTAATTCTAAAAATGTACCAAGTGAAGAACAAGACTTTGAAAGACAAGGAACTGAAATTATTAGTTCTTTAAATGAAAAAAAACTATAAAAACGAAAGAGAGATGAAATAAATGGCATTTGAAAATTCGGCATTTACTGCACCTAGTGTTAATACACAGGCAGTTGCCCGTTACCTATCACCTACGATTTTACAAAATGTAGTACAAAACTTATTCCATAGACCTGGTCGAGGAATTGATCAACGAGTTGAATTGGGAGATAACTTATACGAAGTTCGTGTTATTCGTCAAAAACCTTTATCACAAAAATCACGTAGACTTGGTGCTACAAATGATGGCGGATGGTTTAGTTCACAAACAGCGGAACAACCTACATCACAAGAATACGGATTAAGAGTTAACATTACTTTAGATACACCTTTAGTAGTTGCTACTCACGCACAAAATTTAGTACCTCTTGACTTGTTAAACTCACAATCAAGATTATATGAACAACATTTAAGAGCGCATATTAACGCTTCTACAATCGCTGCACAGTTGGCTTCTAACTTTAACTATAACGCTAACTTAGTAGACGATGGTGGTTCAGCAACGTTTGTTACTTATACTTCTGGAACAGATAGTATTATTAGTAAATTCTTTGCTGCTGCATTAGTTTTAGATGATGGAGATGTAGACAATGGTATTGATACATTCCCATCTGATGGACGTATTGCATTATGGCGTTCTAGCGCACGTATTGATTTCTTTGATACTGATGCAAGTGTTTTAAGCATTGGGAACTGGAAAGCACAAGACTTAATCGAAATGGGTACTGTAGAATATGGTAAAACACGTAATACAGTAGATGATGGTTACTTTGGACACTTAGATGGAACTGCTAATATGATTGTTGCTAAACGCATTTGGTCTTTAGCGGAAGAATATCTAGTACAAAGTGGTGCTTATATGGCTTCAGGAACATTAGATGAAGTAGTTGGACTTATGGCTCATTCTTATTCAACAGTTCGTGGTATTGCTATGCAAGACTATATTAAAATTGTTGATGCACAAGAAGGTGCTGGTTACAAGTTGCAACCTGCTCCACGTTGGGGAATTGAAATTTTCTATCCACGTGGTATTGTAGTATTTGGTACAGAAAGTTTTGCCAACCCTGCATATCCATCAACTACTGTTACAGAGATTACTATTGACGCTACAAACGCTATTGCGTAAGTAGACTAATCTAGTTTTATAATTGTTAGCATGCCTTAGTGATAACTCCTCCTTATTGTTAGGGCATGCAATAGAGTTATAAAAATAAAGAAAGGAGAAAGATAGATAATGGCTGAAAGATTTTTTGCAAAAACAATGGGAGTAAAAGATGCTTCTGAACAAATGTATAATTTGCAAACTAACAAAGGGGTTTTAAAGGGCACCATTACTGTTACTCCTGTATCTAGGCAAACATTAGTAGTAACATATTATAATGATATACCAGTTGTAACTTTATCCGCTGGTGCTACCGTTGAATATGAATATGGTAGTGATGTACCTACTTGGTCTGATTTGGTAGATGTTGCTGATGGAGATAGTTCTACTGGTTATGTATATGTACCTGATGTTGGAGATTTAGATATGAATACGATTGGTGAATATACAGTTACTTTAGTTGTAGAAGATGCTAGTGGAAATGCTAGTGATCCTTTAGAAATTGATATTACAATAGTAGACACTACTGCACCTGTAATTACCGATGCCGAAACTCTAGTTACGACTTATGTTACTGGAGATGAAGAACCTTCTTCTTGGTTAACTGGTGTTACTGCAAACGATGGTTATGATGGAAATTTAACATCTGATATTGTTTTAGATGTTTCCGCAGTTGATATGACTACTGTAGGAACATTTGATATTACATATGATGTAGATGACGCTAATGGAAATAGTGCAACTACATTAACTAAAACAATCACAATTACTTCTACATAGAATTTATGATTGTAAGTATGTCTTATTATAAAATATAGGACATACCATAGAGTTATAAATTGAAAGGAGAGTTCAAATGTCATTAACAACAAATACAGATAGTACAGTATTCCCATATAACGATGAAGATATGGTTTATGATTTGGATTTACGTATGTATATTCTTACAGTTGATGCTTGTGATGATTACATTGGAGATAATCTAAATGGTGAAGAATACTTTGATGGTAATACAAAGAAATACGATAGATTTAGAGAAGAAGTCTCGGAAGATATTTACGAGTATATTTTTTCACATACACACGCTTCAAGCGTAAAAACAAAAAGATATGTAATGGCTAAAGATGTAAGTATAAGAGAAACCATTAAAAAGGCATTAAAGTATCAATTAAGATACAACGTAAGAAGTTCCGCAAATATATTAAAAGATATGCATGGAGTAAACATTGAAAAAGGTAAAGCATTAAGTTTATCTAGTATTAGGGGTAAAATAGGTATAGCACCACAAGCACATAATGTATTAGCAAGAAGTGGAATGTTATATACTGGTTCTGGTTATCAAATATCAGATGTAGAAGAAGATGAAACTTACTAATGTTTAATCAATTTTCATTAGATGGAAGATTTATATTTGTTGATTACTACCCTTATATTAGTGAAAATAAGTTTGATGAACCAATTAGAAATATACGAGCAAATCTACAAGATTTAAGTTCAGTTGGAATTGGTGAAACAGTATCAAGAGAATTTTATGAAGAAGATATTGGTGCAAGAAGAATTGCAAAATACGATACAAAATTAAATATACTTCCTTTTGGAGTTAAACCTAAAATTGGAGATAAAGTTTTTATACACGAAAACGATCAAATGTATTATGTAAAGCAAATAGGTCATGGTTGGGATAGTTACCTTATGATACATAATATGCAATTTAGAAATAAAAGGAAACCTTATGTATTGTTTTTAGGAGATAGAAGATGAATTATCGTGTATTAGCAAACACAACGTTAGATATTGCTAAAGGTTTAGCACCTATTCAAACTGGTAATTTAAGACACAATGCTATATCAATTAGAAACTTTAGAAAGACAAAAGATGGTGCTAAATGGGTTATACATTATTCTCCTAGAGATGCACATTATCTAGAACCTTTAATTACTGGTAGAAGAAATAAAAAAGGTGAGAGAGTAACTGGTAGAAGATACTTTGTAGAGATTGCTGCTTTAAACATAGGTACGTTTATTAGTAAACTAGACTTATCTAAATCTAGTGTACCTAAAGATAAATTTACTAAATCTTTAAGTAATGAATCAACATCTACTAAAGATGATAACGATGCAAGAAAGTTATTACATTTAAAGTCTGTAGATTTATATGATAAAGGTTTGATTAAACCTAATTTTGCCAACAAAAGAGAGGTGTATAAATTTTGAAGTATGATAATATAAAGAATATTGTGATTGATGGATTAAATAATAATGATTATGGTATTATATTTGATGTTGATGTATTTAATTCTGATGAAACAACTTATGAAAAGGAATACAATACAGATAATTTTGGGGTTGTAAGAAAACGAGTAGTACCAACAATGATACCATCACCTTATGGAGAAAACATACAAATACCATATACAAATGCAATAGATGGTAGTTTAAGTTTAGAGTTTGATTTATTTATTGGAGATGAGACTTCATTTTCACAAGAAGAAGAAGATAGATTTACAAGTGTAAATTATATTAACACATTAAATTCTATTCAAGATTTCAAGAGAAACTTATTATCTATCGTTAAAAACTTAGGAGATGTAGGAATATTCTTAGGTGGGGAAGATAGTGTAGGAACATTTAGTGGAAATAGTCTTGGATTTGGTACATTGTATGTGAGATTAGAACTATTAGACTTTTATGATGAAACAATTATTGAGTTTGAAAATTGGAAGTTAGAAAAACAAGTTAATGGTAACTTAAAATTAACTGTTGTAGATAGTGTTTATACATATACTATTGAAACACCTTATGAAATTGAAAAGGAAATTGAGATTTTAATTTGGTTTGATGGAAGTAGTTTTCATTTAAATAATGCTGTTTCCACAATAGTGCCTGATTTAATTAATGTAAGTTCATTTACTTTAGGTGATATTACAACTGGTCTTAATGCTAAAGTATATGATGTAAGATTAGGAGATACAACTTTAACATATGATACAATCGCAAATGTAGACTTAGAAAGTTGGAGTGTTATATTCAGTGATTTCGATAATTTAGATACTATCACAAGTAATGGCTTGTCCTCAAATTGGACTGGTTCTTGTGATAATTGTGTATTATGGGGAGCAGATGGAAACATAGTGTTTGGCTTTGATACACTTGTAGCCGTTGGAGATTACGATATATCTAAAGGTTACCCATATCAAAGATTCTCATTGTCAATGCCGTTCTTATATTCTAAAGATATTATATTTGGTAATCAGTTTAAATATTTTATGAACCTAGATCCTGATGAAGATGGTACATTTGATGATGCTGATGATTTCCAAGTGTGGGCTATTGATAGACAACATACATTTGGTACTGAAACAACTAACAAACAAGGCATAACAGAGAATAAAGCAACATCTATTGTATCTGAAAGTATGAGAGATGTATCTAAGACGTTTATATACAAACCAAATAGGAACATGACAAAACTACTTAAAAAGGTAATGACAACTGATGTAGAACAAAACAAGAAATATCGTATAACTATACAAGCACCATTCTTTAAAACTTATTATGAATGTTTAGTTGAAAGTGGTGGGAACGGTACTAACTTATCTACCCTATCTACATTCACTGTACAATTCAAGGAAAGGATTGCGTTTGATTAATGCAGAGAGTATCTAAAAACAATAAAACAATTAAATATGTAAAGAACCCTAAAGACCTACCTAAATACCTACCTAATACGTCCGTACACGACGTTTCACTCAATGGTAAGACAAGAACAATAGACTACGGTAAAAGTGGCTTATACACCATAGAATTGGTAGATAAAAAGGTAGGAGGAAACGTAGGAGATATATGTCAAATATGTGAAGCAGGAGAGTTAGTTGATTTCGGTGGTTGTTTCACTTGTAATAACTGTTCGGCACAACTAAAATGCGGATTATAAATGTAAACTAAAAAAGAAATGAGGTGATGTAATGTATGCCTATTAATAATAATATAATAGTTTCAGTTGGTGGCGGAGATAGAAGAAATGCTTTTGGCGGAGGTAGAGTATATACCAATAAAACTACTTTAGGTGGTGGAATGGGTGGAAACCAAGATGCCGAGAGTATCACTAAATCTAACCTTAGAAGCGTTTTTACGATTGGTTTAGCATTTAATAAAGGTCAACAAGCAAATGAACTTGTAGGCGCTTATACAAACAATAGACTAAGACAAAGAAAAATAAATACAGGTATGACTTTCGCTAAGTATGGAATTGGTATTGCGATTAACCCACTCATTGGAGGGGTCTATGCAGCAGGTGATTTAGCGTATAGAGGAATACAATATGGAATCAAATTACAAAAAGGGAATAGACAAGCGGATTATTATAGAAGATTAAGTGGTAACATTGCATTAAGTGGCTCAACATATAAAGGTGATTATGTATGATTACTAAAATTGAAATATTAGATAAAACAAATCAAGAGATTGAAGATGTAACTTTATTTGTTGATACAGGAATAAGTGAAGTTGAAAAGTTGTCCGAAGAATTAGATGAAGGTCAATTATCAATGACTGCAACATCAAGAGAAGAAGAATATAATATGTTTGATACATTACGTATTTATATAAACGGTGTACCTAAATCATATGTAATATCTTCTGATGATGTAACAATAGGTAGTAAAAGACCTTTAAAGTATAATCATCAAATAACATTTGTAGAGCCTACTAAATTACTCGAGAGAGTTAACGTACATGGTTTTAAAGTATTACAACCTACAAATGCAGGTGCAGTTAAAACATCTATTTTTGATGAATTAACAAGATTAAGAAATACACACCCTTTAGAAAAACAAATAGATGTACCTTCAACTAGAATATTTGAAATACCTATGGATGTAAAAGAGACATTAGATGCAGTTGTTTGTCCAGAGTTCACGATAAACAAAATCACAACATTAAGACAAACGATAGATAAAATGTTATCTTCGATAGACGCTATATGTAAATTAGATATAGAAGGAAATCTAGAACTTGTATTCTTTAATAAAACATTTGATAAGATAGTTAGTATTGATCAAACATTTAACGATAAGAGAACATCTAAAACTATTGAATTTAACACTAGAGGACTTACAGGTGATTTACTTAATGTAATCAATGATAACGAGTATTCACAATCGGTAGAGATATACCCAGCAACAGGACAATATACAAATGTAAGAGCAGATGATTATTACTTAGATTACTTAAAAAGTTACATACCAACACCTAAAAAGATAAACTATGTTAATAGATGTAATGTTTTATTGTTTCTTGATGTATTCTTGAACGCAAATTCTGGTAGTGGTGAAACATTAACTATAAGTGATGAACCTTATAATTTAAACTTAGCAAATAAAGATGAAACATTAAACTTACAAAACAGAGTATTTGAAAAGAAAGATTTTGATTTATTAGATATAAACGCTGGTTCATCTAGTGAGGTTACTCAACAAAGTGCATTGTGGTATAAACAATATGGCAGAAATATAAATGTAGGAGCAACATCTGGTGTCTTTGATACAAATGATGTTTTGAATACAGTTATATCAAGGTCTTTTACAAATTTGATACAAGACTTCTTAGATGGAAATCTAAATGATATTATCATAGAAAACAGTGGTATTGATTGGATTGGTTCTAACGCTGTAAATTGGGATACGAGTTTAGGAAACTTTAAAGATACATACTTTGTAGGATTCTATGCTAACTTATCAACGATAGAAGGATTATCAACACCCATAGACCAAAGATATTATGGTGCGTTAGATACTGATAAATATTATGTTTATGATAGTGCTGCAGATGAATTCAATGAAGTTACAACATACGATCCAGTACCTAATGTATCTCTTACCAAAGAAAGTACAACAGGACAACTAGATAAATTATTCCAAGTACATTATCAACCAGTAATAGATAACTTGCTATTTAACGTGGAAAAGACGCTCTTAGACGGTGTTTCATATAAACTAGACCTTATATCAAATCAAAGAGAAAAAATCATTGACATCAACAGTATTGGTGGAAATATGAAAGGTCGAGTTAATCGTTTAGGTGCAACTGAAAAAGAATTGGAACATTTAGTTAATAACTTAGATGATACTTACAACTTAGGTGATTACACCGAAGATGGCTATATACTAATACAAAAAGAAACCATTTACTTTAAAGATTATGCAAATGTAAAGTATTTATTAAGTAAAGATTTTAACCGCATATCTAATTTCTTTGGGGTAAACTCGGAAGTTAGACAATGGGAAATACCTAATAACTCTAGAGCGATTGAACGAAGTTATTTATATAAAGATTATTGTGTAGTTAGCGCTACTAATGATATAAATTTATATTTTGAAAATGAGGCTAGAGCATTAAATGAATTAGGTAAGAACACAATACTAGAAAGTATATACGACGATAGTACAAAAGAACAAATGCGTGGTGGATATATTACTAGAGATGATGGTGAGTTTGTTTATGTATCTATAAGTTCTAATGGTACAGAAGCCAACAACTTAGTATTTGAATTTAAAACAGAAAGTGTATTAAGTGCAGGAAACAATATCGTACCTAGTTCGGTTGATGAACCTGGTT
>Ga0136561_1000535_pt1 | contig 12349 bp, 20 predicted proteins | sample AntRauMeHopE1498_FD_104641 | JGI IMG/M metagenome (GOLD analysis project Ga0136561, IMG submission 104641) | Saline lake microbial communities from Rauer Islands, Antarctica - Metagenome Hop E1 #498 | ecosystem: Environmental > Aquatic > Non-marine Saline and Alkaline > Saline | place... | reverse complement strand
GGACGAACTCAATCGTCCAGGTCTCTGCTGTCGTAGTAATGTACTGGGTCAGCGCATCCATTACTTCCTTATTTTTTTCTTTAGGAGTTCCATCACCTCTTCGCCCACGTCGACGCCCGTGATGCTGTAGATGTTCTCGAAGTTGCTTTTGATTTCTGCGACGCAAATGGCGAAAGCAGGGAGCCAAGCCAGATCGAAAGAAGGGAGAAACACCACGCTCATGCCATGCGCCAGCATGATGGCCAGGGTGTACATCGTGATCTTTTCCACCGTTCTACGAAACCCCTTCGACGTGATTGTTTCCTTGCGCCGTCGTGCTGCCTTCACACCAGAATACAGGTCCGCCAGCACCAACGCAAACATGAGCACCAGGAATGGCCAGAGCGGAGCGAGGAATGATAGCACCCACCCCGTCATGATCGAAAGCGCACCCTGCCAGAAAGGGGAATCGAAGATTCGGGAAAGGTTCAGGAGTAGGATTTTGCGCACGTTTCTATTTTTCTGCAAGGTGGCCACCCTGCGCCTGGCGGTAGAAGGACGTTGATGCGGAAAAGGAAGCCCTGCCAGCGCGAGTGGCTGGCAGGGCTTAGGGAGCGGTTGGGTTAGAGGGATCGGAAATAGTCGCCTTCGTCGATCTCTTCGCGGGGAATCTGCTCCTGGTCACTCATGCCTAGCAAGAAGATTTTGTCCTCTAATTTCTGGATGACTTTCACCAGAGACCAAGTTCCGCCGATATAGGACCTAGTTCTAAGGCAGTCCCCTACTTGCAGCTTGTCGAAGAGGCTTGTTGAGGAGGTAGGTTTTTCCGTGATCGATGGCGGGGGTATGGATGGCGCGGGGAAGTATTCAGGGTGTTCCTCCCTCAGTCCCTGAATGACGAGGTGGATAATGCTATCCATTTCGTCTTGGCCGAGGATCAGGCCGTGCTGTTCCTCCATGTGGTTGTACAGTTCTTTTTGATCCAGCATATTGGTTTGGTTTGTGCGGTTGCCCGCTGGCTAAAAGAATATAGTTACAAACATAAACTGAACAAACACCTTCCCGTCCGTCTGCCCGAACCCCAGCAGACTGCGCCCGTGAAGATCTGTGTGCGCTATGCCGGTCGCTGTTTCGATAAGCAACAGCCTTACGCTTGTATCACTATTGTACCTGCTCCAATGGAGGAGGGCCGCGACTGTTTCGGTTCGGTGGTCGCGCATCGCTTGGCATCCTGCTAGCTGCCATTGCCTGGCGCAAATTTGATTGAAGAGGAAAGGTTTCATTTTTTTGTGGTTTGTGCGGTCGCCCGCTCGTTGTTTTTTACTTTATGCGGTTATAGAAACAGCTCAGGCTGACTATATTGAAGCTCGTGAAAGGCTTCTATAATGGCTTGGTCGGCTTCGTACAAATTGTTGAATTGTATTACGCCAGTAAAATTTACACCTCGGATGTCTTGGACGCTTTCTATGCGAACGAACATGTTTTTGGGGTACAATTCCAGTTCTTGGAAGTCGTCATAATATCGGCAAAAAATAGCGATCATAGTTCTGTTTTGGTTGTGCGGTTGGCCGCTGGTTAAGGTAGAAATGAGCTGTCCAAAGGGTTCTCAGGCAAAGCCAATTCCAGTAAATACTTCATTGAAACAATCAACTTACTATCCGTCGGATTATACCCTCCTATCAATGATACTTTACGTATGTATCGCTTGTCCTTGTAGAGGCCATATTCAGGGTGATACAATACCAAGCTGTCTTCATGATTGGGTAATAGGCGTACACCTCTGACAATGATCTCAGTTTCTATTGAGAATCGCTGCCCTTCGACCTTAATACATTTGAGCACCCATACTGGCACAAGAAAAATAAGTTTCGGAGTGCCAGTATAATACATCTCCTGAAGCTGAGCAGGTGATCCCTGCACGATGTCGATGATTAGATCTTCTAATTCATTTAAAAATTCCATGTTGTAAAGTTAAACCCTGATTAAGTCAGAAAGGTAAAATCCTTGCTTTGCTCGGCCGTTCCCGTTTTCGTCGTAGTACCAAACTACAGGCCTTCCTTTGACATATGCGATATACCAGAACCTATATACTGCTTCATCATCAGGAAACCGAAACGGACTCCCACGTTGAAATGCTACTACTTTTAGCATTGTGTCAATAATCTTTTTCATTTGTACCTGTTTTTATCTTTTCCGGTTGGAGGTCGGTAATCTCCAGCCTTGTCTAGCTTATTAACGATTACGTAGGCAATTGCCATTGCAATAAGTGCGCTCATGTTTTTTTCAATTTGATGGTGATGGAGCCCCATGCTAGAAGCTGATAATAAAAAAGACTGACTAATTTTAAGGAGCTGCTCAAAGCTTTCCTGCAAATCGTCAAAGTCAAGTCTTTCAGAAAACCCTTTTTTGTAGAAGTCGTAAACGAAAGAATCCCCCGGATATTTATAGGGGAGGCCAATGTACAATTGCTTGTATTTCAATACGTGGTTCTCTACGTTCGGAATTCTATCCCCAATGTCGAGTCTTTCCATCAGGCTTTCAAGATATTGTTTTGTTGACATATAGTTACAATCTGCCACCATACTGGGTTTTTGTGAGGATATGGTTGTGAAGAAGGGCGCACTCCCGCACAGCCTCTACTGTTCTTGCTAGTTTCATTGATTCAGGACTATATCCTGAACGGATATAGACATAACCAACACTATCAGGTGTGGCAATATACAGAACTTCACCAGGTACACCCTGCTGCACTGTATAAGTATGTTGTGTCAGGCAAGGCAGTTCCGTGTCCTTTTTGTTCAGGTAGCCCGATCCCTCAGCGCAGGGGGGGGGCGGTTTACCCATCGACAAGAATAAGGCAATCATTAATACTAGTGGAACCCAAGCGAAGGTATATTGGTTTTTCATTTTTATTTTGTTGTGCGGTTGGCAAAAAGAAACAAAAAACGCGCAGAGATAGTGATGAAGCTTTCGTAGTGTTCATCTTCCACCCTAGGCATACCCGCCGATGAAGCGAACCTCACGTCCCTGCGCGCCGTATTTTTGTAGTCACGAAAAAAGGTCAATGCCCGAGACCGGGCGCAGTCTGTCAGCTCTCACCGCGTCAATCGCCCGCTTCCCTTCCTGGTGCCAGACGCGGAACTCGGGCCGGTCTGGCCGCTGGGGGCCAGCTCGTCGGATTAAGCCTTTCAGCTCAATCAGGGATGCGGAAGGCCCCGCCTCTTCGATGATGCCAGCGATGGCGGCTCCTGCTATTTTCGAGTATCTGCTCATGATGATATTAGTTTACTTCGTGAACGAATGGCGACCTGGCAAACCCGGAACCACCTATTGTAATTGGTGTTGTCTACTGACTTTTTCCCGGTTTTAGTGTAGCCAGGTTTATCTTTCTCCAGGCACTTTACGACCTCGGCCAGTGGCAGGCTGGGCGATAAGTGCTGGAGATACGCGAAGATCGAAGTTCGATAATCTGAGTAGTGATGGTTCATCGCTGAGAGAAGGTTGGGGGTTGATTCAATGCCTGCACCGCCTCCCAGACATCGTTTGTGTACCTATCGTACTTTGCATCAATGACTACCTTTTCCCAGCGCAGCAAGGCTACAACTTCCTTCCAGCGTCGACCATCCCGCGCATACGCGCGGCCCTTGACCACCCCTACCCTATGGATCCCATTGCTGCAATGGACGAAAACAGGCAGGCCTGTGTCCACGAGACTGTCGATGGTAGCCAGGACCACCTGGTTCAGGCGGTCATTTTCCCCCTCGATATTGAAGGGCCAGTAGCTTGCGCCGGTCTTTTCGACGATAAATCTTTCCTCCCTGTTGGGCAGTATGTTTTCGGCCTTGGCCTCGTTGGCCAGGTCGATGACGTGGCGGATGTCGTAGGTGGCTAGAAATTCAGTCAGCTGCTCTGCGTTGATCTGTTCGCCGACGAAGACCATTCTGTACTTCCCAATCATCTGCCCCACCCCATCTGGTAGCTTGGGGGCGGGCTGGGTGCGCTGGAGGCTTGGCGTCATCGCGGCCTGAGTGGCTTCGCTGCGTAGATGCGATTGCCCTGCGTGGTACAGGTAGACGCACACGAGTAGTACGAATAGCACATAGAAGAACTCGGTGGATGGTTTTTCTTTTGGATATAGTTTCATGGTTGATATTGGTTGTTTTTTGTCCGAGCGGGGAAGCCCTTCCCCCTGCCATCCTACGTTTAGGCTGACAGGAACTTCCCTATACTCAGAAAAAACATTATGGGAAAATTAGTGATTAGTGGGCCACGCCTCCCCTGCGTTCAGGGCAAGGCGCGGCCCGTACTGATACCAGTCAGTTTCTGTATATGTCACGCAATCAGTTAATTGAGCGTAACAGCTTAACTTTTTACTACCAGCTTTTTGCGGTCGCGGTACTTGGCTTGGCGGTGGGCGTGGCAGTAGCGTTGGCGGGCATTGCTGTAGGGGAAGTTAGTGCCGCAATACCCGCACACGCCAGGCTGGGCTACTTTCCCGGCGGGTCGGTTACTGCACCGAAGCCAGGGAGTTCGAGCGGCACACTCTCGAAATCAATAGGGCGGGCGGCGGCTTTTTCTTGCTCGGCCCGGAGGTCGATCATGCAGCCGTTACCGCCGAGTTCATAATCACACTCTCCTTCGGATGTTCCTATCGGCATGCCACAGTCACAGGCAGAGTTTGCCGCTTTTACGGGCGGGGTAGGGGTAGCCTTCTTTGCTTTCTTTCCCTTCTTCTTTGCACCCGCGCCCGCGCCCTTATTAGGCCGCGCGGCTGGTGCTTCGTACATGTCCAGGCAGTCCATTGCTGCGTAGAACTCGCGTTCGGCATCGTTGGCCATGCGCTCCGCGATTGCGTCCGTCTGCATCATTAGGCGGGCCCGGGCCTTGGTGTGTGCCTTCGTGTGGGCCTCGTTTATCATGTCCTGCCGCTCGTCGTTGGCGCGGGCTTTCTGTTCTTCGAGCTGCTCGGCTTTCTGTTCTTCGATGCTGAAGTACTGGAAGGCAAACAGGGCGAGGAAATTGGCAGCCGCCGCCACGGTGACCAGAATCAGGCCACCTTTCCCGATGGTTTGCAGGGCGTCCGTGCTGAACGCGACCAGGGTAGTGTTCAGCAGTACCTGGATGACACTCACCAGCGTACTGGCAATGATGGTGCCGATTGAAAGCAGCTTGGCGATTCCTCGCTGCATGCTGCTGAGTCCTTCTTTTTTCCGAGCGAGGTACCAGGCGATGGCCGCGCCATCGAAAAACAGGAGCATAATGAGCGCGCCGAATACGCCGCCACTGTGTTCCCAGCCAAACTGCGCGGTCAGCGCAGCGTTGACTAGGATGGACAAAATGATGAAGGCGTTGAACACGATGCCCATCATCCGGGCGTTGCTACCTATATTTGTACTTGTAATCATTAGTAAATACTTGAGTGCATGCGCCTTATCCCAGACACGGGGTAGGGCGCACTTGGTTAAAAAATGAAGTTGTGGTTAAATTTTCTCGTAGACCCCACGGCCTACTTTCTTGAAAAGCTTTTGGTCTTTCAGCATCCGCTTCACGGTGCTGGAGCTGAAGGTCGCTTCTTCTCCGAGCGTCACCGCAAGCTTGGTGGTTATGCCCTCCTCGGGCAGTTCTTCGTACCACACCTGGTACGTCGGCGGGAGTGTATTCACGTAGTCTTTCAGCTTGCCGACTACTTCCAGGCCAGTAGCCATGAAGTATTCAGCTATTTCGGTGGCGCGCTTCATGGCATCGCCAGTAATCTTTTGTTTGCTGATGTCGCTTTCGCGAACGTATCCTTCTGCCAGGAGATCGGCAAATTCATTGTCCGATTCAATCGGTGCGGGTGGGGGAGTGCTGGCCCAGTCGAGGTAGTGAAGGATTAGGGCGAAGCGCAACAGGTGCGTCTCGAACTTCACAAGGGTAGATCTGGTCGTGATGTCCAGCTCGTCGAGCTCATTAATCCGGTCGGCGATTCCATTGACGAAGGCGGCGTAAATCTGCCTTGCATCGTCCGACATCTCAATTTCGTGTGGCGTCACTAATTGCTTGCCTGAAAAGTCGCTGATGGTCTCGCGAGGGGGAACGGCCAAAAGCCGGCGGACGCAGTACTCCCAGTGCGCTGCATGCTTGTCGTGCGGACGCTGATTGTGGTAATGCTGCTTTTTAGCCAAGGCGGGTTTCGTGAACAACAGGCGGGAAAGGAACCCGCTACTATCTCGCTTATCGTCAGAGAAGACAGTAATTAAGCCCGGCTGGATGCCGCCCATAAAAGGGCAGAAAACCCGGGGTATGTAGACCGGTCGGCTGCGGTTTCGGCGGTTTGTTTTGTAGGGCTCGCCGGTGTAGGCCGAGAGCCAAAACTTATCGTCGCCACCTTTTCCCGTGCGGTACTTGTCCATCGCGGAAATAAATCCCTCTATCTCGTCAGCCCACGCCAGCACCCCACGGGTATTGTGCTCTAGCACGTCGATAAGCGACTCAAGGGTGAAATCGCCGACCAGCAGTTCAGCAGGGCAGGGTGGTTCGTCGTCACCCTCGTCATCGTTTTTTTTCTTCTGCTTTTGCTCCTGCTTATACTCGTGGATTGCGCGGTCGTAGTCGCGCTGGTGTTCCCCTTCGATTTTCACGAAGGGCTTCAATACCGTTCCGATCGTGGGCGTTTTCCCGCTGCCGGGCACGTCGACAAATACAGCATTGAGCACCGCCGGGTGCATCGTTCCCCGGTCATTGATGCGGGCGGCGTTGCCCACGGCGGCTCCCGCAGCACACATTATTGCCAGGCCATAGTGATCTGCTGGGCTATTGAAGGTTTCCATGTAGGCCCGCACAAACTCGGCAACGCCGAGTGGAAGACAATGAAGCGGGAAAGCGATCTTGCGCAGGTCTAGCTTCGCGATGCGCTCACGGATAGCAGCCCCTCCGTTCAGGAGGCTCATAGCTTGCGCCATTTCTGCTTCAACTAGCTGAAGAAAGGGGTCTTGTGACATGGAAAAGAAATATAAAATATGAAAAGGTCGGATGTGGTAGGAGAGGCTAGTAGTGGTCTTCCCACTTTTCTGCCTGCCCGGCGTTGTGCGCTTTGCGCTTTGCTTCGTTGGCCGGATTGTAAGGGCTACCGAAGTTGTCGAATTCGACACGGCGACGATCAACAATACCGTGCTCGGAAGGGGAGAATCGGCGGCGAGCAGTCTCAAACCCTCGCTTGTACGCCCCATCAAAGTCCTCCGAAATAACTATGGGCTTTAGGTCGCGGGAAGCACTAAGGATAGCCATCTCGATGGTCATTATCTCGTCTGCGCGTTCCATTATTTTGAGGCGATCTTTTGCCTCAGATTTTTGATTCCACTGTCGTACTCTGACTTTCATGCTTTCCAGCACACGAGTGGCAGCTTTCAGTTTTTCGCCTATATCTGTTGCAAGCATGGTGAGTTTTTTAAAAGGCCCCCTGGCCGAAGCCAGGGGGTATCTACTATCATAATCTCATGAAAAAAAAGACGACCTAATCAAATTCGTAGGTATTATGCCGGGGGCGGATGCCCCGACGATCGATGATAACGTGGGGTTCAAAGTCGCTAATTCTGTTGTCCAGACCCATTCCGTGACTTATCAGAGTACCAATGTCTTCATCCGTTGCCGCAGCAAGAAGGACGAGGTTGGCAGGACTGAGCTTGGTGGGGTGGGAGCGGAGAATCGTCCAGGAACTCATGTCGTAACCATCGGCAGTCTTTTGCTCGAAGAATCGGATGGCTTTGCGTTGTGCGGCGTCGGGGCTAAGCATCGTATTTTGTTTTTTCGCCCAGAGCCCAGTGCAGCTCATGTAGGCGGAGGTGAAGTCTCAGGCAGTACTCGGCCAAGGCCGGGTCGTTTGAGCTTTTGAAATTGTGCTGGGTTGTCAGCGCGCTTTTGCGCTGCTCATGGATTTGAAAGATCCGGCTTCTTATTTCAGCCGCGGTTTTCGGGGGGGGGGGTCGCATTGTTGTGTTTTGTCGTGGGGAGTGGCAGGACTGCGTAGTGCAGTCCCAATTGGTCTTTGTCTTCTTGGCTGAGTCCCCGGTCACCAAGACCGTACTCATTGATTAGGCGAAGGGGGTGGACTTCAATTCGCTGTGCCAGGCGCATGATATCCCGCATCGTTGCCTTTTCGGGGGATGTGTTCATCATGCGGGTAAATCTTTTCTTCGAGCCTAGCAGCTCGTGGGTTCCTTCAGCGGAAATATCGAGCTCCTTATGGCGGGAGATAATGAAATCACTTAGATTCATTGAGAATTGGTTTAGGGCGCGGACGCCGGTGCAAAGGGGGGGGGTTAGAAAGGCAGGTCTTCTTTGTCGTCTGGCCGCAAGGCGGTTAGTGACTTAGGTTGGCCTTTGGGGAGGTTATTTTCAGGGGAGCTGTTGGTAGGGGTGGACTTAGTGCTGAGTAGCCTCATTTCCGATGCGATTACATCAGTGTAATAGCGAGTTTCCCCGTTGTTCTCAACCTTCCTGTATTCTACCCGACCGACTATCAGCACTTTGCTTCCCTTTTCCAGGTAGTCCTGAGCCACTTGGCCCAGCTTGTTCCACAGCACGATGCTGTGCCACTCTGTTTTCTCTGACTTTACGCCCTCAGCGTTCTTCCAGCTTATGCTGGTCGCAAGGGAAAGCCTTGTTACCGAACTGCCCATGGAGATCTTTTTTGTTTCAGGTGCCTGGCCAAGGTGGCCGATGAGCGTGATGAGATTGTACATTATGATTTCTTTAAGTTTTGAGTTTGAAATCGATTTTGATTACGGACGACCTTCGCTTTAATCGCAGAAAAGACAGACTAAATCGCATTTGCATTGCTATTGTCTATTATTTTTGCGACAATCAGAACCGATTGCAATACAAACATAGTCGGTTTGAACTCACATAAGCAAGTTTAAAACTACAATAATCCAGATAATAACTACACATGAATCGTATTCATCAGAACCTCAAGCATTTACGAGAGAAAAAAAAATGGTCGAAATCTTTCGTTGCGGAGAGATTAGGCAAGACTTCCAGTTCCATCATTGATTACGAGAAGGGAAAAGCAACGCCGCCAGCCTCTGTTATCCAAGAATACGCTGACCTTTTCGGCGTCTACGTGGGCGACATTGTCGGGCAAGACATGTGGAAGGGAGAAACCCGGCCGCCGAGCGAAGACGGGGTAGTGAAGGAGCTGGAGCGATCAGTCAGGGAGAAGTCGCTCCTACATGGCACCGTAGAGGAACAGGAAGCGAAGGTGGAGCAGCTGCGGCGGCAGGTGGTCGCGTTGTTGCGGTCGCCAGCGGCAAAAGAGGCTGGGGGGGTACTGGGGAACCAATTATCTGAGCTGCTGGAAATCCTCGATAAGTGAGTGTTTGCGCGAGGTGGGGGGTGGTATTGTTTGAAGTTGCCCCTAGCTGCTAGGTGCATGTTTAAACACGTTGACCCTAGTTGACCCTAATATGGGGGGTGTTTGACCCAAGTAGGGGGGGTGTTTGACCCTATTTGACCCAATTGGATTGACCACCCCCCCCCTTAGTATATAGTAAGTAAGTAAGTAAGAATCAGCTATTTATCTATCTCTGGTACTTTGATACTTTAAGTGATTCTATCTGTTAGGGTCAAAGTATCAGGTTATTTGATTGTTGTTTGGTTCTTTGTTTATTGTTTTTCTATTTCACTACAAATAGTTGTTGATGAGTATGTACCTGGCCGTATCGAGAACTTTTGGCCCTATGCGCCGTCGCCTTATTTATTTGGCGATCGCCAAATTGGGTTTGTTGGGTGATAGTGTTTGCTTAGGTTTTGGGGGGTGGGGTAGATTCCGATATTCTCCACCACCCGCCTTACTCCTAGTATCTACTAGGGGTAGGGCGGTTTTCGTTTGGCGACGCATCGCCAGGCACCTCTTTCTTCATTCGATCCGCACGCGCACACGTGAGGGACTGCTGAACACTTAATCATGTCAGCAGAAAAAAAACTTGCCGAAAACGGACCATCGCGTATTAAGATACATGTCTCCCGGAACCTTGGCCTAAAGCCCTATCTCCAGTACTACGATGAGGAAGGAAGGCGGCAGCGTATCTACACTGGCCTATCCGACCCCAAAACCTACGAAGGCAGGGTGAAGCTCGCCGAGCGGTCAATGCTGGCCTTCATCGAAACTTACGTGGCGAAGAAGCCTATCGAAGCTCGCGCTTGGGATTGGATCGCGCAGAAGAAAAAAACGTGGCGCAAAAAGAGCTACCTGTGCTACTGCTCCAAACTTCGCCTATTCCTGAAGTGGAAAGGAAAACGAGAGATGAGTACCGACCTGGTGACTGATTACTTCGAGCACCTGGAAGACCACGTCGCCAGAGGAACGCGTAATGATTACCTTCGATACCTTAAACAAATCTTTGCAGCCATCACCGACGATGAGTTCTTCAGCCACATCCCTCGCCTCAAGCACAAGGCACTCACCAATCGTAGGTATCAGACCTCGCATCGTCGAGCCATCTATCAACACCTTTCAGAGCACGACCCCGAATTGCTTTTTGCCTGCCAGTGTGTTTTCTACCTACTACTGCGGCCAGGCTCAGAACTACGCTTGATGAAGGTGATGCACTTCGAGCTCGACGAATGGCGCGTACATGTCCCCTCTCACATCTCGAAGAATGGAGAGGATGATTATGTCGTCATCCCTGTCACCTTTCGCGAGGAGCTGGCCGAGTACCTCTCGCTAAAACAGCCAGGTGATTTCCTTTTTCCCGGACGAGATAAGAAGAAGCCAATTGGTGTAAACACCCTGGCCGGGAGGTACCGTGAACACCTTAATCACCTGGGTTTCGGATTAGAGTTCAAGCTGTATGGATGGAAGAACACCGCCAACTATTTACTAGCAGATAAGAAGGTCAGTTTGCTCTACATTCAGAAGCAGAATAGGCACGCTAATTTAGAGACTACGAGCATCTATTTGAGCCGCATTGGATGGAAGGATATGGGCTCTTTGGCGGAGGATTATCCAACTTTTTAAATGTCTATCTTTTCAAACATTATTCTCTATGTACTTGTCTATTACGGCGTTTCGTGAACTTTTGACACTAACTTTTGTAACCTGCTGAAAATCATACTATTGCAAAAATGCAATTGGGTCAACTTGTGTCAACTTGTGTCAAATGGCCTCGTATTAGGGTCAACTAGGGTCAAAGGTTCAGCACCATTTAACCTATTTAACGTGTGGTATTTGTTTAAAAAGAAAATCCGGCCAACATAAGCTGACCGGACAAACACACACTTCACATTCAAAACACTAGATTTTAGCCCTGTTTGATCGCCAGGTGCAGGGCCGATTCGACCGCCCTTTTTTGCTCCGCAAAATGATCGATGAGCTGGTTCAACCCAGCGTCTAAATCGTCGAGCTGAATGCCTACTGCAAGGGCTTCCTCCCTTCGTTGCTCTATCATTTCGCCTACGATTTCTCGCGCACTTTCCAGGTCTTCTTGCAGGCTATCTTTTAGCCGTATCAGCCCTTCGACTTTTGCGAGGCGGGTGACCTGCTGGGGCGTTACTTCGTTTTTCAGTTTTAGCATATCGGTAGCCATAGGTAGGGGATTAATTATAAGAAAATGGCACCACCATCCTTGTCTCCGATCGGCAGAACGGGATCGGGGGCGGAGATGAAGGCGGGGCTGTTTTTGTAAGTGGGTAGATTGTCAGCGTTTCGAATAATGTAGTTCCGCAGCTCGGCCAGGGCAATGCGGCCAAGGCCTTCGTGGCTTTGCTGAAGTCGAGTAATGGCAGTTTGTTCAGTCGTCAAACTGCTGCTCACTCGCTCGTCAAAGCCATCCATCTGGCTCACCATTACGATGCCGTTACCCTGAATGACGCAGCTGAGATTCGGGATGGCCAGCAGTAATCCGTAATGAGCCACCACCCGCTGAACCAACACAATTACTGTCTGGTGGGTCGGGGTAATGTTGACACCAGTTTTGTACATCCCGACCAGCTCTGTGTTGAACGCCGACCCCAGCACTGGCAGCAAGTGTCGCCATTCTGCCGTTCGGAAGCTGGGCACCATGTTGTTCCAGGCACGAAGGTTTCCTTCGATGTTCAGGTAGTTGTCGACTTCCGTTGTGCTGGTGAAAAAGTCAGAGGTTTGGCGACGACGTAGCGGATCATTGCTCCACGTCTCAAAGCTTGCATCCTGCGCCCGCGCCCTACCTTCCAGAAAATTAAGTAGCTGGTCGGTGTACTGGTCTGCTTTACTAATCAGGTTCCATACCTTGTTTTTGAAGGCCCACTGACTGGGCTGGCTGCTGCCGCCTTCGCTTGCGCTCTGCGTCTGTGGGCCAAGGTCGGAAAGCTGCACGTTCTGGTCTACTGTAAAATTGTAGCCCATGTAGTAGGC
>Ga0136561_1000533_pt1 | contig 12374 bp, 13 predicted proteins | sample AntRauMeHopE1498_FD_104641 | JGI IMG/M metagenome (GOLD analysis project Ga0136561, IMG submission 104641) | Saline lake microbial communities from Rauer Islands, Antarctica - Metagenome Hop E1 #498 | ecosystem: Environmental > Aquatic > Non-marine Saline and Alkaline > Saline | place... | reverse complement strand
CGAAAGGCTCAAATTTAATCTGCTGTGATCCGTCTTTATATTCTTCGACCATTGTCTGAGCTATATATTCTGCAACTGCTTGATCTTGAATATAGTCGTTGTCTATCGAAAGTATCTCACCTGAAATAGAGGGGTTTCTACCATTATCATCAATGCTAGTCTGATCTTTATATTCATAATCGATGACTTGTCGAATCTTAGCAGGAACACCCCAAATAGACAGTTTTGTGATATATACCACATTAGATGTTGATGAATTTGTGAACTCAACAAAAGCAGTTTCACCGAGCAGATCAAAATCTGACATAGTGATGTTAGAATTTCCTGCTTCACCTGTACCGTCTTCAGATAAATTAGTCTGATAATAACTATCTAGAGTTGCGTCATTGGCGTTGTAGCTAGGAGTTTCGGCCGAGACAATAGGAAGCAGACCATTCTCATCAAAGAACTCTATAGCGTATCTTCTGACTTCACCCGGTGCGACTGCGATCGGTATTGCTGATTGCCAAACAACTTGTGCAGTTGCTTCAGCTCTAGGTTTAGCCAATACACGAACATGATTGATTATCGGTGTATCTATATAGCTGATCTCTTTGACATTGCTATAGTCGAATGACCACTGAGAATCACTGTTGACGTGTATGTGACCACGATTCCAACCTTGAATAATTCCATATTCATCAACAAAAATTATGTATTGTTCGGCTTCACAACCTTGACGAAATATAGATCCAACCTTTTTCCCTGTAGTTGATAAAAACTGAATGTTCGGTTGAAGTGAAGGTTCGATATTGTATTGACTGCTTGAGAAGCCCTGTTCATCTAATAACGATTCAATGATCTCGTTCCATGGTGTATCAGTTATAATTCCGAGTTCACTTTCAACATTGTTTAGATATTCCATAGCGTCATAAGCATGAATCGAGGTCTCTCGATTGACTAGCGTGTTTATTGGACGATCAGAAAAACCGATGAATTGTTCTATCGATTCGCTACTGAAGCCAATGTTTAATGCGATAGGGCGTCCTGCTTTTATGCTATCTCCAATATCAGGATCGAATTCAGGTAGATAACGTTTAGAAACGTTGCTTAGTATCAGATCAGCTTGTGCAGTCATAACTCCATAAGGAAATTGACCGATCATTTTACTGATCGACATAGCTATCAGGTTGTCAGTTTCTAACTCATAGTCATAAAGCTGAAAGAATGTAACGTCATCACCTGCACCTTTGATGAAATCACCGTCACCAATACCACTCTGACCGATAGTAAAGAAGTCAGCTGAAGCGTTATAGTTCTTCAACCAAGAAACTAAAACATCTGAAGTTAGATTTCTTTTTGGTGCAGTTGTTTCAGTTATGAAATCAGCTGATACAGTCTGCATGTTATACCTCTCTAAATTCTACTTCTAGATCTCTGAGAAAAGTTCCACCACGAATATAATCACCTTCACGAGTGATGATCGGTAGACCTGTGAACACAAAAGTACCTCTGTTGCTGTTAGGGTTGTTGTAGTCAACAGCAGATCCGTCTTCTAGAATTGCAAGCAATGCTTGATATTCAGAAGGGTTGAGTGCAGTCCAAGCAACCAACGCATATTTCTTCGTACCGATTCGATCACGCTGAACGCTACCATTCAAAGAAGTCTGAATAGTCTCGATTGGAATTAGTTTTTCGTTTAGATCAGTTGGATCTTTTACAGTCGTTGCGTCTAAAGTCATTATGCCCTCAACATTTCTACAGTGTTTACGTTTTGTGCTTTCATTTCCTGTTGCAGAACTTTAGCAAGTTGTACAGATAATGCTCTTAATTCTTGTTTCGTTCCTGCAAATACACCGACATGAACGTGTGCATGAACTTCTGATTTAGAAGACTTGTCAGCAGGTGCAGAATCAATTCGACCGGAAGTTCTAGGAACAAAACGTTCTTCACGTCTTTCACCAACAATAACGTCATCACCACGAGATACTGGACCACCTAACGCACGTTGCTTAGAAGGTGCACCACCAGATAGATTAAGTCCTGAACCACCTGTTTGAAAGATGTTACCTGAGTTGAAGTCAAGATCTCTAGCTTTCTTAGTTGCACCATTAAGAAGATCATTTGTTCTGATCGCTTGTTGTTCGATCTGACCGAGATCACCAGATAAATCAGCAACTTTCTGAAGATTGACCTGAAGATTTGCGATCGATCTAATTTGTGCGTCTGCTGTTGGTCCGAAATTAGCGATTGAATGAACACCTGAATCAAGTCCACCGTTCAATATACGTTGCCAGTTATCAAGATTCTTCGTTGCTTCAGTTACTCGTTCTGTTGCACCCTGAAGCGATCCTCTAGCACCTGTAACGTTCAAAGTCCAACCAAGCGATTCTTGATACGAGTTAATCAATTCAAGTTCAGCGTTCGTTAGATTCTGAGTAGCTAATCGATATTGTGGTGAGTTTGTTCCGTATTCAGATAGAACACGATTCTTTTCTTTTTGAAGATCGACAACACGTTGATTAGCTTCGTTGTTTCTAGCCATGATTGCAGGTTGTTGTTCGTCTAGAGTTTTGTTCTTCTCTTTAGCAAGTGCGAGATCTTTTTCAGCGTTCGTCTGAGCGTCAGTAAATATCTTAGAAAAGCTGATAGCTTCGTTTAATTTCTCTGTTGAAAGTGCCGCTGTTTGTGTATTTACAGATACAGTGTTGATTGCGTCTGAATAGGGCGTCAATGTGAACGGTGCTTTCTGAACAGTGTCGTTCATCGACTTCGTTTCTCTAGTAGCGTCATAGATCTTTTTACCGAGAAAGCCTAAAGCTAAAGCACCTGCACCGATTCCAAGCACCCAAGGGTTCATCAATAAGGGTGCGAGTCTCATTGCTCCACCGAATTTAGCAACTCCTGCTGTAGCACCTGAGACTGCACCACCTGCACCACCGAGAAGCGACATGACTTTAACAACTGCACCAACAGCTGTGACCATTTTACCTACGACTAATAATGTTGGTCCCGCAACTGCTACGAATGTTGCAAGTTGCACAACAAGCTTCTTCGTTCCGTCACTCTGACGTTCCCACCAATTAGATAGAGATTCGAGCTTCTGACTTAGACCTTCAACTATCTTAATGACCATTGGAAGTATCGTTCGGCCGAGCTTGATCAATTCAACATTCATCTTGTTCTTCAATAACTGAAATTGTGCCGCTGTAGTCTTGCTTTGTTTGTTAAAAGCTTCAGTCATTGCGTTTGCTGGATCTTCCATTGAAGCCATTGTTGACCTGAAAGACTCACCAACAGGACCAGTCAACGCCATTACAGCGTTCAACGCTTCAACGGATCCAAAAGCTTTAGCCATTTGTTCAGTGTTTCCTTGAGCCGCACCTTTTAGCTTGTTCATCGTTCCAACTAAACCGTCTTGTTTGATTGACGCTTCACCGGACTTGATTCCAAGCTTATCGAATAGAACTTGCATTTCAGCAGTCGGTTTGATCAACGCAACCATTGATTGACGCAACTGAGCTTGTGCAACTGAAGCAGGTAGACCTGTAGTTGTTAAAGCCGCTGTTGAGGCTTGCAGTTCACGAAGTGAGACACCAACAGCACTTGCAGTCGGTGCAACTGCACCAAACGATCGTGCGAGCTGTGCAACGGTTGTTTTACCTGCTTTTACTGTCTTGAATAATATGTCAGCTGTTTCGTCAGCAGAAAGACCTTCTTGTTTGAAAGCGTTCAATGCAGAAGTCATCAAGTTTGTTGCTTCTTCTGTAGTACCGAGACCTGCAACAGCTAATTTTGCAGAAGCACCAAGAACTTTTAGAACTTCAGCTGTATCGCTTATACCTGCAGAAACAATGTCGTATGCAGAAGCACCGAGTTCATCAGCTGATTTCGGTATAACTTTAACCATGTTTAGAATTCCAGTTTCTAAACCTTTGATAGCTTGAGTGCTATCACCTGATATCAATGTAGAAATATTCGCTAGACGTGTTTCGAAGTCTGAGAATGATTTAACGGCCGCAATTCCAACACCAACAATCGGCAAAGTCAGGTTTCTAGTCATAGACTCACCGACAGTTTGCATTTTCTTACCGACTTTTTCGAAGTCTGCACCTGCAGATTTGATCTGTTTTTGAACAGCTTTTATCTTAGCTGAAGCTTCGTCTTTAGCCTGTACGACTACTGTTAGTTCTTCTTGTGCTGGACCCACTGGTTGCGTTTCTCCTGTTAGATATATCTGTACTAATTATAACAAACAACAGAGATTTTAACCATTCAGGTTGTAGATCGAACTCTTGATAAGTCCAACCTGTACGTTCGATTATTAACGTGACGAAAAGTTCATTCGGGATCGTATGCAGTTGACCCTTTAGGAGTCTATGATATTTCTCCCTTAGTCTTTTTTTTCTGCTTCGTCCGAGTCTGAATCAGCTGTTGCTTCGTTGATCATCTTCTTAATGAAATTGAAGTCTTTTTTTGGTAGATCTAGTACACGATCAAGTATCTTTTTATCATCATCAGCTAGTTTCACAACCATTATTTCAATAGTTTTGTCCTGTTGTGCGTCTGCTTTTGAATATGGAACAGAGTCAGATTTAACTTTTGTTCCTTCATAGTGATAGTTTACTCCGTCTAACATAGCGTTAGAAATTTCACGAAGTTCACGCCCTGTTGCGTACTCTTTGACTTCTACTTTTTGCTTCGTCTGAGGAAGCGTTGCAGTTTTAGTTGGTCGATCTGACATTATGTTGGTCTCCTATTAGCTTTGTAAGCTTAGTATACCAGATTATGAAGGCTGAACGTATGTTGCAGTTTCGTTTGTCAAATTAGGTGTGATGAACGTTGCGTCAGCAAGATCAAGCAATACTTCCATTTCGATAGTCTGCATGATCAACTCATCGTTAGAATAGTCAGGTTCCCAGTTAGTGACCTTAGCAAGTGGAATATCGAACCAAATTCGAGGCTGTACACCTGATGAAATTTCAGCAACGTCAGTGTTTTCAACTTCGATACGAACAGCAAGACCAGTTTTATTTCGCTTGTAGTCTCTGAATGTAGTTGCGTTGTAGTACATTTCGATTGAAAGATTTCCTTCAAGAACACCGTTCTTCAGAATGATCGTGTTCGATCCAACAGTTTCTTTTCGAATAAGGTTCTTGTTTACTTCAAGAGTAACCGATCGAACATCACCAAGTGCAGTTGCACCGTCTAGATCACCACCTGTAGCGATAACGTAGAGATTAGCGTGTTTAGGAACAAACTCGACTTCTTCAGTGAATGAAGGTGTGTTTGAAGCTGTAGCAGGTGCTTGAGAAACGAAACCAGTTTCAACTTTGAAATAGTCATCAGATACGATCTGAAATGAGAATGATGTCGGCATTGCACCCGGAAAGCGTTGATCAGCAGTTGCACCTTCGTCAATAGCTAGAGTCGCTGAAGCGTGTTCATTGCTGTTAAGCATAACGAACTCGTGATCATAAGCGTCACCGTTAGCTGTAGTTGTAGCGTCTTGACCACAAAATAGAAGCAAAAGATTTCCGATAGAGTCATCAAATACTTTAGTTGTTAGTGATCCCTCACCAAATACACGAAGAATATCAACACCTGAGTTCTTCGCAATATGATTAAAACCTGATTCATTGATAATGTTTTCTTCACGTTCGAAGAATGAAAGTTCAAGTTTTCCAAGCCAGTTAGTCGGTGCTACTGCTGTTCCGTAAGTTTGTTCAATTCCCATTCCTACAGATACTAATCGTCCAATAATATCAGCCATTATTTATTCTCCTTCGCTAGTTTAGTCGCTATTTTTCCTGCTTCAACAGCATTTTCAGCTTCAGTAACATAAACTTTGCCGTTAATTGAAGTTGTAAATTTGCGTAGTTTAGTAGTCTTTGTCTTTTTGACTTCTTTGGATTGTGATTGGTTATCTGACATTGTGTTCTCCATTGGTTTCATTATACCTATTTATTTAACTTTATTGCAATTTTTATCAAGCACTAGCACGAATTTGCTCTTTCACAACATTAAACGTGACCGTTGCTTCGTATGTAAATATTCCCGGTCCTCTAGCTTCAATACCCGGAAAGACACGAACTTGTGTAGCAGTATTAAGATCGATGTACAATTTATTGTCACCGTCAAGAACTTCAAACTTTCTAAGCACGTTCAAAATACAATCATCTTTAAGATTCATGTCTGCACCTCTACCTTGTATCCAGTCTAGAAGCGTCATGTGAGATTGTACGACACGGCCAGTATTCAACCAGTCCTTCTTCATGAGCGTTGCAACGTTGATTTCGTACTGATTAACAGTTCGATCTCGATGAGTTGACGCTTTGACAGTGTTCGAACTCATAAAAGAAATGAAACCTGCAGGCAACATCTTCTCATTCTGACCGATTATGATCGGATTTCCGTAGTAATATTTCTTAACTAATTCTTTAGGACCGAATTCTTCTAGTTTTTCAATCAAAAGTGCAATGATTGGATCTCTATAGCGTGTACCTATCATCGTAAACCTCTGATTCTTAGTATCTTAATTAAGTATTCCTGATGATATTTTAGTATATCGTTGCGTCTTATACCATCGATCTTCATCATGACACGTCTAGGAAGCTTAGTTTTACGAGCTTTGTTCGACTGATGATACTTGAAGTGCTTTTCTACGTTAGAAAGCGTTAGAGTAGAGTTTCCAGTGATTATACCAGTGAAACCTTTACGCATATCACCTGACTTTTCTAACAGTGGGTGTTTATCGATACGGACGCCACGAGAATATTTCGGTTGTCTAGGCTTCCAACCACCGAAAAGTTTTCCACGTTGAGCAAAATTCTTGTCGAATGAATCTAATAATGATTCGCTAGATTTCTTCAGAGGTTCACGATAGTCTTGAACACCTTCAGCAATAATTCCGAGTGAAGCAGATAGTTGTTTTTCTCCTTCAATAGTGAAGCCAAGCTCTAAAGGCATGACTAGACTATCTTTCGCATGAACTTATCGACTGGATCTATACCGGCCGTGAACTCCCTTTTGAATATCTTTCCGTCTGATTTCATACTAGCTTTGTTTGTTCTAGCAGTTGCGTTTTCGTTCATGAGATCTGATTTCAAAGATTCAAGCCACTTCTGAGCTTGTTCTATTTTTGCGTAACCGTCTTTAGATGTTTCTTCAGTATCAGCAAAAGCACCATAGTCACGAACTAGCAAAAAGCCTGAAGCGAAATACTTCGTGATCAGACGAGCCCTTTTATAGAATGTTGAACTGTCTTCTAGTGGTACCGTGAAATAATCTCCAACAACTCCGTCAACTAATTCTTGAGCTTCTTCGATAACTTCAGTGATGTCATCAGTCTCAATCTGAGAATGTGCGTATGTTGCACGAACTTCAGCGTCAACTGCAGGTGCAGAAGCAAGCGTGATCTTTCCTGTTGTTGCGTCTATAGCAGAAACAGTGACGGCTATATCGTTCACATAGACAATAACATCAGCAATGGTAACAGCGTCATCATTGTTATTGTCTACGATCGGAGTTCCGTCTGAATAGAATATCGTGTTGCTATTATCAGCAACACCAGCAAGCAACTGTTTACGTTCAATCGTCTGAAAACCAGCTTCTTTTCGAACTGTTTGCTGATTGACGTATGACATGAAGTAAACTCCTATTTATTTATTCAGTTGTATCTTCGTCTTCATCATCAGATTCAGCTTCAGACTTAGTTCTGATTGCTTCTCTGAGTGATTCAACGTTCGGAAATACTTCTTTATTATCAGCGTCAGCAATTTCCATTTCTGTAGCTAATTTTTCTAACTCTGGTCGTTTTAGTTTAGCTAGATCGATAGCGTCTTCGTCTTCATCATCAGATTCAGAACCACCTTGACCACCTAATTCAGCAAGCTTTTGCTGATCTTCAGTTCGCTTTTTAGCGTCTGCTTAGCTTTCTTCTCAGAATCTTCTCGTGACTTGATTTCTTCAGCAGTCAATTCTTTGACTGTGATCCATTCATCACCGTTCAACGCTTCTAGTTGATCTTTAGTTAGTTCTATAATTCGAGGTTCGCCACCCTTTTGGAAGTCGAAACCTGCACGTTTACGGACGTTAGCAGGAAAACCTGCACTTAATCTTACTTTGTAGAGTTTCTTGTTGCTTGACATTCGTTGATCTCCTTTGACTTAATGATTGTCATTGAAGATCGGAGTGCGAGGTCTCCGATCTTCTAGTCAGTCACTACCGTTTAGGAAACAGTAGATCGAACTGCACGTCTCCAATCACCATAACCTGCGTTAGCAAGAATATAAGGACCGTAATAGTTCTTCTTCCTCATGAATGATTCGAAGTTATTTGCGTCAGGTCGATTCTCAAGTGCTTCAAACGGAATGAATTCAGCTTCTTGATAGATCAACGGCTTAACAACTCCACCAGTGTTCATCAAGAACCAACGGTTGCTTGCGACTCTAGGGTGTACTAGAAGTTTTGCACGACCTCTAATGTTGTTAGTTCCACCAGTTGCTACAGTCTCGTTCTCAAGTAAAGCACGAGCAATTTCAGCACGAGGGCCAGGAGGCACCACTAGCGTCAACTCAACGCTATCGTACATGAATTCACCTTGATCATCTTTGAACGTTAGAACCTTAGCTTCAGCTTGTGCGAAAGTTGTAGCGTCTAATTCTGCTGTTAAGATGTTGCTCTGTACTCCTGAAGCACCTTCTTCGTGATCAGTGTCAAAGAAGTTCTGACCGTCATAACAAACACCGTTAGTTTCCAATAGATCGAAAACTAGCTTGTCTGGAAATAGTGCCGCTCTTTCACCTAATTGACGAACAATAAGATTCTTGTCTCCAAGCTTATTGAACTTCATGTCACGATGAGAGATCTCAATCGTTGCTTCCCATTCCTCGTTACGAATTGTGTAGTCGTAGTCTTTCAATGTCTTCGGCATACGTTCACCGTTCATTTCACGAAGTTGTGGAACTCCACCTAACCAACCGTACACTTCTGAGTCTGAATCAGAATCGACTTTTACAGCGATTTGATCCCAGACTGGTTTAGCCGCTTCATATTGCTCTAGGAATAGAGTTTTGAAACCAGCTACTAATGATTTGTCCATAATATTTAATTCTCCTTATTTCTTCTGGTTAAACTCTGTTAGTAATATCTACACGAACTTCTGTTGCTGAAACGACTTCAACGATTCGTCCGACAAGGACATCGTTTGTGGTTGTTGCGGCAATATCGACTGACTGTGAATCTTCTAGGTAAACTAGAGTTCCAACGTCAGCTTGATCAGCGTCACCCGGTGTATACACGAATGAAAATACACCTTCACGATAGATTTCTAGTCTATCTGCTGAATTGACAATGTTGTTGTGCTTGACAACGATACCTGCAAATTCAGTGCTAGCGTCATCACCACCTTTTCCAAGTAGTCCAGTTGCTTGAAAAGCTACTGCTTCACCTCTGAAATACTCTGCAACACCTGCGGCTAGATGTTGAATTTTACCTTCCTGACGATTCGGTTCTCTATCAGCTGTTTGATCTGCCATGATTATTTCTCCTCTTTCTTGTTCTCTTTACTAAATAAATGCGGGTGCTTCTTTCTCTGAGCTTCATAGCGTTCTTCTGTGACACCAGTGGCTTTCAGTCCCACTTTGTCAGCTTCGCTAAGATCAGAGTAAGCAACAGAACCATTTTCTTCGGTCTTCTTTGAAGAAGTACCCTTCTCACCAAATTCTACAACTGGTTTAGCAGTTGAGAACATATCACTAAGCAACTGCAACGGTGACTTTGCGTCCTTGTCTGAAAGATTTACTGATTGTGGTGTTGTCGCAAAAGCGATAAACGATTCTTTCTGAGCAGGAACAACTTTTCCTTCTTTAAGTAGAGTTGCGAACTGAGCTTCAGCGTCAGTCTTAACTTTCTCAGATTTCATTTTACCTTCACGAGATAGTGATCGCTTGAGACGTTCTTCAGCAGATAGATTCTCATCATCAGCGTCAGACTCATCAGCGTCAGCGTCTTCTTTCTCTTTAGCGATTCGAGCCGCTTCAACTTCGTCAGCTTCTTTCTTCTCACGAGCTTCTTTTTCTTCAGCTGTTTCTGCAGGTGCTTCTTCAGCGTCATCAAACTGCTTCTGAACAGCGTCTTTTTGGTCTTCAGGGATCTCGATTTCTTTTCCTGCTTCTACAGAAAGACTGTGAGTACCTTTAGTGTCTGAGTATTCAACCAATACTGCAAACTTACGATCGTTTAATAGTTTTATCATTTCAGGATCTCCTTTAATTCTTGATTCACTTAGCATTATACTTTTTTGTTTTGGCTGTGCAAACATTTTCGCTAATGCTTCCCTTGAGTCATTGACCATTTCTGACAATGCTTGAAAAGGTTTCATTTCTTTGATGTACGGATTGTTGACAAGTGCAACGTGCGTGATCGTGTGACCATGCTCTTTACCTTTATTGTCAACATAATCGTGCGTAAACGAAATAGACACGTCCCAAACAACACCTTCATCAATCTTCTTGACCATATCTTCATCACGAATATCGATATAACCCATGAGTGATTTGCCTTCGAGTTCGATTGCAAGCAACTCACCACGATTTTGTTCAGGATCGGTCGTGTGCATTGCAGGTACAGCAATACGACCTGCGATTTTGTTCTTAAAGTTAGTCGTAAACTCTTTCATGACAGTGTCATCTATCTCGAAACTTAGTTCAGGAAACCACTGATCAGCGTATTTTCCTTTAGTCACGATCTCTTTTTTATAGAGTTGTCCTGTGACATCTTTCTTGATTTTCTCAACGTCTGCTAGATCGACACGCTCTAGGCCGCTAGTTGACTGAAACATTAAACCTATATTTTCGTTTTCCATAATTAAATAATACCACGTTTTGATATTTAGAAACTATTGTGAATCGAAATGCTTGTGCAGAAACTTGTGATGTGCTTTCTCGTCTGACAGCAATGGTTCAGTGATTCCACCCGGTGCGTCTGGTTCTTCTGTAATTTCAGGTATTTCAGTCTGATCTTTCTTGATTGCGATCCATATACAGCGACAATAGAAGTGAATAGGTGGAACAAAACGAGTGTTTCTATAACCATTATCATCAAGTACGGTTCCGTCTAGTGCTTCACAAATAGGACAAACACGATCATCAAGAATCGCTGAATACTGATATACAGCGATTTCACTTGCATGAATTCCGAACACGTCATCACGAGCTTTGTTTATAGCTTGAGACGTGATTGCAGTTGCAGTCAGTCCGATCTTGTCTTCAAAGAACGCTTCAATGTCAGGTATTAAAGCACCAAGAATATCAGCTTCGTCTAGATTCTTTTCAGATAGATTTCCCTTTTGAACTTCTTTTGTGACTGTAGATCTAATCAAGAACAATATATCTTCGTATTGTTTGTTTGTTATCTCATCAGCTTTTAGTTTGATGAAGTCTCTGGCTTCTTTCGGAGTCTTCGGTGCTTTGACTTCCAACTCATCAGAAGCACTCATCTTTCCGAAGTTGTACATTTCAGTCATGTTATCGATGATGACGTTGCGATATTCGTTATAGTTCTGTAGTTTTAGTTCTTCGAGCTTATCGAGTTCACCTGATTTAAGTATTTCTCTAAGGTCTTCGATTGCTTTGTCTGTTGTTTTTGTAAACACTGGACGCATTTCTTCAATAAACTGATCTTCAATAGTATTGAACTTTGATTCAATCTGATCAAGACTAACGCTAGATTCAGCTTCAGTCGTTTCACGCCAACGTTCCGATTCGGCTAGAGACTTTTTTTTTTGAACTCGTGATGAGTTCTCTTTAACAGGAGTAACAGGATCACCTGCACCACCGACACCAGTTCCTAAATTGCCCGGAGTGAAGTCAGTTACGTCTAGATCTAGACGTTCTGCGATCTGCTTCTGTATATTCTCAACAAATTCTTCTGAAAGTCCCTGTGGTATACGCTGAATAACTTCAATGAAGATCTTTTCTAAGAACTCACGAGTGTCATCTGTCATGTCGTTGAATCTAAATTCAGAATATAACGGCTTGTCAAAGTTCCATTCGTGCAGTTGTGGGATCAGATAAGCGTTGATGTGTTCTTCGATCTCGTTCATGATTCCTTTTATAGACATCAACAATAGATCAGTGTGCGATTCTGATAGTGCGTAAGATCCACCTGAAGAATCGTTCTGAGTTCCGAGCAAGATGAATTGAGCAAGTGCAGATCGTGCCATTTCAGCGTTATGGTGATCGATACCAGGAATAGCGTCAACTTGACCCTTCTTCGTGTCGTATGGTGATAGATCATAACCTTGAGGTACTTTGACGGTTGAATTGATACCAAATTCTTCTACGGCCGTCAGGTTTGCGTCTTGAACTGCTTCTGAATCACTGTTACCTTCT
>Ga0136561_1000523_pt1 | contig 12483 bp, 14 predicted proteins | sample AntRauMeHopE1498_FD_104641 | JGI IMG/M metagenome (GOLD analysis project Ga0136561, IMG submission 104641) | Saline lake microbial communities from Rauer Islands, Antarctica - Metagenome Hop E1 #498 | ecosystem: Environmental > Aquatic > Non-marine Saline and Alkaline > Saline | place... | reverse complement strand
TTTACCTGACAATTCTTCTCGATAGTCGGGAGCAGACGAGCGTCGATTTCGCAGAAATCGACGCTCGTCTGCGGTACCGCGTGTGCCACCGCTACGCCAATGCACCCGCTGCCGGCGCAGAGGTCGAGGGTGCGGGTAGTAGGTCGGTGGCCACCCCCTGCAAATAGACTCGGGTTGGTTGCTTGACCCATTTTAATTTCTTCAATCGCTCGTTCCACCCAAAACTCAGTCTCTGTCCGCGGTATCAACGGTCGACCATCGAGGTGAATGGTGCAGTCAAGAAAAGGAAGGTGACCGATTAGATAACCAAGCGGCGTCCCCAGCGCCAGCGACTTGCAGTCAGCAAAAAAAGCCTCACTTTTCTCGCCACCATATTTCTCGCTAAGCAACCACTGTTCTTCTTGACTTTTCATAGTATGTCTCTACTATGCAAGATGGAAAGTCAAACGTCAATCAAGGAGGCTACGTGATGCCAAAGGATATTCAAACGCATCGAGATTCAATCGAGCAGGTTGTGTGCGACCATGGCATGAGTGAGTCCATTCTTGCTGTCGCAACTACTGGTAGCTTTACTGAGGCAGCGAAATATCTTAGGTGTTCAAAATCGAAAGTGTCAAAGCTCGTCGCAAACGCCGAGCTTTTGCTAGATGATAAAATTTTTGCCAGAACAACTCGAAGTGTACATGTTACAGAAATGGGCAGCGCGCTTGTTACTATGTTACAAGCTCGTAAAGATCATCTTCGAAAACTCCTGAACTAACACGGTGTTAGGTTGGTTAATGAGCAAGTGCGTCAGGATGTGTTGGATTTCTGTAGAAGTCATTCAATGCAGGCTGTAAAACAATCTTGTGCAGAGCGTATCAAGAATCTAAGTTGTGGTCAGGCGTTTAATCAGAAAACGCTGGAGCGTCTTGTCTTGTTTTTATTACAAGAAAAGTACATCAGTGTGGCGGAGGTTAGGTCGCTTTTGACACAGCTGTTTCCAGGTCAAACATTGAGTTGGCTGCACAGTTTAGATGTGAATGTGATCCTGGCTAATCAGCATCAGAATGTGGCTGCTAGTGGTTTGTGGGACGCTACCAATCGACTTCGGTTTTTGAATAACCTGATATCATTATTGTCACAATGAGCTAAGCCGCGCGGTAATCATCGCGCGGCTTTTTCTTTAATTATTTTCTGTCAGGTGTATACTGCTGTAAACATGTCCACTCCAATACTCTCCATTACCCATCTGACCAAGACGTACGGGAAAGGCAAAGACGCTAAGACTGCGGTGCATGACTTGTCGCTGACGGTTGAGCGTGGGGCGTTTTATGGCTTGCTGGGGCCTAATGGAGCAGGGAAGTCCACTGTCATTCATTGCATTACTGGCATCGCGCAGCCTACCTCGGGTACCATTACCGTAGACGGCGTTGATGTGGTAGCAGACTATCGAAATGCGCGTACGAAAGTCGGGCTGTCGCCGCAAGAGTTCAATGTTGATACTTTTGCCACTCCTATGCAGCTGATGGATTATATGGGTGGGTATTACAAAATCCCTAAAGCGGTGCGGCAGGAGCGTATCGAAGCGCTGATTGAACGGTTTGATTTGCAGGAGCATCGCGACGTAAAGTTTCAGAAGCTGTCCGGTGGCCTCAAGCGACGGGTGATGCTGGGGCGTGCTCTGGTACACACACCAGACTTACTCATCCTTGATGAGCCTACTGCGGGCGTGGATGTTGAGCAGCGCAAAGACTTGTGGGCGTATCTAAAAGAAATGAACGAGCGCGGCAAGACGATTATTTTAACCTCGCATTATCTGGAAGAGATCGAGTATCTGTGTAACGATATCGCTATCATTAATCATGGCAAAATAGTAGCGCAGGGGACTAAGGCTGAGTTCATGAAAGGTGGGAAGTCGGTCGAAGAGGCATACTTGGAAATTACCCGTAACGATGATTTGAAAGTCAGTCAGTAAAATTATGAATACCATCGGACTCTACACCATGTTTCGCCGTGAAGTGGCTCGTACTATGCGGGTGGCTATCCAGACGCTGGTGGCGCCGGTAGTGTCGGCCGCGCTGTACATATTTATATTTGGGACGGTCATTGGTAGCAGTATCGACGACTTCGCTGGAGTGCCGTATATCACGTTTGTGTTTCCGGGGATTTTGATGCTGTCGATTATTAACGCTTCTTTTGCTAGCGCATCGTCCTCGTTATACTTCATGCGGTTTACCCGCGGGATTGAAGAAATCTTGATTGCGCCGTTTTCGTACCTGGAAATGCTGTTGGGGTTTGTTGGTGGTGCTGTAGTCCGGGCGCTGATGGTTGCAGGGTTGATTTTGACCGTCGGTCTGGCATTTGGTGCCGTACAGTTGCAAAACCCGCTCCAGTTCGTGGGCTATGTCGCAGCCATCTCGGCGATCTTTGCCATGTTGGGGATCATAGTGGCGTTATGGGCTGAAGGGTTTGAACAGTTGCAAGCATTGAACACATTTGTTATTACACCGTTGACGTACCTAGGTGGAATCTTCTACAGCATTACCATGCTTCCGCCGCTGGCTGCAACCATTACAAGCTACAATCCCTTTTTCTATTTTGCGGATGGGATTCGTAGTAGCATGATTGGTTATAGTGAGGCCAACAGCGCGGTTGGTCTGGTGGTGACGCTAGGGTTGGTGTTGACACTTGGGTTGCTGGTCACCAGATTATTTCAAAAGGGATGGAAGATCCGGGCGTAGATTTTCGGACTGTTTTCGTCCACACAGCCCGGCGCGCTTTGCTCGCCGGGCTGATATTATGTAGTTATGAAAAATAATTCTAAACTATACGAAACTACCGCTGCGTTGCTTGCTCGCGGCAAAGGGATATTGGCGGCGGACGAAAGTATTGGTACTGCCGGCACACGCCTGGCGCAGGTACACCTGGAAAACACACCCGAGAACCGCCAGGATTTCCGCGAGTTGTTATTTACCGCTGATGGTATTGAGCAGTACGTGTCGGGTGTCATCATGTATGACTCTTCGATCCGTAATGAGACAGACGACGGTACGCCGTTCCCAGACGTCCTGATCGCTAAGGGTATTATTCCCGGTATCAAGGTCGACACCGGGTTCAAGGATTTTGAAGGGTTCAAGGGTGAGCAGTTTACCCAGGGGCTCGATGATCTAGCAAAGAGGTTTGCTGAGTACTATGCTCTGGGTGCCCGGTTTGCTAAATGGCGGATGGTGGTTACCATTGACGGTGAAGACACACCAACCCAGGAGTCAATCAAAATGAACTGTATGCAAATGGCGCGCTACGCCATGTTGGCTCAGGCTGCAGGAATTGTGCCAATTGTTGAGCCAGAAGTTATTCATGCTGGCGACCATACTCTGCAGACAGCAGAACTTCATACCACGCGCACTCTGCAAATCTTGTTCCAAACTCTACAAGAGTACCGCGTTGACTTGGCGGGATTGATCCTGAAATCGTCGATGGTACTAGCGGGGGACAAGCACCCTGAGCAGACCAGTGCGGCCGAAGTAGCCCAAGCCACACTACGCACCTTCCACATGAGTGTGCCACACGAGTGCGCCGGAATTGTATTTTTGTCAGGTGGTCAGTCGCCAGAAAGGGCAACTGAGAATTTGAACGAAATCGCCAAGCTAGGTCAACAGCCCTGGCCAATCACGTTTTCGTTCTCACGCGCTCTCGAGCAGCCTGTGCTTGAAGCCTGGGGTGGTAAGCCAGAAAACGTCGAAGCGTCCAAAGCGGCGCTGCTCGAAGCCTGCCAGAAAAACAGCGTAGCCAGTCTAGGACAGATGTAGAGAAATAACAAAACCCCTCGCAAGTGCGAGGGGTTTTGTTATTTCTTCTGTGTATAAACTGTGTGTTTTTTTGCGACGGGATTGAACTTGGTGGTTTCGTACTTTTTACTCGGGTCCTTTTTGTTTTTGTTGCTAAAGCGAGTGTAGTAAACGTGACCTTTCCCGACGCCGTTCTCGTCGCCTTTGGTAACCATTCTGATGAGTAAGTCTTGTGACATATTGGCGACATGTTACCAAACAGCGGTAAAATGTCAATCGCTTGAGAGTTAATTGTCGAGCATTCGCAAAGCTGTCCAAATATTACCCGACGCCGTGTATCGCACTGCGATGAATACTCCAGGCTAGGCTCGGCCTGGCTGGATCAAGTTTTTCACCAATCAGTTTTGCCAGAGTACGCATATACGTACCACTACTGGCCGAACAGGTAAAATGCGCGATGACGTACTCATCAGGTGGCCAGCACTGTCCGACATCGGATGTCCAACAGTTGTTCTTGATCTCTTCCCAGTCTTTTCTTACATCCGCTCGGCGGAAATCGTTACCTAGTGTCTTGCTGGCATCAGTGACCTTGGGGATGGTGTCGATTTTGGCTCGCGCTTGGTCGCAGATTTCTGTTCGTGAACGTGTCTCGATACTGCTTAATTCCAAAGAATATATCGTCGAGGCTTTGGTTGGGATTTGAATCTCGTCCAGTCGTCCTTCGAGTGTCCACGTATGGAGCGGTTTGCCTTGCACTGTCTTGCTGGAGAAATGTGGATATGGGAGCTCGATGTCCCCAGTTAGGTTGATCGCGATGGTTCGCAACTGCCGCTCCAGATTGTCACCCTGTTTATAGCCTAGGCCTTGCCTAGGCGAAACATGTAGCCGTCCTAGTACATCATGCGTGTCTGACCCGATGCCGAGCAGCACTGAAAAGTCGTAGGTTTTATCTAGGGCTAGGTATCGATCTTTCTGCTTGCATTCCTCGCCAATCAGTACCAGTAGCTTGCCCGAAGCCATCGGGTCTAGGCGTCCGGCGTAGGTGAGTGGTACGTCGATATACTCCGGGTTTTGCATCAAGCGCCATGACTCCATTGCCGCCAGTGGTGTTTCGCCAACGGCTTTTTCTATGACTGCATAAGGGGGGAGTTTCATTAACTCGAGCCTACCATGCGCGATCAGTTGCTACTAGCGAAAAGAAAATAACTGATCATATATGATAGATATTTTCCCAGTCCATTTCCAATCGATTGGAAATTACTACCCAAGCGGGTTACCACCGAGGAATGAATTGAGGATCAGTAGTAACACAAACCCTCCCAGCGCCATCAAAATAAACTTCATGGGTTTATTATACATAGTAATTTACACCTAGAACCACCTAAAACTTATACCGGCTGTCAACTTGACTGTGTTCGTCAGGGGTGTAGTATGCAGTCGCAAAGGCCCAGGTATTCTTATTTTCTTATACTGATACTTGAAGGGATTTGCGCAATAAGCAAATTTGAATCTATTTTTATGACTGTACTCGATCAAGTGCTTGAAGTGGAAACTGCCAATGAAGCAGCTATTAATGTCGCCCGCGAAACGGCTGCAAAAACTGTAGCAGAAGCCAAAGTAGCAAAACAAACAGCACTAGCTGATGCAACATCGACAGCTGTAACAACTATCGAGTCAGCTACACAGAAGGCTCAAACAAAGGCTGATGCCGAAGCTGTAAACATAATGACACAGGCTACAAAAGAAGCTGCGGCAATCAAAAGCACGATCGAAGGTCGGGCAGCTGAACTAACAAAAACTGTCGCAGACGCCTTTAACAGTATCAAGGCAACATAGTATTTGTATGGCTGTAGTAGAAATGCAAAAGACCCGAGCGATTGTGCATCAACCAGACGTTGATGGTTTTTTGGCATGTCTGCAACGGCATGGCGCAATGGAATTTACCGCGGTTTCTAATGTAGCAGATGTATTGCAGGACTTGTCTTTGGTGTCACCGCACGCAGCGTTGCTGCCTCGAGTGCAACACGCGCTTGGATTCTTGACTACTTATGAAGCAAAACGAAGTCTATGGCGGACACTACGAGACGGAAATATAACGTCTTATACAGAAGCGGCGATCAAAAAACAGCTGGCCGACACTGACGCGGTTGATATGGTGGTTCGTGATACAGAGGCAATTCAAGTAGAGCTAGCTGAGAAAAATGCTACAGTGAGTCACCTAGAACAGCAGCGAGAATTGCTCAAGACTTGGTCGGTAGTTGAAAACAAACTGTCGGAACTAGACACAGCCCAAGTGGTGTCGATGCTGGTTCAAAAACCAGTCGAGGTTAAAGAAAAGCTTGCGGTAGCAATTGGTTTTGCGCTTGCAGAGAAAGATTTTACATACGCAACCGAAGCATATCCAAAAGCGATCTTGATCACAGTTGTTCGGACGCAAGCAGAAAAATTAGAAGCAGCGATCTCAGAATCGGGACTAACGTTTGTTGTTCGTCCAGAAGGAGTTGAAACTGCAGTCGTTGAGCTGACAGGGGTTGAAGAGCGACTAGCAGCCGCTGTCGGAGAGCAGGCGAGCATACACGACCTAGCAAAACACACAGCCCACACACACTTGCACCGACTACGCACCGCTGGCGAAATCCTGGAATGGGAACAGGATCGATTTGCTACTTTAGCTAACGCCAAAAAAACAGCCACCACAGCCGTGTTTGAAGGCTGGCTGATGGCTGACAGGCAACCCACTATCGAAGCTGATCTAAAGAAACAGGGTCTAACCGCCCTGTTCTCAGAGCAAGAGATCACGACTGACGAACAACCTCCAGTTGAAATTCAGAATAAAAGTTGGCTGCAACCATTTGAAGTTGTTACCCGACTATATGGGATGCCTGGATACAAGGATCTTGACCCAACTATGTATCTCGCGGGATTCTTTTTCCTGTTCTTTGGACTTTCGCTAACTGATGTTGGGTACGGAATCTTCCTGATGACTACCGCGATTATTGTACTAACACTGTTCAAGGTCAGTGATGGTGTGCGAACATTCATGAAACTACTTTTGTTTATGGGGCTTGGTTCGGCGCTACTGGGGATGCTGTTTGGTGGGTACCTTGGAATACCAGCAGAAGCACTTCCGCAATGGTTGCAAGCAATCCAGCTGTTCGACCCAATTGGCAACCCTTTGCCCGTATTTTACCTAGCGCTTGGGCTGGGAGTGTTCCAAGTTATAGTTGGAATGCTAATCAAGATATATAGTGACTATTGTAATGGAGACATAGTACAGGGTCTACTTGACCAAACACCGTGGTTGTTCCTGTTTTCATTAGGGATTCTATTTGTCGGAGTCGTGACTGGGTATGTGACATTTATAACCACGGCAGTGATCGTAAACCTGGTGTACGTTGGATTCTTTATGGTGGCACTTTCAGCTGCTCGTAAAGGAGTGGGACTAACTGGAAAACTGATCGCAGTTCTAGCGGCACTCTATAACGACACGATTGGATATTTCTCAGACATTCTTTCGTACTCGCGTTTACTCGCACTTGGGTTGGCGACATCGGCGCTGGCATTTGCGGTAAACTTGATCGCCGAAATTGTGAGTGGTACACCATACGTGGGCGCCATACTGGCAGTTGTGATTCTTATCATCGGCCACGTGTTTGCGCTGGTTATTAACACCCTTGGTGCATTCATCCACAGTGCCCGTCTACAATTTGTCGAGTTTTTTGGCAAATTCATTTCCGGTACTGGCCGGACGTTCTCTCCTCTTGCTCGCAGTAAAAAATATATCACTGCTCAAAACGAATGATTTGAGTCAGGTAGTGATTGGAGAGAAAACGAAGTGAAGAAATTATTTACATTTATTTAACAAACATATTTATGGAAGGAATGATTGGAATCGGATTAGTATTTGGAGGTGCAGCTATCGCGGCGGCGCTAGGGTTTGCTGGATCAGCAGTTGGAATGGGGCATGCGGGACAGGCAGCGGCAGGAGTGTTGGGTGAAAAACCGCACCTATTTGGAAAGATGCTACTGATGCAGGCCCTTCCAGGATCACAGGGAATTTATGGACTGGTAGGAGCGTTTCTTATCCTCAGTTTCTCAGGCATCCTAGGAGGAACTGGCGCAGTCGAGATCAGCACAGCCACTGGAATGCAATTCCTGATGGCCGGATTACCAATTGGAATCGCTGGGTATTTCTCAGGAATGTTCCAAGGTCTGGTAGCCGCATCAGGCATCTCAATGATCGCAAAAGACGAAAGTAACCTGGGTAGTGCTATCATCCTGTCTGCGATGGTAGAAACATGGGCTATCTTTGGGGTGCTCATCAGCTTCATCTTGCTTGTGTCAATCGTCTAGTCATATGAGTATCCAAGCACTTACAGACAAGATCAAAGCTAGCTCAACTGAAGCAATCCAAGCGATTGAAGCGGAAGCATCTGTTGCCGTAGCTTCAATTAGTGAAGCTACGGCAACAGAAGTAGCCGAAATCAAGCAAGCGGCCAAAGCAACAGCCGAGAAATCAGCTGCTCAAGTTGAACGTGCAACGCTTGCAAAGGCCCGACAAGCTGGAAAGTTGACGGTGCAGACTGCTCGTCGAGAAGCGTTTGACGCAATCATGACGGCAGCAGAAAAAGAAGCTGCCGCTGACAAGTCTCAACAATGGTCTGATGCACGAGCAGATCTCGAAATGCACTTGTCCAAACAAATACAGACCAGCTAATAAGAATACAATTATGAACACGTCTTACGTCTACAGCGCCACGAGGCTCAATACACTGGGAACTGAATTGCTTTCGCAAACGGCTATTGACCGTCTGCTTACAGCTGCGCCAGGTGCAGAGTTGTCTGAAGCACTTAAGGAAACGTATCTCGCGCCCTATGTGCTACAAGTTCAAAACGAAGACGTGGCTGAAGCCATCGAAGCGACGTTGGTAGAGGCAAAAAAACTCATTCACCGGATTGCGCCAGTTGGAGACGTGTTCCGCGTGCTGTGGGTGCAGTACGATATTCATAATCTGCGTGTGTTTGCGAAAGCAACCAAAGCCACCAAGTCGTTTGACGAAGTGTCAGCATACACCTCTAACCGAGGAATCTACACCGCTGAATATTTGTTTAGTCATGTAGAAGCGGGTACGCTCAATCGACTACAGATCGACTGGCAAGTAGCCTACGATGCGGCATTGCGACATGTAGAAGCGGGTGAGTTGGACCGGGTGGATGGAGTATTTGACGAGCTGCTGTTTGTTACTATCAAACGAACAGCTCAAAAACACGGTGACAAATTTATCGCAAAATACGTGTCTGCCGTGATTGACACGTACAACGTCAAAGCTGCATTGCGTCGACTACGACTGGGTTCGTCTGCGATGCAGCCAGAGTTTGTTACCGGCGGAACGTTTGCAGCCAGTGAGCTTGCAAACGCAGATAGTGTGGCTGCGGCATTGGAAAATATTTTTCCAAGCTTCTTCACCTCAGCGCTAGAGTCATATAGCGAGACAGGTAACACAAGTGAGTTGGATGCGCAGATCGACGACTACCTGGTGAGCATGACCAGGTCAGCTGCGACTGACATGTTCACATCAGCCTCGCTCGTGCTGTACTACTTGCGCGCACGCCAGGCAGCTACCAACATCCGCACTATTGTCGTCGGCCGCAATAGCGGCATGACCACCGAATCTATCAGAGCTAATTTGCGTACTGCCTATGTCAACAGCTAATCACTACCACTTGGCAATTATCGGACCAACTGACATGGTGTCAGGGTTTCAAGCGTTAGGTGTGGAAGCTCACAATGCAACAAACTCTACCGAAGCACTGGAACAGCTGCGGAACATTAAAAAAATCACCAACGACCCGGCCGACGCTCGAACCTATGCAGTAGTTTGTGTGATAGATGACGTCATTCGAGATGTCGACCAAGCGGAATACGCCAAGGTGGTCGAGGGAGCGTTGCCAGCTGTTGTCGTGCTACCAGGACCAAATGGCTCAAGTGGGGTAGCAATTGAACGACTGCGACTCCTGGCTCAAAAAGCCGTAGGCAGCAGTATTATTTAAAACCAGTCAGAAACTCTGGCCGTAGTGCAAAAACCATTTTGAATTACGGCCAGAATTTCTGGGAAGAAATCAAATCAAATATAGCAAGCACATTACTTCGTTGCTTCATCATTTTGTTCACTCACCGTACCGACGTACGACTCGATCACAAAATGACTTGCGCCTTGAACTGCACTCACTATCTTTGATTTGAACAATTATTACGGGAAGAATTATTACAAAATATTATTATGACTGAAGCAAAAGAGAAAAAAGCGGGAGAAATAATCCGCGTGACTGGACCATTGGTCCGGGCCTCAGGTATGAGTGCGGCCAAGCTGTATGAAGTAGTACGGGTGGGCGAAGAAAAGCTCATGGGTGAAATCATCGAGCTGCACGGCGAAACGGCCGCAATCCAGGTGTATGAAGAGACGGCTGGAATTGCTCCTGGCGCACCGGTGTTCTTGACTGGTCGAACTATGTCAGTAGCGCTGGCACCCGGCTTGCTTACATCTATTTACGATGGTGTGCAACGACCGCTCAAAACCATCGAAGAAGCGGCCCAAAGTCCGTACATCAAACGCGGGATCGAAGCTGATCCTGTCGATATGGCACAAGCCTGGGACTTCAAGCCGGTTGCGAAAGTTGGTGACACTGTGGGCGAGGGTGATGTGCTTGGAACAGTTCAAGAGACATCAGTTATCGTACATAAAATTATGGTGCCTCCAGGCATGCATGGAGTAATCGAGTCTGTAGAGTCGGGTCAGAAAAACGTCACCGAAACTATCGCGGTAATCAAAACTGACGAAGGTTCGACCTCCGTCACGATGCTGCAGTACTGGCCGATTCGAGTTGCGCGACCAAAAGCAAAAAAAATCTTCCCCAGTGTACCGCTTCGAACCGGAGGTCGTTCAATCGACACATTCTTCCCAATTGCTAAAGGTGGAGCTGGCTGTATTCCAGGACCATTTGGAGCTGGTAAAACAGTGACCCAGCAGTCAATCTCTAAATACTGTGATGCAGAAATCATCGTGTATATCGGTTGTGGTGAGCGAGGAAACGAAATGACAGAAGTGTTGACAGAATTCCCGCACCTGGTTGACCCAAACACAGGTGAACCACTCATGAAGCGAACGATCTTAATCGCGAACACATCAAACATGCCAGTAGCCGCGCGTGAAGCTTCTGTATATACCGGGATCACAATCGCAGAGTACTACCGAGACATGGGGTACCACGTTGCGCTTATGGCCGACTCGACATCACGTTGGGCTGAAGCCATGCGTGAGATCTCAGGACGACTCGAAGAAATGCCTGGTGAAGAGGGGTACCCCGCGTACCTATCGTCACGAACTGCAGAGTTCTACGAACGAGCGGGAATGGTACAGGCATTAGGGTCAGAAGGACGAGAGGGTTCGCTCACAGTAATTGGTGCGGTGTCACCTCCAGGAGGAGACCTGAGTGAACCAGTGTCGCAGTCAACACTTCGAGTGACTAAAACATTTTGGTCACTAGATTCTGGACTGGCATACAAAAAGCACTTCCCCAGTATTAATTGGCTAACGTCATACTCACTATACGCACCAAACTTTGAAAAGTTCTGGGCGGAAGAAGTGGCACCTGACTACAGTGAATACCGAACTAAAGCCATCGAGCTACTGGGGCGAGAAGCTAAGCTACTGGAGATCGTAAGACTGGTTGGTATGGAGTCACTATCAAACGAAGAGCGACTCGTGATCGAAGTTGCGCGGATGCTACGGGAAGACTTTCTCTTCCAAGATGCGTTCTCACCAGATGATGCCTACACGCCACTTGATCGACAGTACGGCATGTTGAAATCAATTATGACGTTCTTTGAAGCTGGATTACCGGTTGTAACAGTCGAAGAGTTTGACTTTGCAATGTTCCCAAAGATTGCCTCATACGCAGTTGTGCCGACGCTGAAAGATAAGTTAGACTGGACCAAAGACGACTTCAAAAAATTCCAAGACACCGTCCGAGCCGAAATTACCAGCCTGACTACAACCGTAGCCTAACTAACATTCATACTATGAGTAAAGAATACAAAACAGTTTCTGATATCGCTGGACCACTGATGATCGTGGACGGTGTAGAAGGAGCAGCATACGAAGAACTGGTAGAGGTGAACGTACCAGGTGAAAAAGCACCTCGATTTGGAAAGGTGCTGGATACCAGTAAAGGCAAGGCTGTGGTACAGATGTTCGCGCCGACAGCCGGAATGACAACTGCCAACACTTCAGTCCGGTTCAAGGGTGAAACTTTGAAGCTAGGAGTGAGTACAGACATGCTTGGACGAGTGTTCACCGGAACAGGTGAAGTGGCAGACGGTGGACCAGCCATTATCCCTGAAGAACGACGGGACATTGCCGGAGACCCAATCAACCCGTACTCACGAGAATTCCCCGATGACTTTATCCAAACTGGGATTGGTTCTATCGACGTGATGAACACACTTGTGCGTGGACAAAAGCTGCCAATTTTCTCTGGTGCAGGATTGCCTCACGCTCGTTTGGCAGCACAGATCGCTCGGCAGGCAGCCGTAAAAGACGGTGCTGAATTTGCGATTGTGTTTGGAACGCTTGGTGTTTCTTTCGAAGAAGCAGAATACTTCCGTCGAGAGTTCGAAGAAGCTGGTGCGCTCGAACGATCAGTACTATTCATC
>Ga0136561_1000517_pt1 | contig 12581 bp, 5 predicted proteins | sample AntRauMeHopE1498_FD_104641 | JGI IMG/M metagenome (GOLD analysis project Ga0136561, IMG submission 104641) | Saline lake microbial communities from Rauer Islands, Antarctica - Metagenome Hop E1 #498 | ecosystem: Environmental > Aquatic > Non-marine Saline and Alkaline > Saline | place... | reverse complement strand
TTCCATCACCCCAATGTATAGTAATGGGTTCTGTTTGTTCTGAAACCAAAGGAATTTTGTATTGATTGGACGCACTACTTCCTGTTGACAAATTTCGAGTATCAATTTGAAACTTAAAGTTTGCGTTAACTGAAACTTTCCCTACCATAAAATTCAAAGCTCTATTATTTTGACTAAAACCAAAACTAGAAACTAGAACTAGCAATATTAAAATTACCTTTTTCATATTATTCTATTAATAGCCATCCTTGGGGATAAGCTGTTGGACTGTAAACATTATTATTAATTAAACTTTCATAAACAACACTACTACCTGCAGGAAAGTAAACCTGATCTCCTATGGAATAAGTATCTTGTGAACCTGTTGGTTGTATAAAATCTGGTATTGTTCCAGGATAAGCTAATCTTGTAAAAAGACTAGGAACTTCTCTAGGTTGCCAATTAGATTGACTTGTATGTGCTTGAACAACTTTATATAATACTAACTCGTTATCTATTGTGAAATACTGAACCTTATGATTTAATTGATAAGCTATGCCTGTTTCCCATATAGGAAATAAATTTTTGCTATCTAAAGCTTCAGTGTCAGACTTTGATTGAGCTTCATCTTCAATTTGTTGTGCTAAAGCTTGCTGTATTAACTCTTGTTTTAAACTTTGACTAATAGATATTAGGGAACTTTGTATTTGTTCATCTGAAAGTTCAATTATTTCATTAGTAAAAATATCATTAGCAACATCAAAAATTACGGCACCTAAACGCTGTGTATTTACATCATAAGAAGGTCTAATATATTCTCTAAAACCATCTTCATAGTGTTTTAAAGTTGTTTGTTTTGGATAGTTTAAATGTGTTTTACCATCAGAATCAATAAATGTTTTTGGTAAACTGTTGTATAACTGAATTTCACTGTCAACAACAATACCAATACTTTGGCTATATAAAAATGAGCCTATGAATAGCGTTAATAATAGAAATATCTTTTTCATGTTTTATAAATTTGTTAAAGAATAAATTATTTTTTCTGTTCCACTGTTTCCATTAATGCAACTGACAATGATATGATTTTCAATTAACCCATTATAAGCATCATTGTTGGGTAGAGCAGTCCAAGTTGATGGTATTGTTAACACAAAATCACCTGTTACAAGTAACTCAATTACTTTTGTATTTGTGCCTTGTGGTAAACTAACATCACTCAGCGAAGCATCTGCTGTTAAAGTGTATTCAAATACTTGGTTAGATGTTGACCAATCTAAATCTGTAGCACCTGAAATATTTGCTGTTAATCTTGTACTTGTTGTATTATTTGTAGGTAAATTGGTGAGTTGGCTTCCATTACCTATAAAATTACCTTGTGTAGTAATATCTCCATTTACAGGATTTATTACTATTTCATCTCGTGATAAAGTAGTTCCTATTCGAAATGAATTTGCTGATGTATTGGATAGTAAATCTAAACTAGCAGATGTACCTGTTCCGCCTTGTGAAAATGACCAAGGTCTATCGGTAAAATCAAATAGAAAGTTTATTCCATTTTCTGATGTATTATCCGAAGCAAACCATCTTGAACGTAATTGTCCAAATTGATTTCTTATTGGTACAGTATTATCTGCACTAGCTACAGACGGTAAGTTATTTCCTAATCTTTCTGCATCAAGTCCACTTCCATTCCCATCTACTGTTATAAGTTTAGCTAATATTTCTAATGGTGTTTCAATTATAGAAGATAAATCTACGCTACCTGTAAAAGCATTTGTTCCTTCTCTTGTAAAAGTTAGTAAATTATCAGCAAAAGAAACTCCATTAATATAACCATCACCTACACCTTCAACCCAACCCTCATTATTTCTAACATAGTCTTTGCCGTCAATAGGTGCTTCTGTTACATAATCATCTAAATACTGAGTAACATTACTTTCTTGTACTCTCGCATCAGCTAACACACCACTTGTTAATAATGATGCATCTGTGGTTGGTGTGCCACCTGTAATATCACTTAACAATGCAAATGTCCCACTTTTATTAGGGTATTTCAGTTCAACAAATGTATCAACTAAATCAGTTTTTAATGAGACTTGACCAAGATTTAACTCAGTACGCAAGTGTAGACTTCCTTTATCAAGAATAAGATATGATTCATAAAATGAATCATTTACATTTTTAGTACCTAGTAGAACACTGGTTCCACCTGGCAACAAATGTATACTTGATTGAGAACCTGTAATTGGTTGGGTATTGAACATACTAACTCCTCCACTTAGGCTAAAATATGAATTTGAACCAGTTGATGTATCATTATAATATAAATTATGATTACCTAAATTTATATCTTGTGTTGCTGTATGGTTACCTAAATTATCACCACCAATTTCACTAGGAGTAATCCAACTTCTGACACCACTGGTTAAAGAGGAAAGTACTTGTCCATCTATACTTGGGTTTCCTAATATTGGTTCATAATTAGATGCTATTGACAAATCAGCCCAAACAGTTCCATTATAAAATTTAAGCTTTTCATCTGTTGTATTGTAATATAACTGACCTGCTCTAAAACCTGTAGGGTCTGTTGAAAATGAACCTAATATAATTCCATCTGGAAAAATATCTGGAACTTGTGCTTGTGCAAAATTGATGCTCACTAAGAAAACTATTAGAGCTATTATTTTTTTCATAATTAAAATTTTAATACTGTTATAATTTGTCCAGGTAATGCTCCTGTTCCTAATGTGATTGTTGGTGACGTATATGTATAATCTAAGCCTTCAATAGCTAAGTTTCTTCCTATGTAAACCATAACTGTAGCTGTTGCATCAGTTAAAGTAAACACTGTTTGATTGTTAGTTGCTGTAAAAGATTCTTTAGTTACACTGCTTCCGCCTCCTAAGATTTCCCAAGTAACTAAATCATTTTGTAAAACATAAGTAATTTCAGTCTCTTCTACATAAGTTCTTAGTCCTGCATAAGGGTAAGGTATAGTAGCTAGATCTGCATATAACGGCACTGTAAACTTAGAGTCTATAGGCTTTGCTATGGCTACATTAAAGTTAGCACTTAAAGGTATATTTCCAGGTTTATAAGCCATAATTAAAAGATAAAAGTGTTATTAAAATTAGTTTGTGTTGTGTTTGAATCTGAAACATACACATTCATAGATTCTGTAGAACCATCTAATAAAAGAAAATTCATTACAGTTTTTACAAAAGAAGATGTAACATCAAAGTTATTCTCATCTCTAATCATACTTAAATCACCATAACTTGCAGGATATGCATACACATACCTTTCATTAACAGGGCTAAAAGAATGTGCTAGATTACTTTTAGATTTTATTAATTTAGTAGTTGATGCTATAATGTTTGCTGAAGAATTTGTATCTGCTATATCCATTACTCCTACATAAGAAGGAGCATAAAAATTAATTGTTCTACTTATAGTAGTAGACCCACCTAAACTAGAGACTACTGTAATGGATGTAGTTTTATCTGCACCACTAGCAAAAGTAACAGGACTGTAAACTTGTGTTCCATTTAAAGTTGATGGATTTTGGCTAGTTATATTTCCACCTTGATTAGTTTGAATTGCAGTAATAGTATCTGTATTTAAGTTAATATTCCAATTTCCAGATAAAAGACTAGTTGTACCTTTTTCTGCAAAAGTTGGAGAAATATTATAAGTTAATGTTAAAGCAACATCCGGAGCGCTAAAAAGTATGTCTAAAGCATCTTTTATAGTTGGACCAACTGTTTGCCCTGTTTCAACGCCACCTACATCAACTTGTGAAATAAAAGTATAATTTAAATCGCCATCACTGCTAACACCATTATTTTGTGCCCACTCTTCTATTGCTAACATTGCAGAATGCATTGTAGACAATGTAGGAATTTTTAAGGTCATTAAATTAGGGCCATCATAAATAACACATCTAGCGTTAATATATGTGGAACATGTAGGACATACTTCTGCTGTTCTCATATTATATTAATATTAAAAAATTGACTAGGCTTAATTTTTATGCTCCAAACCATTGATCCGAAGGATCAAGTTTGGTACAATACTTTAATTCCAAACGACTTTTCAATCATTTGGTGCATTCTTTATAATCCTAGCCAATTTATTTTTTAAAAATTATGCAAAATTATACGTAATAATTGCATCAAAAACACTTTGATTTGCATTTTGTATAAAACGTACTTTTAAATTTACTAATGAGTTTGTTTCTTTCGTAACACCAGAAATAGTTAATCTTAGGCGAAAAGAAATACGAATAAAACTTTGATTTTGGAATTTACCCCAAGATGCCATTCCTTTTCCTTTAGCTATTCCATCTTGAATTTTAAAATAGTTTTCTATTTTAAAATCAAGAACACTTCGAGAACCTGTTAAAGGTAATTCACTGTAACGAACAACATCGTCAAAAGATGTGATATTAACTACAGGATCTTGTGGCTCATGTCTATATCCAGATTTTCTATAAGTATTGTCATTTTGAGATATTAATCCTTTTCTTTTATATCTGTCTAAAAGCAATACTGGAGCATAATCTTTTATTTGTTCAAAATTTGGAATATCTACAATTAATTTATTCACAAAAACAGAATAAGTGTTTACATTTTCTGTATCTGTCATTACAATTTTTTTTGTAAATTCAATTGGGTTTTCACCATCAGTGTGTAGTTTTCCCCATTTAAAGTTAACAAGTGTGTCTTTAGCACTAAAAGATGCAACAGCTAAAAGATCATTTATTTTACCTAAACTCCTTTCAATTGAGTACGAAGGAGCAATATCTAAAGTAGACAAATATGGCCCAGAATAGATAATACACTTAGAATCTATATAGGTTGAGCATGTTGGACAAACTTCTGCTGTTCTCATAATACGAATTTACAAATTTTAATTTTAAAATATTTTTTAAAACAATATTAACACTACATAATATAGCTATTACTTATTATTCTTCTGAATAGTAATATTATACTCTTTAGCAAATTCACTGTCAATAATTGCTCCATAATTTAAAGCAGATTTAGCAAAAGGTATAAGTCTTGCACCATATTTAATAGGAAGAGCTTTTTTAATAACTTCTTCTGCACTTCTATCAGGATTACTAAGATCTATTCCCGAAACTTCCATAAAAAAATGATTGTAAAAATTAAAAATATCTTTAGTTAACCCTAATACAGGTAAAGGACTTCTATCTAGCATTGAATTCCACGCGTAAGGAGTGTAAAAGAAAAGTAACTCATCTTTAAACCTAGCCATTGTTTTTTCAAAAAATCTGTATCGATTTTTCGTAGCTTTATCTGCTTCTTCTGGTGGCTCCATTAAAAATGAAGCAGCAACAAGTGTAATTGCAAGCAAAAGTTCTTTAAGCTGATTTCTTAAATTTGTTCTAATTAAATCTATAAAATCATCTTTTGTCATGGTCAATTCTTGACCAGTTCTAAGTTTATAATCTTGTGAATAAGTATTGTAAAGCTTGTCTATAGATTCAATACCAGCGTCATTCATCAAAAGAATATTAGTAACATTTGCTGATTTATCTCTAATACTGGTCCCAATAACATAACTTAAAAGTCTAATTCTACCAATATCAAATTTTTCTCCTACAACATTACCATTATCGTCTAGTTCTACAGAAAATTCATCTGAAGTTTTTCTAAATTCTCCAAAACGCGTATCAACAAGCTTAGGTATCCATCCTTTAAACACCATAGCTGACTTAGACCAAATATTCATACTTGCTCTATTTCTGTCAGAATCTGACATACTACCAGTTGCGTTTCTTGAAATACGTCTAGTAAGGTTAGTTAATTTTTGTAATTCATTAGAGTTTTTCATGTCAATTCCAGGAATAACATACTTTCCATCTTGCAATGTTTGTGTAGCAGAAATTGAATTTTCATTTTTAAGCTTTTTAGTCTCTTCTTTTATAAGAGCTCTAGATTCTCGAAATTCAGCAGCAGATTTATTTCTATTAACATATTTCTTTTTTACAAATTCATTAATATTAACAAATTTACCGTCAACAACCATAGTGTTGTCTAATAATGTTTTAAAAATAGAAGTTTCTACATGATATTCAGGTAAGCGCATAAATGTAAACAAAAAATCTGTAGCACTATGTCTAGTTAAAACTGACATACCTACTTTTTTCATTCTTTCATAAAGAGGACTATCTTTTAAAGGCATAAAAATATCCATTGATTTTTCAAGCATTTCTCTTTCAACACCTCCTTGGTATTTATTACCTATAAGTTGCAATGAATTTTTAGCAAATTCACTTGCTCTAAAATATACACCAGCTTGAGCGTTCATTTGAATACTAGTACCAAATAAGTTAGCTGCTCCTGAGATGAACTCTAAGCCCAAAGTTTTAGCTTGATAATAACTGTTTGCAGAGTCTATTATTTTTAATAACGATGAAGGTGTAGGATTTTCATTTTGTTTAAACTTTTTACCAGTGATAAGTGTAACTAAATTTTGAATAGCTTGAAATCCTTTACCAAAACCTAGAGGAATGTCTGTAGTTTTTATCGCGTATTTTTGTTCATACAATAAAGCACTTACAAACTGTTCATATATTTTTAAGTTAATTGCGTTTCCTTTAATTTTTATAGGATTATCATTTTCATCTAAAACTACCCTACCTATAGAATTTTTTTCTAAGTGTTCTTTAACAGTTTCAACTTTTCTAATAATACCAATTTGACCTTCAATATCACTTAAATATTTATATTTATTTACGTGAGATGTATATAATATAAGATTTATAAATAAATCCTCACTTACATCAGACATATCTCTGTTTCCATCTTCTGTAACTGTAAAGTCATAAGTAAAATATTTAGGAATACTGTTTTCTAGTTCACCAGTTAATTCGTTAATTGACCCAAAACCAACATCTCCTGCTCTAATTTTTAAATTATTTGCCCAATTAGTTACAGCAGTTAAACCGAAGTCCCAAGCTAAACTTTCTGCCATACCTTTTCTAACATAAGGCATAAAAGTATTTTTCACTCTATTTTCAATATAACCGATTTCTGCAGCTTTATCATTTAATTTAGTTGCATAATTATATAAATCCAATAAATCACTATCTTTTGCAATTTCTTTGTATTCTTTTGAAATCCATTTTTCTAAAGGGTGTCGTTTAAGAACAGCATTACTAAACCCAGAAAAATCTGTACGATTAATATCATAATATTGATAAGTGCTTAAAATCATTTCTTGAACTTTTGCTTCATCAGAGTAAGTTCTAGCAATACTTTTAATTCTCTTTTCTATAATGGGAGCAACTTCAGCATTATAAGCATCTACATCTATACTTTCTAATAAAAATTTTCTACTGTTTATTGCTTCTTTTGCATTTGCATCTATAGCATCGTAAAAATCTTTAGAATATTTATATTGTAATTTATTTATAAAATTACCTTTAGTATCTGATTGATAAATTTTCTTAACATAATCTTTAAGGTTAGAATGTTTATCACTCAATCTTTTTCTAATTGCCATTAATTCGTCTGTTTCTTCAACAGCATCTCTTTCAGCAAACCCTCTAGCATTAGTTACTAACTTAAATAAAATACTTAATGACGGAATATTTAAATCAGAAATACCTCTAAAAAAACTTCCAAAGCTTTCTAATTCTACATTTGCATTTAATAATCCAGAAACTAAATTTCTAATTCCTACAAATTTATCTGCAAATTCATTAGATAACTCTTCAATTTTTATTTTAGATGTTCTAATATCAGAAGTTTCTTCTTGAATTCTTTCTGCCATTTTCTTTCTGTACTTAGCATTTTCAATTTCTTCTTTTGATTTTGCATTTTCTAAATCACCTTTAACATAAATTAAAGGAACAATACTATCTTGTAAATTACTAAACACTTCTGAAATTGCTAAATAATCTTTTAAATCTTTAGAAAACTCACTAATTTGTTTGTTAGAAAGACTAGCATCTTTAGAATCTTTGTCTTTAAAATTCATTTCATAGTCTTCTATAATGTTTTGCCCTTCTTGTTTCATAACAGAAATAACTTCTATTAAAGGAGTAACATTTAAAGTACCTTGAATCATTCTTGCAGCTTTTTTTATAATATTAAGCCTTTCACTTTTAAACTCTTTTTCTTCATCTCCTAAAACACTTCTTTTTTCAATTTGGTCATAAACGTTGTGCAAATTTTTAAGTAAAGCATCTATTGCTGGTATTCCAGTAGATTCTGATTTTTCTGAAAAAGGAACAAGATTTAAATTATCAATTTTAGAAGGATCTAAACTACCAATACTTATACCTGTTATAATTAAGTCAGAGTTTGGATCTCTTTTATTTTTACGTCTAACATCCATAAGTATTGGTACAGCTCTATTATTACCAAAATCTTTTACACCATAAATTTTCTTTAAAATTTCTTTGTATCTTTCAAGTTGAACTTGATACGCACCTTGTTTATACCAAGCAATATCTTGTGAACCACTAGCTACTGACATAAATTTCCAATCATAAACATGTATTTTACCGTCGCTATCCATTATAAGTAAATCTATAGTACCTGCTTCATCTTGTTTTGGATCGTAAACTTTTATTTCAGAAAAAACTAATGGAGTGTTTCCATTTTTAGAATGTAATGCAATAAGTTCTACAAAATATTTATCTAATTTTTGATAAATTTCTCTATCAGAAGTATTTTGAATCCAAGGCTGAGGAAGACTTTGAGGTCTTTTATTACCCTCAGAATCAAAATATCTTAAACTAATGCCTTCAAAAAAGTTGTGAAATTTTGTACCTTCTTTTCTTTTAAACTCATTAAAAGCTTTTTCTCTTTCTGTAAAATTAGAGTTTCTAAATGTTTTTTTATAAAAAGCTTTAACACGGTCAGTTACTCTTTTTTTAACTTTTTCTTTTGTGCCATCAGGTAATATTCTTTCATACCAATTGGTAGCTTTATCAGAATCTATAGGAAGTGCATCTATTTCTTCATCTTTAAGCTGATTTTTTTGAATAATACCATTAGTTTCTTTTATTCTTTTTTGAAATTCTTTTTGTTTGTCAGAATATTGTAACATAACTGATCCTTGTGCAATCTCTTCAAAAGTACCATCAATGTTTTCTTTAGAAATTAAATCTGCTACATTTTGAAAAAGATTAATATTTGACTTCTTATATTGTATGCCTAACCAATCTAAAATACTTTCCCAAGCATTTCTAACCCAAGAACGAGAAACCTCTTCAGAGAGCTCAGGAAACTCTACAGAGCCTTCAGAGTTGTTTATATAAAGCTCTGCAATTAGTTTATCTACTGCTTCTCTTTTAATTTTTCTTATATCAGGTTTACCGTTACTAAGTTGGTATGCTTTTAATTTTCTATATTCTGCTAATACTGATTTATAAATTTTAAACCTATCTATTTTTGAAATTAATTCTGTAATTAAGATAGGATTTTTTTGTTCTACAATTGCTGTAGCGATGTGAACCATTTCTTCTACAAGTGCTACGTTTTCTTTTCCTTCAGAAATTGCAACAATTCCTTGTATTAAGTCAGCGAGACCATTTACTCCTTCATAAGAAAAATTAGGGTTATTCTTTGCATAAGTAGTTAAATCTTGCAATGAAACTCCCATTTTAGTTAAAAGTCTTTTAACATTTTCTAATGTTTTTGGATTTGCTTTAGATGAAGCAACTCCTTGTTTTTGTGCAAAAAAGTCTCTTTTTGGAATTACACTTTCTACATTAGTGTTAGTGAATTTTTTAAATTCTTGTATTGTTTCTGGAGAGCTTAATAATATTATTTGATTTTCTTCTTTAGGTACAAACAAACTTTTGTTATTTGATATAAAACCATCAGACTCAGCTTCATCTAACTTATAAAACAAATCTTCATAAGACTGACTAGATAAATTCCCACCATCCTCATAGTAAGGTCTTCTTATATCTATTAAAGAAGGGTACATACTTTTACCATACCCTTCTGCAATTTTCTTATTACCAAAATAGTTTAAGCTGTCTTCTAAAAAGCCTTCAAATTTAGCATCACTACCATGGAACACAATTTCCTTAACCTTACTATCAGGTATCTTACTTTCTATAAAAGCTTGTATTTGTTCATTAGTATAAGCAGCATAAGCTGGTTCTATAGATTTTAAATCATTTATGTTTTGATTTTGTTCTGGAGTTAATACATTTTTTTCTCCAACAAACTCTTTAAATTCAGCTATTGTTTCAGGAGAGTTTAAATCTTGTCTTGTTAAAAAAGCATCTGTAAGAATTTGTGTTAATTCTTGTTTTTGTAATTTAGAAAGATTATTAAATTTATCTAAAATCCATTTAGTAAATTCATTCCACCAATTTAATGCTTCACCTTTTTGTAAAACTACTTGTTCTCCTATACTTTGTACTAATGCTTCTTCACTACCCCACTTCTTGATAGCTTCTTGTACTATTGGAGAATTTCTATACCAAGCTATATAATGATGTGCGTATTCATGTGGTAATGTATCTGCTTTTTGATTTACAACATCTATTAAAACAGTCATTGCTTTAATATTAGATTGACCTATAATTTTATTATTAACTATTTGATTATAAAAATTATTTAATGATGTATAATCTTTTTTGTTAAATAAAGATTTAATATTTTCAGATTCAAATATTGCATAATTAGTAGATGTTGTAGGGTCTGTTATATTTTCAATAACTGTACCGTCTAAATTATTTTTAACAGCTTCATCAATTAAATCAGCTATATCAAAAGCAGCACCTTTAGATTCTCTTTTAGCTACAACTTCTTCAGAGTCTCCTTGCTGAAACATAAACGGTCTGCCTTTAAAATCTTTAGAATTAATAGTTTTAGCATTTAAAAATACAGGATATATTTTAGGTGTAAATCCTCCTGCTTTTATTTCATCTTGTATTTTTTCATAGTTATAAATAAAATCTTTTTCAAATTCATTTACTAATAAATCAAATTCCTCCAAGGTTAAATCTTTTATATTTTTACCATTTAAGTCTTTATTGTCAAAAGAATTTAAAATACCTGTTCCAAGTATAAAAGATGTTCTATATTCTCTACTACTCCATAACCAAATAGGATTACTTCCGTCTTTAGAGTTAGGTATAATAGCAGTATTATAGTTTTCATTTTTCTTTACCCCGTTTTTAAGAAGATTTGTTTTATTACTCCTTAAATATTCTATTATTTTTTTAGTATTTAAATTATTAGCTTCTTGATTCCCTATTGCTCCACCTTCTTTTAAATCTCTAATATTACTGTATTCATTATATATCCTATTAAATTCTTTTAAAATTTCTTCTTTAGTTAATCCTTTTTCTTTTAAACCATCTACCCAATTTTTAATACTTGGATATTTTTTATACATTTCTTGTACAAGTTCTGTTGTAGGTTCTTGTGCAGATTTTCTTACATAATAAAGTATTTCATCAATAATTTCTTGCCTCTCTATAATAGCATAATAAAACGCTGTAGTGGGAGAATCAGTAAACATAAAAGATTGTTCACTATCAGACATCCTGTCTTTCCATTTACCTGTTGTAGTGCCTCTTTGTTCTTTAGCAAAATTTGAAAATTCTCTACTTGAACCATGATAAACTAATTTAGGTTCTCCATTTTCATCTACTATTTTAGAAGATTCTTCTGAATTATTTATCCAATCACCAAACCAATTTTGAAAATCATCAGAATATATTAAAGATTTTAATTTTTTAGCAATTTCTATATCGCCATTAACTTCAGGTAAATTTAAAATATCTTTATATAAATTACTTTGCTTGCCTTCTGGAGTTTTATCTAAAGAATGATTATTATTTTTAATGATAGCTAATTCAACATTTATATTAGCGGAGTTTAAAACATCTTCTAAATCATGTATATTTCTTGCACCTAAAAATCCTTCAACTTCTTGTACTACTGTAGAATTTTTATACTTATTTAATTCTTCATTTCTTCTTCGCTCTCTTTCTGCTTTATCATTATCTGATTTAATTTTATCTTCTGCTATTTTAGCATTTATTTTAGATTGTATTTTTTCAGAAGTAAAAAACTTTTCTCTTCTATTTAATTCATTTTCTACAAGATTATATATTCTTTCTACAGCATCCTCTTTATCTATTTTAAAGTAGTTAATTAATGTTTCGTATTTACCTATTTTAGCATTATTTCCTAAAAATGATAAAATTATTTTATCTAAATTAAAGGTTTTGTTTCCCCATTCTGGAGTATTTATTTTTCTTTTTAAAAATGCGAATGCTTGTTTATCACTTTTAAATTTATTTTCTTTAAACAAAGACGGTAAATATTGTCTAATTGTTTCTTGTTGTTCTTGGTCGTATTTATTTATATCTTGATGTTTTAGAAAATTATTAAGTAATCTTTTAACATGATAAAAATTATCTAATTCTGTTTTTCTTTGGTCTTTATTTATTTTAACTTCTTGTAATTTAGTTTTTAATTCTTGTTGTAATTCAGTGGAATTTAATTTAATTTTTAATTGTTCTAAACTATTAACACCTTGAATACCTATATTTTGAAGTAAATCATTTAATACTTTATCTTTATACTCTA
>Ga0136561_1000514_pt1 | contig 12594 bp, 11 predicted proteins | sample AntRauMeHopE1498_FD_104641 | JGI IMG/M metagenome (GOLD analysis project Ga0136561, IMG submission 104641) | Saline lake microbial communities from Rauer Islands, Antarctica - Metagenome Hop E1 #498 | ecosystem: Environmental > Aquatic > Non-marine Saline and Alkaline > Saline | place... | reverse complement strand
TGGTTCTGGTGCTGGTGGGGTTTCCTATTTAGAAGGAGGCAGATTTAGTGAAGGTTTTGGTGATAGCCAGAAAGGCCTCAATCGATTTATTCCCCAATTAAGTTCAAGACTATCTCCAGGAGTAAAACTGCTTTGGAATAGGCTTCATCTATCGGCTTTTCTACAGTATGATTATGGTTTTAATCAAAATATTTATTCAACTGTAGTTATAAACACCTTTAGAGATCATGAAGCTATAACTACCGGTGCATTACCTGAAATAAATGCCCAGAGAGTAGAGGCAAAAGCGAACGCCTTTGTATACGGTTTCAATTGCAAATTTAACTTCTCCCGATGAAAACACTTTTAATCCTTTTGAGCCTGTTCATTTTAAGTAATCAAAATTTATTTGGCCAACTTGAACAAATCAGAATAGAGCAAACAAGTTTTAGCATGCCTAATACAGATAGAGAGGTTGCAGGTTTTCAGTGGCTTAATCACCACCGGTTTGCAGGTGTTTCAGCATCAGCTACCTACCGTTTTCATGAAAAATGGTTAGTAGAAGCCCGAGTTGCAACTGCCAACCGATTTGTACGTTTTGAATATGAACTTGCATTTACTGACGCCGAAAATCCATTGTTTCCAAACAGAAAAAATCCTACTAGTGAAGATAATAGATTTTACAGCTTAGGGTTTTTTGCAAAGTATGAGCTTTTTAACGTCAAGGACAATTGGATTGTACTGCCTTCAATTGGCTTGGATACTTGGGTTGAACAACGGGACAATCGGTATATAGAAGGCTTATTAATACCCAATGTTGATCCAGATAACCAATCTGCTTCGTATACCTATACCGAATTTGTTCATAGAACTATCAATCCATTTGTGAATGTAGGGTTTGATATTCAAAAGAAGGTATTTAGTAGGCTATATTTTTCTATGAGCTTTATCTACCAACTTCCTCTGATGGGTGTTTACTCTTCGCAAGAAGTAGAATTTGTACAATTTTTTGGGAATTTTGCAGATGGTCCAAGACCAGTAGAACGTACAGAAGTCTACGAAGAACGCTTTCAAAATACGCTCTTTATGTTCCAAACCAGAGCAGGCATATCCTATAATTTTTAAAAATGCAGAACTCCTATAAATTCATATGTTGGGATTATGCTGATTGCCATAGCTAGGCAATGATATAGGGGGGGGTTATGTGCCCCTCATAAAATCATGTGTTCATCACTAAAATTACGAAAACCCGTTACTCTATTTGCTTTGCTATTGGGAGTAGAGAAACAAAGAAACGAGTTAAAAGAAGTTTGGGGGCTTGTAGTGCTAGAGAAGCGCAAAGGTACCAAATACTACTTGAGGATTTATGGCATGCCCATTTTTTTTCATAAGCGAAATAGTAAACAGGTTTTTAACGGAAACTTATGTTGTTTCGTCCAACATAATGATGTGTGAATATCGAACTGACGCACCAATACCACTATCATGAACACCTTAACACAAAAACAGATAGGTGAACGAGTTAAAAAAGCTCGAGAATTAAGTCACTTATCGCAAGATGCATTAGCTGATGCACTTAGACTAGCGGTTACACAAATTGAAAATGGCCAACGCAAACTATCTGGCCAAGAGTTAATGCCATGTGCAAATATCTTGAATTTTAGTCTTGACGATTTTACTGCTACCAATTTCCTAGATCGGATATTAGATAGCCAAGCGCAAACTTTGGGAACCAACCAAACAGAACGAATATCTATATCAGGACTCAGGATAGATAAGTTTAAGACGGTGTTGCTGTATATCTTAGAAAGATGTTCTTGTAAACCCAATATTGGGGAAACTGCCTTAAATAAGCTGCTTTACTTTAGTAACTTCAATTATTATGAACTTTATGAAGAACAGCTAACAGGCGCTGAATACAAAAACTACCATTTGGCCCCCTACCAGAAACCATAAAAGAGATCTTAAATAGCTTAGAAGTAGATGGTAAATTACAACGGTTTAGTACGCTGTATTACAACTTCCCTCAAACACGTTTTATGCCTCTACAAAAAGCAGATTTAACGATGCTGAAAGCCAGTGAAGTTAAAGTAATTGATGATGTAATAGAACGCTATAACGATTGGTCTGCCAGCAGCCTTAGTGATTATTCACATAAAGATATGCCCTGGTTAAGCACTGAGGAAAATGAACTTATTGATTACGAGCTAGTATTTTACCGAGAAGCACCTTTTAGTGTTCGTAATTACCATGAAGATGATCTTTGATGAATTACCTGAATACGGCAAAGATTTAAAGGGACTCACTAAAAGGTATCGGAGCCTACCAGAAGACATTGGTACGTTAAAAAAAGCGTTAAAAGCGAAGCCTAACCCAAGGCCACCCTTTAGCTTTAAGATTAACGGCTTAGGCATTCAAAGCTGCATCATTAAAGTCAAAAAAAATGCCTGTAGATCCCTTAAGGTAAAGGCGTAAATTCAGGGTTACGGCTGATTTATGGCTATTTCCCCGATATTCAGAAGACCGTATTTATTAAACTATACCATAAAAGCGATAAAGACATTGAGAACAAACAACGCATACTAGATAACTTTGGCTGGGTAAGCATATACACTACTATGTTAAATTAGTATCCACTTTTTAGGTTCTTAAACACTCATATCCAGATGTAAGACCTACTCAAACAGAATAAAATAAACTCTAGGATCTATCATTGCAGCTTTCAAAAACAAGCTTAGTATTTACTAATACCTGAATAATATCAATAAAAACTATTTATTAATTACACTATAAAATTGTGTAAAGTAATTTAGGGTAAGTAAAAATTTAAGAAACAATAAAATAAATATATGTATCTACGCATAAAAAACTCATCTTTTTCTGCTCTATAGTCTTATTTTTTATTATCTAAATTGGCTATTATAATTCAATAAAAATCAGCAGTTATGAAAATTGCATACCATTCCCTCTTCCCAGCATCTATTGCACTAATTAGTTTTTTTAGTCTTTTCAATAATGAACTTTCAGCGCAAAGCTTTCAGCTAGCTGAAAATGGCGTTACCATCAGCTGTGAAGGGGTTGAAAATGGCACAACAGCAACTAGTAATAATATTGAGTATGTAGCTGTAGACGAGCAAGCGCTTAGAGACTCTGTTCGTACACAAGCCGATTTAACAAAAGTTTGTACGTCAAATGTTACAGATATGAGTGCTATGTTTCAAGGGTATTTTTTGTTGAATTCTCAAATTGAAAATTGAAAATTGGAACGTAGCCAACGTATCCAAAATGGACAGCATGTTTTACAATACCAGAGGTGGCTTTATAGACTTATCCAATTGGGACGTGAGTGCAATATCGTCGAGACCTTTAGGTTTTAGAACATTTTTGGGCATGTTTGAACCAAACTGGATTACAACCTCCGTTAAAGATGCGCAAGAACAGCTTCCTACCAAAATGGTTCTTCACCCAAATTACCCCAACCCTTTTAATCCACAGACCATCATTTCCTACGAGCTGCCTACCGCTGCTCGTGTACGGCTAGACGTTTTTAGTATGACGGGTCAAAAAGTAGCCACCTTAGTAGATGAAGTTCAATAAGCAGGTGTATTTAGCCACAGTTTTAATGCCCAGAATTTACCATCGGGAATTTACTTGTACAGACTTACATCTGGGAATAGTGTACTAAGCAGAAAAATGACGCTGATGAAGTAGTGGAAATTAAGGTGTTGGGATAATAAATAGGTTTTAAGTCTATCATTTATATTTTTATTATTTTGTATTCGATCGACTTAAATCATACATGCATAGCAATTATGAAAAAAACATTCCATTCCCCTTTCCCAGCATCTATTGCATTACTTAGTTTATTGATCCTTTTTTGTGGCAAGATGAATGCACAAAGTTTTCAACTAGCTGAAAATGGCATTACCATCATTTGTGAAGGTGTTGAAAATGGAACAACAGGCATTATCAATGAGATAGAATATGTAGCAGTAAACGAGCAAGCACTCAGAGATTCAGTTCAAATAGGGGCAGATTTATCAAAAGTTTGTACATCAAATGTATCTGATATGAGCAAAATGTTTGAAAGTAATTTTAATTTTAATCAAGATATTAGCTCTTGGGATGTTTCAAGTGTTTCTAACATGAGGCAGATGTTTAGGCTTGCTGCTAGTTTTAACCAAAATCTTAATTCTTGGGATGTCTCTAATGTTGAAACAATGAGGGAGATGTTTGCTCTCTCATATTCATTCAATGAAAGTATTGGCAATTGGAATATGTCTAAAGTTGCTGATATGAGCGAGATGTTTATTTCAGCACAAAATTTCAACCAAGATATTAGTCAGTGGGATGTCTCTAAGGTTGCTGATATGAGCTGGATGTTTAATAGAGCTCTTTCATTCAATCAAGATATTAGCTCTTGGAATGTTTCAAGTGTGACAAATATGAGGCAAATGTTTAGTAGCACTAGGTTCAACCCTGATCTTAGCTCATGGGATGTTTCCAATGTTACAGATATGAGCAGTATGTTCCAAGGCTCACCTTTTTTTAATCAAGATCTTAGTGATTGGGATGTTTCAAAGGTTACAAATATGAGCAGAATGTTTTATGACGCGAGCGCATTCAATGGTAACATTAACAATTGGAATGTTTCTAGTGTATTAACAATGAATTCCATGTTTGCTTGTAAGAGCGCTCCAACAGCTTTTAACCAAGATATTGGCCAGTGGGATGTCTCTGATGTTACTGATATGAGCGGTATGTTTGCCGGTAGTGGAGTTGTAACTGCATTTAACCAGAATATTGGCCAGTGGGATGTCTCTAAAGTTAACACTATGGCTGGTATGTTTGCTGATTCACCTAACTTTAATCAAGATATTGGACAATGGAATGTTTCTAGTGTTACTGATATGAGTAGGATGTTTTCAGGGGCAAGCTCTTTTAATCAAAATATAAATGAGTGGGACATTTCTAACGTAAAAAGCATGGAGAGTATGTTTAAAGAAGCAACAGACTTTGATCAACCTTTATTTAAATGGCAAACTACTAACGTGCTCAATATCAATAACCTTTTTGAAGGTGCTACATCTTTCAATCAGAATATCAATGACTGGGATATTTCTAGTTTAACTGAACTTCGTTATGTATTCTTATTTGCTAGATCTTATGATCAACCGTTAGATAAATGGGATGTGTCTCATATTACTGATATGTCAGCGCTCTTTTATGGAGCTAGTTCTTTTAATCAAGACATTACTAATTGGGATGTTGCTAACGTTACTGGGATGGGCTCTATGTTTCAAAATGCTACTGTATTTAATCAAAATATTGGCTCATGGGATGTAACCAATGTTAGTAGAATTGGATTTATGTTTTTTGAGGCTAACGCTTTTAACCAGGACCTTAGTAATTGGTGTGTGTTCAGATTCGAGGGCTTGCCAACTTTTAGCCAAAACAGTGCTCTTATTGAGGCCTACCTGCCACCATGGGGCACCTGCCCATCAGATGAATTGAACGGTTTTTCAATAGAGAATGGAATTATTGTTTGTGATGGTGTAGAGATAAACCAGATAGGCGAAGTTCATACACGAACATACCGCGCTATCAATCGTATTCAATTGGATTCATTAATAGCTACCGATTCAGATTTAAGACCGTATTGTACCTCAAACATTACCAATATGGACTCATTGTATTACAACAAATTGCTAACATCTTTTGTACCTAGTTGGGATGTTAGCAACGTAACTTCCATGAAATCAATATTTGAAATTAATTCAACAAAACAACTAGAGCTTTTTGTTCTGGATCTAAATAATTGGGATGTTTCCAATGTAGAAGATTTTTCAAGGGCTTTTTTTGGAAGAGATATACAAATCACTGTCAATGACTGGAATCTTAGCAGTGCAGTAAATATGCATGCCATGTTCAAAAATGTTGGTCAAAGAGTAAGACTTTCTTCTTGGGATGTAAGTAATGTTGAAGATATGAGTGCCATGTTTCAAGATGCTTGGCTTTTCAATTCAGGAATTGAAAACTGGAATGTAGCTAAAGTTTCAAAAATGGATAGCATGTTTTACAATACTAGAGGTACGTTAATTGATTTATCAAATTGGGATGTAAGTTCAATTTCATCGCGACCTTTAGGTTTTAGAACATTTTTAGACATATTTGAACCAAGTTGGACCACTACTTCCGTTGATGATATACAAGAGGAACTTCCTACCAAATTAATCCTTCACCAAAACTACCCCAACCCTTTTAATCCGCAGACAACTATCTCGTATGAGCTACCAACAGCTGCGATAGTACGCTTAGAGGTTTTTAGTATGACTGGGCAACGAGTTGCAACTTTAGTAGACGGAGTTCAAGAAGCAGGTGTGTTCAGCCACAGTTTTAACGCTCAGAACTTCCCGTCAGGAATTTATTTGTACCGGCTTAGCTCTGGCAATACCGTACTAAGCAGAAAAATGACGTTGATGAAGTAGGAATATTATAATACAAGGTGCAAAAATCAATTTTATATTGTAATACCAATCTTATTCGTAATATTGCGGTGCATTATTCACTACTTTGAAAAAAGAAAAATATCTAAGTCTATCTAGTATATTTGAACAGTCCAAAACTGACTAACCCTCTATTTTCTTTACACGAATGAAATACTTCTTTCCACTATTAGCAATACTAGTATTAGCTATTGCATGCGCTCCTTCTGTATACGACCAATCTTTTAACAAACAAGAGAATTTAACTTGGCGAGAATTCCCACAGACTAAAGAAGTGGTATTTGATGTAGTTCTTAAACAACTTCAAATGGGAACAGCTACGCTACTAGTGATAGATCCAGAACTTGGTATTATTACAACTGATTGGAGAGAAGAAACCAGTCTTCGCCAACAAATCATTACTGGTGGACAAAGAAATCGCCTGAATTACAATATCATTTCTGCGCCTAACAACTCTGGTATAACTGTTGTGAAGATCAATATGTCAGTTCAACAACGTGGCGAGGGTATAGACAGAGACAGCTGGCAAGAACAGCCCGTTACTAGTCGTGTAGCGAGGAATATAATTCGTCCTTTATTAGAGCAAATAGAAGATGATTTGCGTTCAAACTTTCCCTACTGACAAGCACTGTCCCTATATTTTTAGTTATAAGTTTATAGCCTAATTTAACGTATTTACAGCAGATTTATAAAAATCTACGCTACCGATGACCAGTTATTTAGCAGGCTAGCAGTCACCTGCCTAATAGATTAAGTAATTTCTAATGCGTGTAGAGTACATCTTCGTCTGGAACATACTTACAAAGCCAGACACCATATTAATACTTAAAAAATTAATTTAATAAATAGACGAACTTTGTTTCATTTTTATCAAAAGATTTGCAACATTGTATTATTGTTTAGAAAACGCTTCCATGTTTCCCAAATTAATTAATTACTTCTAACCCCAATACGCTAAAACCTATTTCTATGAAAATTGCTACAAATGCTCTTTTTAAGTCGTTTTTGTTAGTGCTGATTGCATTTACTGCAGCTTTAACACTACAAGCGCAAACTCCTGTATGGCAGGTCGTACCTCCTTCCGGTAACTGGTTCGGAACGAATGGCAGTAGCCCCGATCTTTTACGAGGCATGAGCTACAACCCAGCTACAAATAACGTTCTAGTAGCTACACGTCAAGGCGGAAGCCGCATTATCGTTCTAGACGCAGCTAACGGCGACTCTGTTGGTGTGCTGAATATGGACGGTGTTGCTGGCGGTGTTTTTGCATTAAATAAAGTAGAAGCTACTAGCACTGGCGCAATCTATGCAGCTAATTTAACTGTTAGTGGCAGTAATTATAAAATATACCGCTGGGCAAACCAGTCAGCCTCTCCTGAAAATATCTTTACTTCCGTAGATACTGATAGTATTGGTATCCGCTTAGGTGACGCCTTTGGCGTAATTGAAGGCGAAGGCAATGCCGTAACTATCTTTGCAGGTGGTGGCGCAGGCCAAACTGAAATAGCTAAATTTAGTTATGATGGCACTAATACTACATTCGATGGTAAGTTTACTGTTGATGCTAGTGGCGGCCGTGGTGGCTACTCTGCTGGTATTGGCGATGAAGTATGGATCTCAGGTACTAACGGAGGATTAGAGGCTATCAAAATGTCTGACGGTGCTTCTATAGTAAAGGTAGCCACAGAAGTTGTTGATCTTTCTGTGATGAATAACCGTTTTCTTACTATTGGTGGGAAAGAATACGTTGTAGCTGGCGCAGCTTTTAGTGGCGACAATCAAAACAGCTACTTTATTGCTGATGTAACAGATCGAGATAACATTACACAGGTTACAACCTTCGAGCCAGCAAGACCTGATGGCGCTACTAATGGTAATAATGCAAGTTCAATCGCTTTCGATAGCCAGCGTGGTATCCTTTTCGTAATGACTACCAACTTCTCTATTGTAGCCTACAATGTCGCTGATTTTATTCCTTCAGAAGAGCTTTCATCTGATCCTGTATGGCAAATCGTACCTCCTACTGGCGATTGGTTCGGAACCAATGGCAGTAACCCAGATCGTGTTCGTGGTATGAGCTATAATCCAGCTACAAACCACGTTTTAGTGGCTACTCGTCAGGGTGGAAATCGTATAATTGTATTAGATGCTGCTAACGGCGATTCTGTTGGTGTACTAAATATGGAGGGCGTTGCGGGTGGAACTTTTGTTCTAAACAAAGTAGAAGCTACTAGCTCTGGCGCAATCTATGCAGCTAATCTTACTGTAGACGGTAATAACTACAAAATTTACCGCTGGGCTGACGAAACTTCTGCACCAGAAAATATCTTTACATCGGTAGGTACCGATAATATCGGTATTCGTTTGGGTGATTCTTTTGGTGTAGTTCAAGGGGAAGGTAACGCTGCTACCATCTTTGCTGGCGGTGGCTCGAGTCAAACCGAAATTGCAAAATTTAGCTATGACGGTACTACCGCTACTTACGATGGTAAATTTACTGTTGCTGTAGCCGGCGGCCGTGGTGGCTTCTCTGCAGGTAATGGCAACGAAGTTTGGATCTCTGGTACTAACGCAGGGCTAGAAGCTATAAAAATGACAGACGGTGCTTCTATAGTAAAAGTGGCAACCGAAGTTGTTGACCTTTCTGTGATGAATAACCGCTACCTAACTTACAGCGGCAAAGAATATGTGGTAGCTGGCGCAGCTTTCAGTGGCGACAAACAAAATAGCTACTACATTGCTGATGTAACAAACCGCGATAACATTACACAGGTTACAACCTTCGAGCCAGCAAGACCAGATGGTGCCACAAATGGTAACAACGCAAGTGCAATCGCTTATGATAGCCAACGCGGTATCCTTTTCGTAATGACTACCAACTTCTCTATTGTAGCTTATCAATTTGGTGGTTTAATTCAAACCGACACATCAATTGACGAGATAGCAGAAGAAATTCCTAGTAGTATTTTACTAAAGCAAAACTACCCCAACCCATTCAACCCAAGCACTACGCTTTCGTTTGAATTACCAAATGCAAGTAATGTACAATTACAAGTGTTTAACATGATGGGTCAGCGTGTTGCAACTTTGATTCAAAATCAATCATTTACTGCAGGAACTCACCAAGTACGTTTCGACGCGTCTAACCTACCTTCAGGTGTTTATCTGTATCGCTTACAGGCAGGTACTACCTCTGCTGTTCGAAAAATGACGCTAATTAAATAGCATAAGCATTGTCTTATTTAGCTAATTAATTTCTTTAAAAGGAGCCCCAAAAAGGCTCCTTTTTTTATTCTATTCATTTTCTTAACAAATACAAAATTTACTGCAAGAGCCTATAGACTGTAATCATATCACAATTTAATATCCATAACTAAGCACCAGCGACCGAGTAAACCCCTACCCAACTTCCTCAACAATCAACCGAATCCCTTCCACCGTTAAAAACGGATTTATTTCATCAAAATATGGGTGTAAATCGGTTAAAATACTCACCATTCCACCAGTGGCGTAGACTTTTAAATTTCCACCTACTTGAGCTACTATCATTTGTATCATCTCTTTTACCGCACCATTATATCCATATAAAACACCTGCTCTGATGGCGCTTTCTGTAGTATTTCCAATCGGAATGTCTGGATATTTCAAACTAATTTCAGGAAGCTGAGCCGTATTCGTAAACAAAGCTTTTAGTGCTGTTTTTATACCTGGCATAATGTTTACGCCTGCAATCTCTTTCGCTTTCCCATCAATTAATGTAAAGGTAAGAGCGGTACCAAAATCAACCGCAAGGCTATGTGAATTAGGGTTTAGGCGATAAGCAGCAAAACCATCAGCTACTAAATCGGCCCCTATTTGTTGCGGACGAGGTATCTTTATTGGAAGTCTTTCAAAAAGCTCTGGGGTCAATTGAGTGAGCTTTTTTCCAGCTAAAGCTAAGGCTTCACAACTACCATGCACTGTTGAATTTATTCTAGGAACTACTGACGAAAAACCCACCTTTTTTATTGCATTTGGGTGCACTCCCCTTGTATTCAAAAATGAAGCCATAGACCGACTCAAAGCAGCCTCTTCTGAAACTGTAGACGTATCAACCCTTCCAAGTTCAGACCATGTTCTTTCAGCATCATATAAAGAGAAAACCACATTGGAATTACCGGCGTCAATAGCTAGAAACATAGAGTAAATAATTAAAAGGCTGAAAAAGGTGGTTAATTTCGTATTTTACTAAGCTAAATAAGATAAGTTCAATTTCCCACACCTTCTTCTACATCTCATGCGTACGAAAGTCCCAAGAATATTTGTCGATTCGCTCGGCTGCTCCAAAAATACAGTCGATTCAGAACATTTCATTGCTCAAGCTAAAGCCAATCGATTTATCATAACTGAAAATGCTGACGAGGCTGACATAGCTGTGATTAATACCTGTGGATTCATAGAATCGGCGAAGGAAGAATCTATCGAGCACATTCTAGCTGCAACTGATCTTAAAAAGGAAGGGAAGTTAGAAAAAGTTATGGTAATGGGTTGCCTTAGCGATCGTTATTCAGCTGAGCTAGAAGCCGATATTCCTGATGTAGATAAATATTACGGAAATAGTTATTACAACCTAAGCAAGGTTTTAGAGGATCTTGGGGGCGACTATAAAACGGAATTATTAGGCGAACGAAGTCTTACAAACCCACCACATTATGCCTATTTAAAAATATCCGAAGGCTGTGATAATCCTTGTTCTTTTTGTGCCATTCCAATAATGCGTGGTGGTCATGTTAGTCGTTCTTTTGAAGAACTAGAAAATGAAGCCAGAAAACTGAAGGCCGGTGGCGTAAAAGAGCTTATTATTGTTGGCCAAGACACTACCTATTATGGGCTAGATCTATACAAAAAAAGAGCCTTAGCTGAGTTATTAGAACGCATGAGCGATATCGGCTTTGATTGGATTCGTCTACAATATGCTTATCCTGCGCGTTTCCCAGAAGATATTTTACCTGTAATGCGGGAACGTGAGAATATCTGTACCTACTTAGATATGCCGCTGCAACACGTTAATAGTAAACTGCTTAAGTCAATGCGTCGCAATATTAAGCGCGAGCAACTTTATACAGTACTAGAAAAGATTAAGTCTGAAATCCCAGGTGTTCGCTTGCGTACCACTTTCATAGTTGGCTATCCTGGTGAAGGCGACGAAGAATTTGAGCAACTAAAGCAATTCGTGAAAGATATGCGTTTCTCAAGAATGGGCTGCTTTCCATACTCCCAAGAAGACGCCACTTACGCTTTTGATTTGGGCGACCCTGTTCCAGACGAAGTAAAACAACGCCGAATTCGTGAACTCATGGCTATTCAGGAAGAGATTTCAAAAGAGCTAAATGAAGAGCTTATTGGACAAACGGTAAAAGTAATTATTGACCGAATTGAAAGCGGTGTCGCTTACGGAAGAACCGAATTTGATACCCCAGAAGTTGATAATGAAGTAATTATCCAAGGGGCCAAAGACGGTTTCAATATTGCTGATCTAAAAATCGGTGAGTTCTACCAGGTAGAAATCAACGACGCAGAAGCCTTCGATCTTTTTGGCGATATCGTAGCCTAGTTAGCCTCCAAAGAAAGAACCTAATGAGCAACACAAAACAAGACTTAACCCATGCCAAATCGCAATTAGCGATGATAGTTGGCTTATTGGTACTAGGCTATATCTTTGGTTGGACGCCCTTAGTCTATGCAGCAACTATCTTAGGTGTAGTCTTTTTAGTGCTGCCTTCTGTGGGAAAACGCATTGCAGATGGCTGGATGAAACTTGCCATGTTTCTCGGATATTGGAATGGAAGAATACTACTAACCATAGTTTTTTTCCTTTTTCTAACGCCTTTAGCTTTGCTTTATAGGTTTTTCAATAAAAGGAAAGAAAAGGATAATGCAAACTCCAATTATGTTGTAAGAAACCATACATACAATCCCGAAGATCTAGACAAAATGTGGTAATAACGTATATCTCCCGCGGATTGCGCTGATTACCGCTGATTTCTCTATCCCAACTCCCTACCTTTTAGAGAGAAACCAACTAAAATCTCCTCTGCGTATATCTGCGGCATCTGCGGGACAACCAACC
>Ga0136561_1000510_pt1 | contig 12623 bp, 20 predicted proteins | sample AntRauMeHopE1498_FD_104641 | JGI IMG/M metagenome (GOLD analysis project Ga0136561, IMG submission 104641) | Saline lake microbial communities from Rauer Islands, Antarctica - Metagenome Hop E1 #498 | ecosystem: Environmental > Aquatic > Non-marine Saline and Alkaline > Saline | place... | reverse complement strand
CGGGCTTGGTAGGCAAACGCTAACACTCGGTCGCTTGGGTTTTTACGCTGTGCCTTTAGCATTTTCTGTCCCCAGTTACCGTTAGTCGCTATGTCGGCAAAGTTTATATGCTCTGCCACCTCTGGCGGTGTTGGTGGCTTTGGGTCTTGCCAGTGCCCGCTACGGGTCTCGTGTATGTTTTTACCGCGCACGGTCTCAAACTCTCGCGGGCAATTTTTGCATTTAAACATACTATTTTTTACTGCAATTATCGCAGTCGCAGGTACTAAAACCTTTACCGCCTTTTTCGATAATAGCGACGGCGACCTCGTGGGTTAGTCGTAGTGCGTCGTCTGCCTCAAACCCCAGCGCTTTTAGCGTCGCAGTAAACCCAGCTAGGTAGGCAGTTATAGTTAACTTGTCTGGCTTTTCGCCGACCTGCTCGTACGCCGATAGCGTAGCCTCAAACCCGCGCACCATTTCGGCTGCAATTTCGCTACTGTGTTTAGTGCCTTTAACTATCGCACCAAACTGTAACGGCGACTTTACTGCCTCTTTTTCGTTTTCTTTTTTCATATACTTTTAATTTAAAACCTGTTTTTTAATTCACTGGTTAAATGCCAGCCGTGGCACTGTGGGCAGTGATACGCCCGTAGTTTCTTTTTTCGGTAACGCTCGATACGGTTGGCTCTTTTACGAGCAGCGTTACGACTTGGGTAGCTGTTTTTTTCATTGCACCGCATAGCTAGTAGGTACGGCTCTGCTACCCTCGTTACCGTGTAGCAGCTTTAAAACTTCGGCTCGACTAACGTACGTGTCGACGTACCCCTCTTCGATACTGGCACCGCGTATAACCTCGTGGGTGTCTAGGTGCACTAACGCCTCTCGTATACGTGCCTGCTCTCGGGCGACTGCGTTTACCACCTCTACGCTACTCATACTTTTTTAACAATTACGCCGTACATTTTTTTATTATGTATTAGCGACTTGTCGCAAGAGCCAGTCGGTAACGACCGCTTTAGCTCTAGCCCCGTCATAACTAAATGCCCGAGTACTCGACGTCTAAACCATAACCCTATAGCCGTCTTGCGATAGGCTGGGTAGATTTTAATTTTGCTGGCTGGTTGGTTAGACATTTTATTTGTAGTAGTTAGGTAGGTCTTTATAAGGGGTGTGCTGCGTTAGAATATTCTGCATTACAGCTACTAGCTCTGGGTTACGCCACGCCGATACGACATAGCTGTGGGCGTCTTTTTCGTAGTGGTAATTATTCTGCAAGATATGTTGCTCGCACGCTTGCTCTGTGAAAAAGTAACCGGCTCGGGTGTCGATAACTGCTTTGTTTTTGTAGTAGTCGTACGCCTCGATATGGCACTCGCCACACTCGTCGGGCAATACTTCGCCCTCTTCGCGCAGTGCTAAACAGCTCGTGCACAATGTCGTTATGTCCAATAGGTCGCCGTCTTTACGCTGCTCGCCGTCGTAGTCTGCACCCTCGACAAACACTTTAGTAGTGTGTCGTACGACAAAAAGTGGGTATTGCGTACCTCGGTTATCTTGCTCTAGCATTGCTGCTGCAATCTCGGTAATACTTGGCATACTAGTTTTTGCGGTTAAAAGCAAAACCAATAACCACGACCGCAATACAAACGACTAGACCGGCTGCCCACACGTTACCCTCGTAGTTATACCCAAACCCTGTCTCTGCTGCTACCAGTGCCAGCCACACTAACCCTGTAATTAGTAAGTACCCCAAACCAAACACAATGCCTAGTATTAGTGCTGTAAGTAAAATGCCGTAAATAAGTTGCATAGTAGTAATTTTTATTATGTTTAATGTTACGTACACAGTGTACCATAGTGTACTAAAACGTGCTACACTATTACTAACAGCCTACGACCGGCTGCGTTCTTTAAACAATAAAATAAGTGTTACCGACAAACCCCTAGCACTCGTGCTAGGGGTTTGTTTTTAGTATAAAAAAAGGGGTGCGCATATGGCACCCCCTGCGGTCTATTCCCGCCGTCAAGATACGACCACCCCCTCTCTATTTTGGGTTACATTTAGGGCAGTAGCAGTACCCTAGGTTGCCACACGGTTTCGCATAGTCCGGCGCTGGCGGTTGTGGTTTTGGCGGTGTGCCAAAGTCCAGCGTATACTGCTCTGCCTCGCGTGCGCGTGTGTCCAGTGGTTTATTGTCTGCCATTGTCTCATACCTCGCCTCTCTCTGGTTACGTCCTTTTTTAGTATAGCAAAACCCCAGTCGTTAAACTGGGGTTTTGCTCGGGTCATAACTATTTAACCTCGTCTAGTAAAAATGCTGCTAGCTTTTGGTCGGCTGCCTGTAGTGCCCGCTCTGCGTTTTCTACTTCTACCTCTGCAGCTTGTCGCTGGTTATCTAGCTCTAGTGTCTCGGGTGCGTTTAGTCGAGCGTTAACTGCCTCTACCTCTACTACTAGCTGTCGATAACATTCTTGTACGTCGTCCCGCTTTAGAAACTCGTCGACTGCTAGGGCTACTCGCTTTTCGTCCCGCTTTAGTACTTTACGCTCTTGCCCGATACTCTCGCCGATACGTAGGTGCCCTCTAGTTACGTGTACGTTGCCGTCGTCCTCGACCACCCCGTTACCTGCCTCTAGCTCTAGGTAGATAAACGGGTCGTTTAGGTCTGCCTCGTAGTCCACTAACTTTTCTAGTGCTATAAACGCTGCGCTACTTTGTACTACTCGCTGTGCTTTGTACTTTGCTCTAAATGAAACTTGCATATATATTTTTTATTACTGTCTTTGTTATGTACACAGTGTACACTAGTGTACGAATAATGCAAGTAAAAGTTATACCCACCTAGGTGTAGTACCTTTGGGCAAAACCAAACAGCCCACCAAAAATAAAGCAAACTATAAACGTCACAATAAATATTGTCATAATTTTTTAACTAGTTACGTGCACTGTCTGCATTGCGTTGCCGTACACACCGACGTAGTCACGCGCCGACTGGTTACGTATATACAAGTACACCCGCTCGGGGTTTTCTGCCAGTGCAGCGTTTCGCTCTACGTCCTCGTCTTTAGGGTGCACTAGGCGGTAAACACTCTCGTCGCTAGTAAAGTCGACAAAACAAAATAGAGTTAGCGGGTCGGCACTTTGTAAAAACTCTTTTTTATCCTGTGGTATTTTCATACTTTTGTATTGTTATTTTAACATACGGCTGCTCTTTTTTGTCTAGGTGGGTGTACTCAAACGAGCCGGCGAGCCACTTGTCTTGCTCTAGTAGTGCGTCTGCAATCGAGCCAAAAACATTTTCGGGGTCGGCGTGCGCCTTGCCTCTAAAATAAATATGTATATCCATACGCATAGGTGTGGTGCCGGTCGCGATTGGTTTGCTACCTTTCATTACTCGCTGCTCTGCGTCGTCGGCGTACTCTTTTTGCCCTGCCTCTTCGAGCGCAGCTATATAGCTTTCGACTACGTGCTCTTTCCACATTACAAAGTTTTGCACACGGTCGAGCCACTGCTGCCGTTTAGTGTATTTAATTTTAGGCATAGGGTTTGCCATAGGGTCGTACCCACCGCCGACTACTGTAAACTCTACTAGCTCTGGTATATCCATAATTATTTAGCCTCGGTTAAAACCTTTTGCGCAAACTCGCTGCCGGTGCGCTCTGATAACTGCGGGTACTTTTCTGTTACGAGTGTATGTAGGGGTTGGGTTAGGTCGGCAGTCTCACCTAGTCGGGCAATCTCTTTAGCACTAACTAGAATTGCCTGCAGCTTGGTTATAGTGCCGTTAGCTGCCAGCTCTCGCATATCCTCGCCACCGAGTTTATAGTCGACGCTGTAGCCCGCTGTCGCGTGGTAGTCTGGCTCGATACGCTGTATGTCTGCACCCTTTAAAGCTAACCCACTGTTAAACGTCCCGCGCTTTTCGGGGTTTAAAAATAGGTAGTACGCTTTATGCGCCTCGTTAGCGTCTAGGGTAAACTCTTGGTCTTTTCTAAAACCGCATACGACCTTTATTTTATACTTTGATACTTTCATAAATATTTGCATTAGTGTTGTTATACCTCTCGTCGTCTTGGTGGTTATCCTCGCAGTACCCGCACCAATAGTGGTTTTGTTTACTGGTATTGCCGGCGTGGCAGTCGCAACCGCAGTCTCGGTCTATTTGCTCTTGCTCGGGTGTTTTGTCTCGGTATTCTGGCATACTAAAATGCTATTTTACCACCTTTACTTTTGTGCTCGTTTTCAATTTCGATGTACAGTTTATTAAACTGTTTACGTAGCTTGGCGCCCGATAGAATATTTTTACGCCAAAACTCGCTATTTTGTGCCCACCGTATAACGCCGGCAATCTCTTGCTCGGTGCGTTGGTCGAGCCGTCGCAGTCTACCTATATCCTCTGCCCACTTGTCGAGCGTGTTTGGTGGTCGCCACCCAGCGAAGTTATTAGCTATGCAGTCTTTTAGGTAGTTAGCTAGTTTTATATCTACTGGCTCAAAGTTTACGACTGTAGCGCTCGCGCTACTATCTACCCTTACCTTACCTAACCTTACCTTACCTAGGTCGACGTTACGTCGACGTATTGTCGACGCTGGTTTATCCAGCATTTCCAACGTAAAATGCCCGTCTGGCACTGGTACCGCGTCTGCCTCGGTAAAGGTGTAGGTACCGTTAACACGTATGTACAATTGCTGCTTTTCGCGTGTATATTTAGTGGGTTTGTATATTTGTTTACGTAGGTAATTGTTTATACGCCAATGTTTGATAACACACACCCCACTCTCAAACGCGAGTAGAAACTTTTTTGCATACAGCACGGTTAACTCGTCCTCACTCGACCCGATTATACGCATTACCATTTTAGGGTTACTAATAAAACCGTCGTCGTCGGCGTGCATACCTAGGTGAAAGTAAAGTAGCTGCGACCCTTTAGGCATATCTAAAAATTGGTCGGTTGCTGTTATACCGTCGTCAAACATTCTTCGAGACATATTGCATATAGGGTTAACTTTTTAAAGTACTATTATTGTACACTACTGTGCACACTGTGGGCACGCTACAAACTTTGGTAGCCCGTGTGGGCACTTGGGCGCCTCTGCAGCGAATTGCTGGCGACCGGCTGGCGGGTTTTTCTTTACCCCGAGCCGTGCCTTTATTAGGTGCACGTTTTCGGTGCGTAGTCGGTACGCTACAAACCTTTTAATCTTGCGACGCTCGACTAAATGCTCGTCGTGGGTTGCTAACTCGCTCGCTCTAGCGTCGGCTCGGTGCGATAGTCGTACGCCCTCGCTCGTCATTTTGCCCGATAATTCCCAGCTCATATGCCATATAATTTGCGGGTTTTCGTATAGGTATAACAGCACGTCCTCGGCGCCGGTACCTTTAGTCGAAGTGCGTATAATGTCGCGCTCTAGCAGCGCAAACGCTTTGTCTATTTCTTGCGGTGTATACATACTAGTTTTTTAATACCATAGGTTGTATAAACGCTGCTTTTGCTGGCTCGGTAATAGAGTGCTGTGGTATAGGGTCGGGTGTCCTAAATACCATACTACCGTGTGGCTTGTAGCCCCGCGACATTGCGTCGGCGACATTCTGCTCTAATTTATCGTAACTGTATTCGTATATGATGATGTACTCTTTTTTCATACTATTTATTTTTACAACCCTCGCAGGTTTTTACTGGTACGTTTGGTAGTCGGCATATACTCTGCTGCACACCAACCCGCTTGGGGTCGACCTGCACCCGTAAAGCTAAACACGTAGGGCACTGGCTCAATAGCTCGCCAGCGAGTATTTTAGCTCGCATAGTACGCCTGTAGCCCGATAACCCCTTTACCATTGTTAAACAGTGCGTCGCCGTCGCCCTGTAGTCGCTCTGCACCTGCCTCGTCTAAAATAATACGGCTGTCTATTTCTTTAGCAGTTTTAAAGGCTAGCTGTGTCGTTAGGTTGGCTTTAATATCGCCACTAATAATTTTTACACTTGGTCGCTGGGTTGTAACGATTAGGTGTATACCGGCAGCTCGTGACTTGGCAGCAAGTCGCTGTACTAGCTCGGCAATAACAACACCGGCTTTTTCGTACTCTGGTACCGCTGTCTCTACTGCACCTTTTTTATAAATCTTGGTTACAGTCTTGGTGCCGGTCTGCACTTTGTTAGTGCTGTTAGCTAGGTCTGCGTACTCGTCGATAACTGCCACAATATACGGCATAGGCTCTGCAAGCTCGCTGTTTTGCCTCACACCTGCAGCCGTTAGCTTTGTGTATCGCATTTCCATAGTCTCTACCAGTCGCTTTAATGCGGTTACGGTTTCGGTTGGGTCGGTGTGGTAACCGATACAGTTTTTGTCGTTAGCAAACCTGCCTAGCTCTACCATTTTAGGGTCAAACAAAACAGTCTGCACCTCTTTTTTTAGGTGTTTGTGTAACTGCTGTATAAACGACGTTAGCGCGACACTTTTACCACTACCAGTACCACCACCGATTAGTACGTGGGGTGCCTTGCGTAGGTCAAAACTAACTTTATTACCCTGCCCGTCTTCGCCTACTAGTAGCTGCATTTTACCTGCATTGCGTGCCGGTAGGTTGGGGTATACTCGCTCTGCTCGTGGCACCTCAAACCCGATAAAGCTAGTGTTAGGTACCGGCGCTAAAACTCTCACGCCCTCGACGCCTAGTACTTGCTCGATGTCTGCTACGTAGCCGTGCAGTTTCGCCATTTTAACCCCGACACTAGGCTCGTACTGGTATAGGTCGTAGGTATTGCCCTCGACGACACTGTGGTAGTGCACCGACATACCGTGCTCTAGTAATTTCATTTTAATACGTTCTTGGGGTTGCATATTTTTATAGTCTATACTTTTAACTTGCTCAAACTGTGCCTCTAGTTTTGCCATTAGCTTTTTCTGGTAACCAGCTTTAGCGATTTTGCGTTTTAGTAGGTCGCTAATATTGTCTACCTTGTGCCGTTTCATTTGTTTGGCTACCTCGTCTGGCTGGTCGAGCCGGTGTATGTACGCGATAACTGCAAGGTCTGCCTCGTATAGGTCGTTAAAGTTTGGTACGTACACCATTTCGCCGAGTAGTGCTTTGCCTAAATCCTCGTACAATCTAAAATAGAAGTCGAAAAATAGCGGGTTGTCTTTAATAACAAACTCGTACCGGCGCACCTGTGGGCTACCGTCTTTATTTTTAGTGTACTTGGTTTCCTCAAACACTACCTTGGTTGGCTCTACGCCGGTCTCGGCGTGCACGAGTAGGTAGTACTGCACTGTTTGTATCATTTTTTGCGCGTCAATTTTGTCGGGGTCACTAAACGAGTACACCATTTTAGGGTCGAAAATAATAACCTCGTCGCCTCGCTTTTCTACTCGGTCGATACGACCATTTAAAGTAATAGGTAGGTCGACGGTCTCGCCGTTCCACTGCACTCGTATGTCGTGCTCTAGTTTTTCTTCGGTAAATAGTACCTGCTCTGGCACCCACACTGTCTGGCTGTCGTTAACGTACGAGTTAAAAGCGTAGGCTACTTTTTCTATTGCCTTGGCTTTACTGTCGACTGTCTTGCTGTATTTAATAAACCCGTCGTTATACTCTTCGAGGTACTTTATAGCAGCCTCTAGCCCGTACTGTATTGCCTCGGCTAGGTTGCTAATTATGTAGTCGTCACTGCCACCATAAAAGACCTCTAGCCCATTGTGAAACGCGCGACCCATAATGGCGCTAACGCCGGTCGTGCTCTCGATACGGTCGAGGTTTAAATAGTTAACTCTAAATAGAATTGGCTGCGTGCAAAACTTTGCGAGCGTACTATAGCTAACTTTGTTTAGTGCTACCGCGTCGTTTTTTAATACTTCGCGGGGTTTTAGTTTGGTTACTTTTGGTAGCTCAAACTTGTGTTTAACGCGGGTGCGCCTTGGTGCCTTTTTCGTCGCTTTTTTCATATAATTGCATATAAGTAGTAATATTTTTCTACCTGCTAAATATATCATAGAGTGTACACTTGTGTCTACTGTGTACGTGTGGGTTACCACGCTCTACGTCGCTATGGCAGCCAGCACAATACCAGCTAACGTCTAGTGGTTTGCTGTAGTCCTCGTGGTGCGCCTGTAGCGGTTTTGGTTTAAAACAACGTGTACAATTTTTTGGTCTCTTTAACTCGCCCGAGCTAACCGCTTTGGCTACCTCTTGGCGAGCACGCGTTTTAATTTTGGTTGTATCTATTGCTAGGTACCGGCGTTGGGCTTGGGCTACTCTTTTTTTACCGTTGTCGGTTGCTCGGTATTTTTTTAGCCTCGTAGTAGTACAGTCTCGGCAGTAGTGGTACTGCGTTGTACGTTGGTTTTTGTAAACTCTTTTATTGTATTTAATTAGTGGCACCCCAACCGCTTTGCAGTTCGAGCAGTAAATTGTCGATATATAACGCATAACACACACTATAACGTATAGTGTGTGTTATGTACATTTTTATTAAATACTACTAGTTAGGTGGCTCTTCGTTATCGACCTGCATTGCACCCATAGTTAGGCTCTCGCTGTCACGCTTGGCAGCTACCGCTCGGGTGTTGGTGTCCTCTCGGTCGGCGATAACACTGTCTTTATTGTCGAGCGCAATAGCATTGCTAATAGTTTCGTTTTTAGGCAAAAACTTGGCGTGTTGTTTTAGTACAGTCTTTAACCACATTACGCCCTCGGGGTCATTTTTCCACGGGCTGTACTCTGATTTGTACGACTTACTAAACTTGGCAGCGTGGTCGAGAATGTCGCCCCCGTTCATATACCTATATGTCGTAGTGCCCTTGTAAATAACTTTAGTGTACGCACCCACTCGCTCGCCTCTCTCTTTTTTACGTAGCTTGTGGTCTATGCGGTGCACAATTTGCGTACCGTTTAACTCGAAGTGGTCTTTTTCGTATACGATAACGCCGTCGATACTCTCAATACCAGCGCGAAAAAATAAAGTAATTAGACCTTGGTAGCCTAGTTGAAACTGCGCCTCGTCTACCCCTTTATTTTTGTACGGTATGATATACGCCTCGCCCGATACTGTCGACGGCATTAGGCGCAAACTCGCCATAATCATTAGCCCGTTAAACACGGTATGCGGTGTACACTCGATTAGTTTCGGTGTCGCCTGCATAACCGACATTGCGTTAGCCATAAATGCTTTAGCACTAGCGGGGTCTTTTAGCTGCGCCTCGATTTGGTTTTTGTAGTTACCTACGAGCACCCTTTTAAAGTCGGCAATATTATTTAGTGCCAGTGCTGTGTCGTATTCTACTGTCGTTTCTTTTTGCATATAAGTTAGTGGGTTTTAAAAGCTGTAGCCTTTTTCGACCGCTTTAATTAGCTTGGTAATATTTTTGCGCGGTATATAGAAACGCGTTGCACTACCCTCGCCCAACACTACGGGTGCGAGTATATTTTTGGCAGCTACCTCACGCTCGACATACTTTTTATAACTGCGCCGGTCGTTGCTTTTTAGAAACGGTAGCATTTTACCGCTAGCCATTTCTGCCAAACTAACCACGTCTTTATTTTCTGTATTCATAACGTACACAGTATACACTATTGCACAGTAGTGGCAAGCGTTAACTCGGCTTTAATGTTAGTAACTACCTCTGTCCAATTTGGGCACTCGCCCCCGTCGCCAGCCTCGTAAACACAGTAACTACCGTTCATTTCTGCAAGGGTTAGACCTTTAAAACGAGGTTTGTTTAGCAGGTACGAAATATCCCACACACTGTCGTAGACATTTTCGTACGTCTTAAACGTGTTGGTAGTTTGCCAGCTTTTAATACCGCCACAGTTGTTACGGCTCGCCCCTACACCCTTGGTGCAAAAATGCGTTTCTTTATAGGCGATAGCTACTGCGTCTTGCCACCGGTATAGCTTTACAATGTCGCTAGCGTACTCTGCTAGCTCGTGCCCGCCTTTACTACGCAGGTACTCGGCTAGACCCTCTGCCTCGGCGTTTACGCTAACCTCTGCAGCCTCGGCACAATCTACAACCGCTAGCCCGCACGGGTCGTACTCTGGTGCCCACTCTGCAGCTTGTTCGCTGCTCTCTGGCTGGTTTTCGAGCACTCGGTCGAGTAACCGCACTGTTTGGTACTGCAACGCCGTTAAAGCGAATACAGCAGCAATAACAAGCCATACAATAACTTCTTTTACTCGCTCTACTACTTTTTTCTTAAACCGCCCTAGTCGGTTACGTTTTAAATAACCCATACTCTAATTTTTATTGGTTAACTGGCAATGGCACGGCTCGTCGCCTGCTGGGGTTGCCGGTAGGTGTGGCTCTATAGGTGCGTCGTAACCCTGTACAACGCCGTACCCGTCGCACGTATCGCATAGTTTGCCGTCTACGTACGCTGCTAGTTGCTTTTGGTCATTAAACACGACCCCCGCGTGCTCTCGCTCATAGTCCACAGTCGAGCCAGTCCACTTGTCTAGTCTCTTTTCGTCGTCGGCGTTTAGGTAAAAGTATAGGTCGCCTTTAAATGGTGTTTGTCGTAGTCTCATAGTATTACGCTTTAGCCATTTCTACTTTTAAATACGCGCACATTGCAGCAAACGTCGGTACTCGTCGCCCGTCCTTTAGAGTAATAAACATTGCTGGTTTACGTCGTGGTGTTGGTCGCTTGTAGCCTCGGGGTTTTTTAATATCGTGCATAGTGTTAGTTGCATAGGGCAAGGTCTAAACGCCTTACTTGTATACAGTGTACAGTAGTGTACATAAATAGCAACCCCTATACACACCCCCTGTGTATAACTTTAGGCACTAAAAAAACCCCAGTAACGGGGTCTTTTATTTGGTCGGCTATTTGGTTAGCTCTCTAAAGTCCTCGGGGTTAAACATTTTTCGTACCATACCCCACGTACTCATTAGCAAACCAATAAAGCTAAATACGATAGCGACCATTACTGCAACGCTCTCGATAATAGCTACGATGTCTGCCTCTACGCTAGCAATACCAAACGCTTGTAGCACTAATATAATTACCGGTACTAACTGCACGAGCAGCCCTTTAATTGTTAGTGATAATTTTTCGGGGTCTTGGCTAGACATTAGTACTGTCTGGCTCACTTTTTCTAGTGTAAACATAATGATTAGTTAAACTTTGTGTAATCTACTTTGCCCTCTTTAAACTCTTGGGTCGTGTACCCCTGCTTTAGCTCAAAGTGGGGTCGGTCTACAAACCCTTGCCAGTCGCCACCCCACGTAAAGCCTTGGTCTTTACCTACTTTACCTAGCAGCGCCCACAGTGTGCTACTAGCATTATACCCCTCGCGCCTAAACACAAAGTCGACTGCTACACCGTAATTATGCAAACTCTCGCCAGCCTTGGCGTTAGTGACAATGGCACCGGCAGTGGTGCGACCTTGGTTATATAACTCGGTCTGCCTCTCAAACGTACGGTAGCCCTCTACGATACGTACTGCGTGCCCGCGTCGTTTCATTTCGGCGACAATAGCGTCGGCTTTTCGCTGCACCACTGGCGTTAGTGCTGTCGGTCGTACTCGGCTCTGCAGGTCGGCTACCTGCCCTTGTAGCTTTTTAATAAATAGACGCAGTAGTTTCATTAAAAGACCCTCTGCCTGTCGAAACTCTTGCAGCTTTGGTCGGTACAGTGTCCAGTCGAGCGTCGCTACTAGGCTGCGTATTTCGCCCTCGGTATAGTGGTGGTCGTGGGTTGGGTCGGGTAGCCCAGCACCTCTATAGTACTCGTGGCATATCTCGTGTAGCAGCACTTGTATAAACTGGTTTAACCGACTACCCCCGCGAGTGTAGCGTCGGGTAGTGTCCTCGTCTGCCCACATATAAAACTCGCCTACGACGTCGCTGTCGATAGGGTTAGCGCCTCGCAGTGTCTCGGGTAACCCGAGTGCGAGCCAGCCCTTTTTACTATAGTGCAACCCGACAAAGTCATAACCACGTTTAAACCATACAGCAAACAGTCGGTCGAGCCACGAGTGCGAAATACGACCCCTACTATTTAGCTCGGCAGTTACCTCGACCGCCTCTACGTCGAAGTCGGTAAAGTCTGCACTCGGGCTAGCGTTTAGCGCTTTTAATATCTCTTGCTTTTTTCGGTCTAGGCTACGCCACTTTAGTAGCCCTTGGTCGGTTGTTAGTAGTTTTAATTTCATATACTACTATAATACCACCTACTCAAAATAGATTGGGTCACTATTTAGACTACTCTGGTTACAAACTTGTCGCTGGTTACACACTTCTATAGTCGCTTGTATGTAGCATTGCGTCGCCACTGGCGGTAGTGCGCCGTTAAATTGCCACGGGCTAACTATAGGTCTACCTAACTCTGCAGGGGTGTTATTCCTGTAAGTGTTGGTGTCCGACGAAATAAACCCAGCCGTACCGCAGCGCAGCACGTCGTTATATGTCACGTTCCAGCCACCGCTATACCACGTTACGTACGAGTTTAATTTTAGTGGGGTAGTCCGACTGTTTGGGTTGGTTACTGGCGCAATCTTTTCATACTCGAAAATGTCGCTAGCGTCGGTTAGGTACTCTAATTTAACATCTTGCCACCCGACGTACCCGTTATGCAGCATAGTTGGTAAAAATATAAACAGTGCGCAGCCGGCTACTGCACCTATTACGCCACCGAGTTTTAAT
>Ga0136561_1000509_pt1 | contig 12656 bp, 7 predicted proteins | sample AntRauMeHopE1498_FD_104641 | JGI IMG/M metagenome (GOLD analysis project Ga0136561, IMG submission 104641) | Saline lake microbial communities from Rauer Islands, Antarctica - Metagenome Hop E1 #498 | ecosystem: Environmental > Aquatic > Non-marine Saline and Alkaline > Saline | place... | reverse complement strand
CAGGTGAGCCTGTGCCTAAGTTTGGCGATCAAGAGCCGTTTGTATTTTACCGCGATGAATTCATCACCGCCTTTGTTCCCACTAGTACCGAGCCACAAAATCAAGGTAATGTTCTCATTATTCCGAACCAGCCGTTTGAAAATTTATACGATATACCAGACGAACTACTCGCTAAGATCCACGTTTTTTCCAAACGGGTGGCTCTGGCCATGAAAAAGACGTATGACTGCGATGGAGTGAGTGTGCGACAACATAACGAACCGGCGGGGTACCAGGAAGTGTGGCATTACCATCTGCACATTATCCCAAGATACGAGGACGACAATCTCTATCCAAATTACCTAACTAAGGTTGATTCAAATGCTACAATCAGAGTTGAGTACGCACAAAAATTAAGAGATTACTTTAGCAATAATCAATAGACTATGTCAGCCAAAAATCATCCCGAATACCAATACCTCAACCTCATGCAACGCCTCATCGACGAAGGGGGGCGGCAAGAAGATGCTCAAACGGGCGATGTTACCTACAGTCTTTTTGGGCAACAGATGCGGTTTGACCTCAGTGAAGGTTTGCCGCTTTTGACCACCAAGAAAGTGTATTGGCGCGGCGTCTTGCATGAGCTGTATTGGTTTATGTCAGGACAGACGAATATTAAATACTTAGTCGATAACAAAGTGCATATTTGGGATGATTATCCGCTGCGGATTTATAACGATAAGCGCGAGGTGGAAGGCTGGCCAGAACTTAGTAAAGAAGAGTTTGTCGACAAGATCACCACTGATAATGATTTTGCCATAAAGCACGGTGAGCTCCCGCGCATCTACGGTGAGATGTGGCGCAAGTGGCCGCGCAAGAATGGTGGGACGGTGGATCAATTGCAGTGGGTAGTCGATGAGATCACGAGTGATCCGCACTGCCACAATGCGATCGTCACCAGCTGGAACCCAGAGTACCTCTACGCGATGGCGGAGAAAGGGGAAGCGGCCCGCTTTCCGATCTGTCACAACATGTACCAGATCAATCTAGAGAATGGAAAACTATGTCTGCAGCTATACCAACGCTCAGCTGATATTTTCTTGGGCGTACCGTTTAACATCGCTAGTTACGCCCTCTTACTTGAAGTGCTGGCGAAAATAACCGGCTACCCCGTCGGGCACTTCACTCACACCTTTGGTGACGTGCATATCTATGAAAAGCATCTAGAGCAAGCCAAAGAACAGCTCACCCGTGAACCAATGGCGTTCCCGAAAGTAACGATCAATGACGACGTTACTACGCTCGACAGCTTTCGGCCTGAGCACGTCACGCTCGGCGAGTATGAATCCCACCCAGCGATCAAAGCCGAGCTCGCGGTCGTCGGCGGCTACAACGCCAAGATCCATCAAGGACGCGAGGGGACGTAAGGAAGGGAGTATGAGAAACTACGGCGGCTTTTCTACCACCGTAGTCTCTCAGCTGCTTAAAATAAAAAACCGCGTCCCATGTGGTGGGGCGCGGCAGGCAGAGTGCTAAGTCACGTCTGAAGGGCGTGCTGCACGACTGCGTAAAGCTGCTCAACATTGAACGGCACGACCCATCAGATGGTTTCGATGCGACGCATGAGACCTCCTTTCGTTTGAGAAGTCGTAGAGTAAAAGTGCCACATTTCGTTTTTTTTTGCAAGTGGTCGCCGTGCTAGCGCGGGTAAGTGAAAATGATATACTGACGAGAATCAATAACCAATCACTACTATGATCTAAGTACCTCATTCATTTTCTGTAGAGCTGTATTAATCGCCATAACAATAAATCTATGAGCATGAATGACTACCCTTTTATCAAAGACCAAGACGATGAAATCTACGCGACGCTCGAGGGGGAGGAGCAACGGGAGCGCGAGGGGATTGAGCTGATCCCGAGTGAGAATTACGTCTCGATGGCGGTGCGTGAAGCGATGGGTTCGGTGTTTACCAATAAATATTCTGAAGGCTATCCTGGGCGACGCTATTACGGTGGGCAAGAATTCACCGATGCCATGGAGCGGATTGCGATCGACCGAGCGTGCCAATTGTTCAAGGCTAAATACGCCAACGTGCAGCCGCTCGGGGGTGCAGCGGCCAACGTCGCCATGTACTTCGCGCTCATGGAGCCAGGCGACACTGTACTCGGGATGGACTTAAGTCATGGTGGACACCTCACACATGGCCACCCGACGACGGCTATTAATAAAGTCTTCAACTTCGTCCGCTACAAAATGAAAGACGTCGATACCGGTGAGATCGATTACGACGCCCTGCGGGAAGTGGCGCTGGAGCATAAACCAAAAATCATCCTCGCTGGCTTTTCGGCTTACTCCCGCGAGCTTGACTACGCGAAGTTTAAGGCGATCGCGGACGAAGTCGGAGCCTACACGGTGGCTGACATCGCCCACATCACGGGTCTGATCGCTGCGGGAGTACTAAAAAATCCATTTGACTACGGCTTTGACGTGATGACGATGACCACACATAAATCATTGCGGGGACCGCGCGGCGGCATGATCGTTGTGCGCGAGAGTGAAGAGATCGCTAAAAAAATAAATAAAGCCGTCTTCCCCGGAATGCAGGGCGGGCCGCACATGCACCAGATCGCGGCGAAAGCCGTGGCGTTTGGGGAGGCGCTAAAGCCAGCCTTTAAAGATTACGCTGTACAGGTACTTAAAAACGCTAAAGCGATGGAGGTTGTCTTTAAAGCCCACAATATTCGCCTGCTCTGTGGTGGGACGGATAATCACTTACTGCTAGCCGATGTGTTTGGTTCGCTTGGCGTCACGGGGGCAGACGCGGAACGTGTGCTCGATGAGGTCGGGATTACGCTTAATAAAAACATGATTGCCGATGAAGCTCGTACCGCTATGGATCCATCTGGGATCCGCTTCGGGACACCCGCGATGACGACGCGCGGTATGAAGGAAAAGGAAGCATCGCGTCTAGCGGAGATTATGATTGAGACGATGAAGCATAAAGACGACCAGACCGTGAAAGATAAGCTCCGCGCTGAAGTGAAGGCCATGTGCGAAGCTCATCCAGTACCGGCGGTGATGGTGTAGGAAAATGTTGGGAGAGATAAAACACAAGGGGTGAGCCTACGGCTCACCCCTTGTGTTTTATATTTTTAAGTGTATAGTACTAATCCATCCGGCCGCCCTGCTCTCTGCCTCAGGCCGATGGCACTCCAATCGGAGTGGTGGTGACTCTTAGTACGGGCAACTTAGGTTGCCAGAGAAACGAGTCGCCCAATAAGACTATAAGATCGAGCAGTATCGATCGGCGCCCACGTGCAAACGTTGGGCGCTTTTTTTATTTCCGCTCTGACTGGTAGCGCGGTACAATGCAGGCATGAATAGTGCCTTGCAAAAAGTAACGCCGTCTAGGCAAACCGTCGCGACGGTGAAGCGGTACTGGATGACACTGGCTTTCTTGCTTGGATTTGTGGTCGATAACCTCACGCTCAACCAAGTTGATCAGGTATTTGATAATCTTATCTTGGCGACGTATGTCACCTTAGCGATGGGGAGTATGTTGTTGCTTTACGCGAGCATCGCCGAGAAGCTGCCGCAAGCGATTAACGCGCGCGTGCGCCGCTACGCGCCGCTGGCATTGCAGTACTCGTTTGGTGGCTTACTCTCGGGTATGCTCATTTTCTACGGTCGCTCTGGTGCGTGGGCCGCGAGTTGGCCGTTTTTGGCGATTATTCTTCTGGCGATTTTAGGTAATGAGCTCATCCACGATCGGGTCAACCGTCTGCGCTACAATATCGCTATTTTATTTGTGGGACTGTTTTCCTACCTCATTTTACTGATCCCGGTACTGACTGGTTTTATGGGGCCGTGGATATTTGTTGGGAGTGGCGCCCTGGCGGTACTCGTGATGGTGGGCTTTATCCGGGTCTTGGCGCTCGTGATACCACGTTTTGTGGAGTTTCAGATGAAGGCAATGATTTTTATTATTGGGGTAATTTTTGCTAGCTTTAACTTCTTGTACTTCACCAACATCATTCCACCAATCCCCTTATCACTTAAGAGTGTCGGTATTTATCACTCGGTGATGAAGTTTGAAAATGGCGATTACCAAGTAACGTTTGAGAAGGGGGCATGGTGGCAACCGTTTAAAAATTCCAATAGCGTCTTCCATCCAATAGCTGGAGATAACATCTTTTGCTTTGCGCAGGTATTTGCACCGACCAAACTCGCGACCGACATTGTACATGTGTGGGAATATAAAAATGAAGAAATAGGAAAATGGGAAAAAAAATTTTCCCTCACGTATCCGATTAGCGGGGGTCGGAGCGACGGCTACCGCGGCTATACCTTGATCAAAAACTACCAAGATGGCAAGTGGCGTTGCTCGGTCGAGACAACCCGCGGACAAGTGCTAGGGCGCGAAGTATTCACCATCGACAGTACAGAGCCGCCCGTCACGCTCATCACCGAGATGCGCTAGGCATCTTATCTAGTCCTGGCCTAAATAATAAAAATTTATTGCGAACTGAGCCAGACGTAAGTCATTGACGACTTACGTCTGGCTCAGCTGCTTTTGGGTGGCTGTACGGTGAGCTATAATTTGCTATAGTGGCCAGTATGCAGACAGATATAAGACAAGCCATAGAAACAGCCCTGCGTGAGCTTGGGCTCAACGAAGTAGATTTTGTGGTGGAGCACCCGGCGGAGATCGGGCATGGTGACTATGCGTGTAATGCGGCGCTCGCCGCCGCAAAAGCGGCCGGACAATCACCACGAGCGATCGCGGAGCAATTACTGGCCAAACTAAGCGGTAAGATCAACGAAGTTGAAAAGATCGAAATCGCGGGTCCTGGTTTTTTGAACTTCTACCTCACACGCCTGTGGTTGGCTGACCAAACTGCACAGATAAACGAAGCTGGCGAAGACTGGGGAAAAAATAATTCATGGCAAGGCAAGGTTGTAATCGTAGAATACACCGATCCGAACCCGTTTAAAGAGCTACACATTGGGCATTTGGTCCCCAATGCGCTCGGTGAATCGCTGGCGCGGCTGTTTATGTTTGCGGGAGCTGATACGAAGCGAGTGACCTTTCAGGGCGATGTGGGGATGCATGTCGCGAAAGCTGTCTATGGCTTGAAAATAAATGGTGAAACTGCTGTCGCTGGGTTCGATGCCAGTGCTTTAGGTAAAGCCTACGCTGCCGGCTCAACCCTTTTTGAAACGGACGAAGCCGCCGCAGCTGAAATCAAAGCGTTAAATAAAATAATTTACCAACGTAGTGATGAAGTAATCAACGAGCTGTATGACTACGGCAAAAAAGTTTCGCTAGAATATTTTGAGCAAGTGTACGCGGTGCTTGGTTCAGCGTTTGACCATAATTTTTTTGAAAGTGTCACAGGGCTGGTGGGCCAAAAACTCGTGACAGCTCACATTGGAGATGTATTTGAAAAGAGCGACGGGGCGGTGATTTTCAAGGGTGAAGACTACGGCCTGCACACGCGAGTGTTTATCAATAAAGAAGGCTTACCGACGTACGAGACTAAGGATGTGGGTCTGATTCAGTGCAAAGAGGAGTGGAGTCAGGCAGTCACTGGTAAATCGTTTGACCTTACTATTACCGTGACCGGTACCGAGCAACAGGAATATTTTAAGGTTACTACTAAAGCGAGTTCACTCCTTCAGCCAGAGTTGGCTGGAAAGGTAGAACTCGTACCAAACGGTATGTTGCGCCTAAGCGAAGGGAAGATGTCGTCACGGACAGGGAACGTAGTACGAGCCCTTGATCTTATTAGTGATGTATCAGCAGCAGCGATAACCAGAGCAAGAGACGAAGTATTTGTTAATAATCCAAACCTGGCTTCTTCCGTAGCTGTCGCGGCAATTAAATACGCCATTTTAAAGATTGCCGCGGGAAAAGATATTGTCTTTGACCTTAAGCAGTCCGTGTCGTTTGAAGGTGACTCAGGGCCGTATTTGCAGTACACCTACGCCCGGATCCAGTCGGTGTTAGAAAAAGCTCAGTCTAGTGGTGTTGCTAAGTACCCTAGTGGTCAGTCGGCCATGCCGAATGATCCGTACCAAATAGAGAAAATTCTCTACCGCTTTCCTGAGGTGATCACCGAAGCTTTAGTGGAACGGGCACCACATAAAGTCGTCACCTTCTTGACTGAGCTCGCAAGTAGTTTCAATACCTTCTACGCGCAAGAGAAAATCGCCGACCCGAGCGATGAGTACGCATCGTACAAAGTGGAACTTGCAAAAGCAGTAGGGCAGACACTTAAAAATGGTCTGTGGGTACTAGGGATAACGGCGCCGGAACGCATGTAATTTGCTAATTGTAAATTTTTTTTTGTACAGTATCCTTGGCTCAGAGGGGATCAGCACATGGGTATTTTGGCACAGTATTTTTCGTTGGAGTTTATCGCCTATCTGGGATGGCAGACCTACCTGCAAATGCTGGAATGGCAGTACCCCGATGACGACGAACCGGATCCACCAGATGGAGGTTCCAGCATAACGATCGCGCCCCAAGCTTCGGGCGCGATTTTTCTTTTCATATTGGGTAAAAGTGCTAGGATGACTGGGTACGCCTGATACGCGTACGTTGAGCCAACGCTCTATTATTGTCTGATATACAAATAACTCGAAGTTACTATGAATACAAAAAATGAAAGTACTGATAAGGTGCTAAAAAGCGACGTCGCGCTGCGGGAAGAGGCTATCCAAGTCTTTTGGGCTGAACACGACATTTTTAATAAGACGCTGCAAAAAGACGCACCCAAGGGCGACTACATCTTCTACGATGGACCACCGTTTGCGACGGGCTTACCACATTATGGTCACATCTTAGCGGGGACGATCAAAGACGCCGTCCCACGCTTTTGGACGATGAACGGCTATCACGTACCGCGTAAGTGGGGGTGGGATTGTCACGGTTTGCCGCTTGAAAACATGATCGAGAAACGGTTAGGACTAGCGACTAAGCGTGACATTGAGGAGTACGGTGTGCAGAATTTTAATGAACAAGCCCGCGATGCTGTTTTGGAATACGCGGATGATTGGCGCCAGATCGTACCACGGATGGGACGATGGGCCGACATGCAAAATGATTATAAGACAATGGATAGTACTTACACCGAGAGCGTGTGGTGGGTGTTTTCGCAGCTTAATGAAAAAGGCTTAGTCTACGAGGGGTTTAAGTCGATGCACTTATGTCCACGCTGTGGGACAACTCTTTCAAACTTTGAAGTTAATCAGGGTTACAAGGATATCAAAGATATCGCGGTGACGGTGAAACTCCCACTCTTGGATGAGAATGGGGAAGTGACCGATACCAGTTTACTCGTCTGGACGACGACACCGTGGACGCTACCAGGGAACTTAGCGGCGGCGGTGAATGAGGAATTTGAGTATGTAACATTCAAGGAAATTTCTCTACTTGGCGTTAGTGATAGATCACCTGAAGATGATAGGCCGACTCCCGTACCAACCTTCGATTCAAATAAAGGAAAGGAGTTCTTTATAATGGCAAAAGAAGTTTTTAATCTTACCTATGGGCTTGAGGCTGGATATGAAACTGTGGGGGAGCCGTTCAAAGGTGCTGACTTGGTCGGAAAAAAATACCAACCACCGTTCCCATACCTACAAAACGAAGACTTCGAGGGTAAAGAAAACGCTTGGCAAATATTGCACGCCGACTACGTCGAACTCGGTAGTGAAGGTACGGGTGCGGTGCATATTGCACCAGCCTACGGCGCTGACGACATGGAGCTGGCACAAGCGCACGGCGTGCCAGTTGTGCATCACGTCGATGAAGCGGGGCATTTCAAAGCCTTCGTCGGCGACGGCTTGGCCGGAATGCTCGTTAAACCAAAAGATGACGACGCGGCTGGTGTCGATCATAAAGCGGCCGATATCGAAGTGCTCAAACTCCTCCAAGCTAACGGCGCAATTTTCAAAAAGGAAACCATCACGCACAGCTACCCCCACTGTTGGCGCTGTGACACACCGCTCTTAAACTACGCCACTACCTCGTGGTTTGTGGAAGTGACAAAGATCAAAGATGAGCTAGTGGCAGAGAACAACAAGATTAATTGGGTCCCAGAACACGTCGGTCGCGCCCGCTTCGGGAAGTGGCTAGAGGGCGCTCGTGATTGGGCGATTAGCCGCCAGCGATATTGGGGCGCACCACTCCCGATCTGGCGCAATGAAGTTACTAAAGAATATAAAATATTCGGCTCACTAAAAGAGTTGCAAGCGTACGTACCAAAAAGTGATAACCAGTATTTCCTCATGCGCCACGGTGAGAGTGAGAGTAATGTGGCTGGGGTGGTCAGTGCGCTGCCTGACAGCCCTGATTCATTAACTGAAACCGGCCGCCAGCAAGTGCTCGACGCCTGCGCTACACTGCCGACAGACATCGACGTTATTGTTCATTCTGGGTTTATCCGCACCAAAGAAACAGCGGACATAGTGGCTAAGCAGCTTGGAATCACCACCGTGGAAGCTGATGATCGAATTCGTGAGCTCGATATCGGTAGTGCCTACCAAGGAAAAAAGTGGTCAAAGTACGAAGCTAATTTCGCTACCTACCACGAACGCTACACGAAAGTCTTGGCTGGGGTAGAAAACCGCCGTGACGTGCAAACCCGCACGGGAGAATTTCTCTTTGCGCTCGATAAAAAATATCACGGCCGGAAGATACTGCTGGTCGGTCACGGCGGTTCACTCTTTGGGTTAATTAGTGCGGCCAAAGGCTTTGATCCCGATACTGCCGAAAGTTATCAAGAAGCCGATGGTGATCGCTACTTCAAAAACGCACAAGTAAAGGAGCTGGTATTTGTACCGTATCCCCACAACGACCACTATGAGCTCGATTATCACCGCCCGTACATCGACGACATTGTGCTCTATGAGGGCGGTGTGAAGCTTACCCGCGTGCCCGACGTTTTTGATTGTTGGTTTGAAAGTGGCTCGATGCCGTACGGACAAAACCATTATCCGTTTGCCAATCTTGATGAGTTTAACGCGGCTACGGGGAAAGGTTTTCCCGCCGACTTCATCGCCGAAGGGCTCGACCAAACCCGCGGTTGGTTCTACTCGCTACTCGTTTTAGGGACAGCGCTCTTTGGCCACTCGCCGTACAAAAATGTTATCGTCAATGGCCTTGTCCTCGCCGAAGACGGCAAGAAAATGAGTAAGTCACTACAGAATTATCCCGATCCAATGGACTTGGCCGACCGCGTCGGGGTCGATGCTATGCGTTTCTACCTTCTCTCGTCGTCCATCATTAAAGGCGAAGATCTCAACTTCTCCGAGAAGGAAGTAGCGGAATTGCAACGTAAAAATATCGGACGCCTGCACAACGTGCTCGCTATGTATGAAATGTTCGCCGACGGCACGAAGGCCCGAGCTGACTCTCCTCACGTGCTTGATCGCTGGATCACTACTCGCCTTAATCAGCTCAAAGAAGAAACGACTGCTGGTTATCATGCGTACGAACTCGATAGAGCAACGCGGCCGATTACTGACTTTATTGACGATATTTCCGTCTGGTACTTACGCCGCAGCCGTGATCGCTTCAAGGGTGAAGACGCAGCCGATAAAACGCTCGCACTAAGCACATTGCGGTACGTATTATCTGAACTCAGTAAAGTGATGGCGCCGGTAATGCCGTTTTACGCGGAGTATCTCTATTTAGCAACGCGTGAAGTGAGTGATCAGGAGAGTGTGCACTTGGCAATTTGGCCAAGTGGTGGGGAGGTCGATCAGATAATTTTGAGAGAAATGAGTGTGGTCCGTGAAGTAGTCACTGCCGCACTTGAGCTACGTACCAAAGTTGGGTTAAAAGTTCGCCAACCACTCCAATCTCTTACCCTTAACATCGATCTAGCACCCGAGTACAAAGCTATTTTAGCTGAGGAAATAAACGTGAAAGCGGTCATGTTCGACGGTGGGCAAACTGAGCGGGTGACTCTCGATCCAACTATCACTCCCGCACTTAAAGCGGAAGGTGAAGCGCGCGAGCTCATTCGTGTCATTCAAGATCTGCGCAAACGATCGGGCTTAGCTGCGGAAGATCGGATTGAGCTTACCGTACAAACGTCGAACGAGGGTGTAGCTATGGTACAGATCCACTTAGAGCAGATAAAGAAAACGGTTGGAGCAAACGACATTACTTTTGGTGAGGTCGATGATACGGTGGCTGACATCCGCATTGGTGCCCATTCGTTTAGTGTGCAGCTACGGCTGGTGTAAGCATAAAGCGTAGAGTAGGCAACGCTAAAATATAGACGTTGTTTGCTATACTGTATATCTTATGGTTTATGTTACCTATACTACCGAAGCGATCGTTTGTGGCTCGCGGGCAAACAATACCTCTGACAAAGCATATTTATTATTTACACGTGAAGCCGGCATGATTTGGGCAGTAGCGCGAAGCGTGCGGGAACAGCGCAGTCGTCAGCGTTATGCCTTACAAGAATTTTCGCACGTAAAAGTATCGCTGGTAAAAGGAAAGTCTGGCTGGCGCATTGGCAGTACGCAAGCGTTAACAAATTATTTCATCCAGGCGCCCAGCCGGATTGGTCGTGGTGGAGTGGCCTATGTCATCAAAATGCTCCGTCGGTATGTGCATGGTGAACACATGCTCAATAATTTATTTGATGATGTGGTGGTGGCTTGTCAAGAAATCGTTGTCGCCGCAGACATCGAAACGGTGCAGCAGCTCCAACAATTAGTAGAGTTACGAACCCTTCACGGTTTGGGATACATTGCAGTCCCTAAAAATTTACAGAGCTTACTAACGGTAACTTTCGTCGAAGCCGTTGCCACGTCTGACCCGGCAGCCTTAAGTGAGATCGACCGACTGATAGTGCAGGCCGCCCACGTCAGTCATTTGTAGCTTTAGATATTACCTATATACTATAACTATGAGTGGGATTAAAGATAGTGAGAAAATAGAGTCTCTCCGCAGCCGTTTGTACGAGCGAGGCAATGCTCCTGCCCCCATTCAGAATCACACGTTAACCAACCCGTCTGCCGATGTTCCGCATGTCTGGCAACGACCACCGCAAACGCCAACACCTACCACTGCTGTAATAAGTAGCGCTGCTGATAGTCAAATTATGCCAAAAAAACAACGCCGTAACTATCGCCTACAACTGCTTGGTGCGGGGGTAGCTTTTTTCGCCCTAGCGATAGTAGTTTCTAGTTTGATATTGCTGTTTGGTAACAACGCAATTTCAGGCAAAAATATCACGCTGTCAGTGACTGGACCTTTTACCATCGGTGGTGGTGAAGTGTTGCCGCTTCAGATAGGGATTACTAACGGTAACGCAGTTTCGATTGATTCTGCCCTGCTCCTCATAGAATACCCAGCTGGGACGTTGGCGGCTACCGAAGAACGCAACGAGCTTTTTATGGAGCGGCTACCGCTTGACTCCATTGCTGCTGGTGAGACTATCAATATTCCACTACGCGCCGTGGTATTTGGGCAAGAAAATGCTGAAAAAACCATCAAAGTATCGATCGAATACAAGATAGCTGGTTCAAATGCCACGTTTGAGAAAGACGCCGAAATTTTTCGATACAAAATTAGCTCATCACCAGTAACGGTTAATGCTGACGCTCTGAAAAAAATCTCATCAGGACAAAGTACTGATGTAGCTATCACTATTTCCTCCAACTCCCCAACCACACTTAACAATATTTTAGTTAAGGCCGAATATCCCGTTGGTTTCAGGTATCTTTCTGCTGATCCAGCACCCAGCAATGGTCAAGACACTTGGCTACTAGCTAATCTAGAGCCAGAAGGATCACAAACTATTGTTATTACTGGTGTGATCAGCGGTGAGGCCACTGACGAATACGCTATTAATTTTTCGGTTGGCGTTCCTCAAGAACGAGATAATCGAGTATTTGCATCTATCTTTTCAACTATTCAAACTGAATTCGAGATTGAAGTGCCGTTCGTGGCTATAGAATTAGATATTGCTGGATCATCAGAGGAAATTGTAGTTGTGGAAAGTGGTCAAAGTACAACCGTAAACATTGAAATTACTAACACTCTAGACGAACCACTATATGATCTGGTAGTGACGGTCGATCTAGGCGGTAATGCACTCTCCGATCTTGATATTGGTCCACCAGAGGGTTTTTATGATTCGCGTAACGACCAAATTGTGTGGGACATTTCAAATTCTGCCGAGCTTGAGCAGCTCGAGCCTGGAGAACGCACGCGCTTGTCATTTGTAGTGGAGCCTGATGCAAACGTTGGTCAGGATCCGCAAATTACGCTGGCAGTTAATGTATCGGGTCGCCGAGTATCAGAGTCAAGAGTATCTGAAATACTGCTTGGGACCGCTCAAGGTACGATGCGGGTAGCTAGTGTTGCTGCGTTGCGTAACGCAGTGGTGCATAACATTGGCGGTTTTACAGATACTGGTAGCATTCCACCGACTGCTGAAGAGGAGACAACGTACACTGTCATGCTGCTGATCGATAATGGTTCAAACAATATAGCGGACGCTATTATGACGGCGCGCTTACCGACGTACGTACAGTGGAAAGAAAAAGTAGGTGGTACTGGTACGGTGCAGTACGATCGTATTAAGCGCGAGATTACTTGGAAGGCGGGCGACATAAACAAAAATCAAATTGTGTCAGCCTCTTTT
>Ga0136561_1000508_pt1 | contig 12658 bp, 10 predicted proteins | sample AntRauMeHopE1498_FD_104641 | JGI IMG/M metagenome (GOLD analysis project Ga0136561, IMG submission 104641) | Saline lake microbial communities from Rauer Islands, Antarctica - Metagenome Hop E1 #498 | ecosystem: Environmental > Aquatic > Non-marine Saline and Alkaline > Saline | place... | reverse complement strand
CTATCGCTGCTATCACTAATGCTACTATCGCTGCTATCACTAATGCTACTATCGCTGCTATCACTAATGCTACTATCGCTGCTATCACTAATGCTACTATCGCTGCTATCACTAATGCTACTATCGCTGCTATCACTAATGCTGCTACTTGATGGGCATTGAATTTCAATAGGTTTCATATTAATAAATTCATCATGAAAAGTTATTGGTTCTAACGCACATAATCCAACTTTATTAAGGTTCCATCTAAAGAACAGAGTTTGTTCTGCACAATCACCAATAAAGACTTTCCATGAATGCTCATCAATACGAGACATACTAATTCCCAAAAGATCAACTGAAGAAGAAGAAGAGTCTGAAGAAGAAGAAGAAGAAGAGTCTGAGCCGTTCTCACAATAATCATTTTGCCAAGGAGTACCTTTAACAAACAATTCATTAGGATCAAATTGAATTCCACCTTCATCAACACGAGGAATTATAATATCAAAGAAGTTAATACCATCTGGTATTATACCAACACCCCCACTAACAGAAGTAACAGTACCACCAATTTTAATAAAAGCATCCATACTGGTTGGTTTTAAACATTCAAGTGACTCAATACAACTAGAAGAACTTGAGTTGCTTAATGAGCTTTGACTACTATCAGAAGAACTTGACGAATCAGAAGAAGCAGAATCCAAGTCCCCAAATAATGGTCCACAATTACAGCTTCTTTGATAAACCAATAAATCACCGAAAGCTTGGGAAGAATTAGTAGTAATACATTCAGTAACAATAAAGGTTAATGACCCAACTTGTTTATTGGCTTGTTCTGGATCAACAATTTTGAACAGAATTTTTCTATTATTTGAATCAATATTGAAGGTTTTATCCCAAATAAAAACACTATTATCCGAAAAAGAATAAACATTAGTTACACCACCGATACCAGAACGATCCATGGTAATATCAAAAGCCATAACAGAGTCTAAAAACCCTGTCCAAAAAGATTCATCATTTTCACCAATAGTTTGGACATGACAATCATCGGGTAGGTCAGAGTTATTAATAGTAGTAGAATTACCGTTTACTAAACTATAATTATTTGAGTTAATAGATAAGGTATGAGAAGTAGCTTCAGGGAACTTATAAATCGCCATTGAAGTAACTTCATTACCTTCTGCTGCCGCGAAAATCTGGAAAAGCCTATACCTAACAATAGCATTTTCAGCATCAATAGATTCAGTACCTACATATTCGAAGTAAGCTATATCATCACCAAATTTGTTTTTAGCAGGAGTAAAAAGATTCGCTGGGAAAGAAACAATCCCTTCTCTAGTATCACCCTCATCCGCACAGCCAATACGAGCATTGGCTATAACCCTAGCTTCTGCAATAGTTTTAGGATCAGGTTCGCATTTTTGACATTCGTCATTAAAGGAAGCTTCAATTTCAACTCCGCAAGCATTAAGAGTAAATGTAGAAAACTCATTTGAAAGAGCAATAAAACCTACTTTAGCTGGAGCGGCAAAAGGAGCCAATTCAGAGGCGTAAGGACTAATTATCGTAGTTTCCACACCACTAGGAAAAGTAGTTACTTCTCCATTAGACACGTCTACAATAAGTTGATAACCCAATGAAGCGGGAGAGTCAGGGTTATCAGCGAGATCAGTACATTGAGCAGTGAAAACAGTACCACTTCTAGTAATTTGAACACGAGTACCTGATGGGTTATCAAACCACGGAGTTCCACTAAACGACAAGCCCGTATTTGGGGTGTCATCATAAGCAATAACTTCTTCAGTATTCTGATTTAGATCATAAATTATAGCCCATGTAGTATTAATATTATTACCCGATCCAAAGAAACCTAATGTCTGAGTAGTGAACTGACGGATCGCTGATAATGTATGAACTCTTGGATTGGAATTTCCAGTATATGGGTCAACCACTAAATCATTTTCATCTTCCCATACTGCTAATACAAACCCAATAAGGTCATTATCATAATCGTTTTCGTTAGCAGAAAGAACAAGTGAAAAACGATAATCATTAAAAACAGAACCGTCAGGAGAGATCATAGCAGAAGCTTGAGTTTGATTCATATCTGTTTTTATTTTTGGTTGGAAATTAGGGAAATCCTCATTAACAGCAAAAACAGAAAAATTAGAGTTTGGAGCGGGGTCGCCTAAACCATAAGTATCAAAATGACAAATTCTAACGAAATAAGTACCATTAGAAGTAAAATCTAATTTGGCTTTGTCTATAAATGTAATAGTCATTCCGTCTGATTGTCTAATAAAATCGTATGTACCAATAAGACCAGTGAAATCGGAATTAGAATAAACTTCCATTATAGTATCAGAAGTATCGCTTGTTTCTAGAGCAATACCCAATACCCCATCAACATGAAAATATGTCCAACCATTAGGATCACCACTTTGAAAATTAAATGTTTGAGAATACCCAGCAGATGTTGCATCAACATAATGAGGATTATTAATATTACCGTTATCTGATCCAAATTTAGCAACATAAAAATCATTACCAGGAAAATTTTGAACAATCCAAGAGACGGCTGTTGTTTGGGAAGTTGTAGCAGGAACAGAAGTACGTGCATTGTATGCAATTGGAGAGCGGAAAATAGCTCCCCCATTAAGGTGCTGATCAGCACTAATATTCCACTGATCATCACCCTTTTCCCCATGGTCACTACCAGCAACACCCCATGACATTCTATCAAATGTAGACCATACTTCAGCAAAATCAATAAAAGAACCAGTAGACTCGGCAATTTCAAATTCAACATCATACACTTGACAATCAGCACAACAATCAGCACATCCTTCCTCAGACTGGCTGCTATTATCAGAAACCGAACTTTGACTTGATGTACTTGATGAAGACTTACTAGAACTCGATTGGCTTGTTGAGCTTGAAGAAATACTATTAGAACTTAAACTCGAAAGGGAACTTGAAGATGAGAAAAGACTAACTACATCACTCCAGTCAAATTCAAGAATTTGCTCAAAAAGAATACCTGCGCCTTCTATTAATTTATTAATATGAAAAATACTATTACCATCTGAATTTTTGCTGGTATGAGTGTAAAGAGATATATGTTCTGAATACTCAATATTTTGCGCTTTGTAAATACCTGCTCTAAGTTCTAATTCTTGACCGTTATCTGCTATGGTTAATCTCCCACCAGAACCTAGTGTTTTAACCATAAACAAAATATCACCATTAGAATCTTCAGTTATAGATTGAATTAAAGTATCTTTATACATATCATAATCAGTAGAATTATACTTCTCTTCCAACTCTTCGTTTGACAAACCAGCAAGGGAATCTATATAATATTCAAATGGTTTAAAATTGAAAAATTTAGAATCAATAAAAATATGTGGATCACGTTCTGTAGGTTGGTCAACTCTTATATTTTTACCTCCTACTATAGAAGCAAATAAGAAAGTAGAATAACAATTTTCTTTAGTTCTAGTGTTACTACTATCATCAGATATAAATGTTTTACCAACAAATACATTAGACGGTACAGAGGCTAAGTTACCCACTTCGTAAATTTTAAACGGAAGGTTAGTCATTAGTATAACTCTCCTGTGAATCGGTTAAAAGCTGCCACTCCTAGTCTAGTACTAGAGCCGTTAATTGTGGAAAACCCACCACCTATTATAACTTTATTATTCCACAATTTAATATCTTTCACTATTCCATCAGTATTTACATCCCAAGGCACCGTAGTTATATAACCAGTTCCTAAATCAAAAATAATAATATTTGAAACTGAATAAGTCGTATTATTTATATGAGTAACTGATGTAAATAAACCACCCAACCATAAAAACTCAGTAATTGGATCATACATAACAGTATATATAGGTCCGTTAATACTGGATATAAGCTCATAGTCTAAAAGAGTTTTAGTGTTAGTGTCAATAAAAGCTATGCCATTTCTAGAAAAACCACCGATAGTATCAAATCGCCCAACCACTACTCCAGTTTCAACTGGTAAATCACCAGCGGAAAAATCACTAGATGAACTATTTTCAATATAAGAAGAACTTGAACTATTAGAGTCAGAGCTATCTGAACTTAAAGAACTAGAACTATTAGATTCAGAACTTATAGACGAATCGCTAAACGAATCATCTACTGAACTTTCAGAGAGACTTGAAATACTTGATTGTGAATCCGATTTATCCAAAGAAGACGAAGAGCTTAATTCGAAAGAAGCAAATCCAAGCCCAAGCGGAGGAGTAGATATTATCTCAATATCATATACGTCACCGTCCCCACCACTATAACCTACATCAAGCCCATTAGTTACTGCTACCAACGTATTTGTTGATATATCAATTTCAAACATAGACAAACCAACATCACAACCTAGTAATTGGAAATTATTTTCTCCACCTACCCATATATGTCGTTTAAAGTTAAAAGATGACCCCGCAGGTACTATAACTCTTGGAACTGCTGTTGTTTCTGTGAGATTTATAAAACCTACATTGACAACTCCTTGAACGGCTCCGAGTCCTGCATCATCCACAAAAAGTCTTCTAGTAGAAAATCCAAAACCAGGAACCAATGTCGCAGAATCGCCAATATTAGCCTGTCCATATTCACCACCATGAATTATATATCTATTATCAACAAATCCTAATGCAGTAACTTCTCCCTGTGGTATTATATCAGTAAACTTAGTAGTAGTAGAAATATCAAGAGTACTTGCGATAGCTAAGTTATAATTACCAGAAATAGATACAAAAGACCCCCCAACAAGTAATTCATTTCCACCTAGAGATGAAATGTTAGATAAAGCATTAACTGATGTAGGAAAACTAAAAACTTCTGTTGACATAGACGAATCTATATTATCAATATAATCAACAGCAATAAGACCTACATACTCATCAGCAAACGATTCAAGCTCACCTCCAATATATAAAAGTTGTTCGGATTGGTTTACTAATAAAGTATTTACAAGGTTTGAAGTGTCTGGAGTAATCGTAAACGAAGCATCTGAACTTTCTGAAGAAGGAATTACTAACCCCTCACTAGAATCACTTGAACTACTGGAGCCGCTTATCTCTGAGCTGCTTGAAGAAGAACTACTTGAAGAAGAACTACTTGAGTTACTCGAAGAAGAACTACTTGAGCTACTCGAAGAAGAACTACTTGAGCTACTTGAAGAAGAATTTGAACTAATAGATGATGAACTTAGGCTACTTGAGCTACTTGAGCTACTTGAGCTTGAGCTACTTGAGCTACTTGAGCTTGAGCTACTTGAGAATGAAGAACTGTCTGATTTACTAGAACTAGAACTAGAACTTAAACTAGACTGAGAGCTACTTGAAGATGACTCTTCTGACTGAGAACTTAGACTAGAAAGGCTTGAACTGGAGCTTGAACTGGAGCTTGAACTGGAAAACGATGCTGAAGATTGACTACTAGAACTTCTTGATAAAACTTCAAGAGTTAAACCAAGGGTTGGATATTGTGTCCAACATACTTCATAATACCAACCATTACTAGGAGTGTAGCTTTGAATGCATTCTTTAAACATAAGGAATGTATGTTCATCAGGACCTCCTTTATCCCAAGTAATAAATCCATTTTCTTTACATACTTGAAAAGTATCACCCGAAACATCAACATTAGCACATTCACCATTAACTAAATCAAGAATTAAAGTAGCTCTACCCTCAGAGAAATCATAAGTAGCAGTTTCATCTGGACCAATAATATAGAGTTCTTCTGATGAACTTGAAGATGGGATAAATACTTGTTCACAGCAATTACCATTATGATAAAAATCAACACTAATTCTAATTCCACCAAAAACTTCATCAATACGAATACATTCACCTTCTTCTAATGCTCTAAATATAAAAGCAAACACGTTTCTGCCAAAAATATCAGTGGATTGTTTGGTGGTATCTATAACACCTATGGCTGAACCAAATTGATCGGTATAATTATTACCATTAGTAATTTCATATTCCCAATCCTTTAATATGATCTTTCCATCTTCGAATATATATTTAACTTCTTTATATGTATTGTTATTTGGAACTTTACTACCAAAATGTTTAGAAAAATAAATAGAACCAAATGACCATTCGTAACGATCTCCTGGTTCTCTATTAGTAACTGGATCATTAGTAGCACCAACTCCGACCGAATTACCGACATCATAATCAGCCCATCTTCCATCATACCACGTATCTATTTGAAGAGGAGTTCTTGCTACAGGTGAAATGCCTTTACCAATAGTATTAAAAATTAATCCAAACGCATTAATTTTTATTTGACTCCCGAACGAGTCTCCTTGTTCTATAAAAACTAATTGATTTGGTTTACTAGAATCAGATACATCAGCATCGGTAACAGCGAAGGGAATTTCTGGGTCTTTACGATTCTTTGCAATAGCAAATCCCCTCCCAGAATCAGATCGCTTTGCCGCAATATGAGCAAATAGAAAAACATTCTCACAATCTTTACCTAGATTATTGAAATAAGCACTAGGATCAGTGTTACTTTGTGAATATAGAAATTCTTTAGTAGCAACACCAGCAGAACCTAAAAAGATAGGTTTTATGTACTCTTCCGTGGTTATTTCATTATTAATAACAGAAAGTTCAGTACCTCTAATATTAGTAGAAAGACTAGAAAGAGCCAAAAGAATTTTGGCATGATCTTTCTGGGCGGCTTCCGCATTGAAGAACACTATCTCCTTTTCTGGAATAGGTTCCTTAAATTTATAAGGAGCATCATTGTTTCCAGTAAGAACAGTATCTTTTTTATTTACTAAAGGTTTTTTCTTTCTATACAGTGGCATTTTTACTCTTTTACTAAGTGTTCCTCAGCCTTCTCTTGTGGAATGTCTACGCGAAAAAAGAACTTAATATCTTCGATATGATTTAAATCTAAACCAACATCAATTCTTTGAATTTCCTCAGAGCCTAAACGTTCATGCACAAGCGAAGTAATTTTTGTTCTGAGATAAGCTAAAGTGTCTGCTGTAAAATATTTTGTATCTTCTACATATTCCTCTAGTACCTCGTTAATACATTTCTCAACTACCTTTTGTGTAGTTGATTGTAATTTATTTAATGACATATTAAACCTCCATCATATCATTATAACTGAATACCGTCATCATTTGGTGAGTCAACATCGACATCAACATCTGGGTCATCGTCTAACATGTCACCAGTAACGTCACCACCTGGACCAATATCTAAAGCATCATCGTCCGTATCGACATCAACATCAACATCAGTACCGTCATCTCCCCCGCCACTAAAACCACCACCGCCGTCACCATCAGTGTCACTATCCTCGCCATCAGTTTCCTCATTAGTTTCTTCAAGTGGAGTACCTTTAACAATAGGGGCTAGCGTACCAGTAGACACATCGTTATCACGATAGTCACTTATTAAAGCTTGGAAAATAGGACTTCTATTATAAAAATCATTCTCTTGATTGCTTCTTAAGAAAGTTTTTACTGAACTTGGAGTCTCTACAAACATTTTATTGAATGGCATTTTATTAGCATCTCTGATACCAATAAAAGAGGAAAGCGATAAAAGATTAGGCTTAACTGAGTTTGGCTCATCAAAGTTGATTTTTATAGAAGTCAGAAAATCAATCGCTTCTTTATTATCCTGCCATTCTTCGCTGAACTTCTTGGTCATCATAGCATCAACTTTCTCATATGCCTTCTTCCTAAGATTATCAGGGATTTCTTCTTCCATCCCTTCTTCGTTATTCTTAAGAAGCATTATATTCGCATTGTGTATAAGAATCATGCGTTCCCTTACGGCAATTTCTGAGAACTTATTACGAAGTTTCTTCCATTTTCTAAGAGAATGTTCTTGTTGGTCAGGAGCTAGTCTATTATATAACTCATCTGCTGACACACCCTGAGTTCTTTCAGTGTTAGTCATTAAGTTATCAACATCAATACCAGCATAAATAAAACGAAACTTAGCTAGTCTCTGATTACTCTCACTAGAAAGACTATAATCTACATGAGGATCACCCGTATCATTGAACATCTCTTTTATTTTTTCGTCATCGCTTCGCGTGTCGATGTCAGCTTCGGCAGCTAAATCATCATCTGACGAACCAAGTTCCACGTCATCACCAGTGGAATCTGGAGCGTCTGGAGCGTCTTCGGTATCTTCGTCACCAATATCAATCGGTTCATCACTATCATCACCAAGTTCATCACCAATATCAACTTCGGCAGCAGTGTCGATGTCAGCTTCGGCATCTTCTGGTGCGTCTACTTCATCGTCTTCTGCTTCTTTTACTGTTTCCAGTCCAAGGATACCTCTGACATTTCTTCTAATTTCTTCTACGTTCATAGAAAAGCCCCTTAGTCTCTCTTTATTTATACAAACAAAGATTATTCTGAAGAGCTATCTAGTTGAATTAGATTTTCTATATCTTTCTTAATATCTTCAGGTAATTCGAAATCATGAGTATCTGCTAACTCTTTCATCTCAACCGAAAAATTATGAATTATAGAATCAACAGTACTAAAATTTAATTTAAGGGATTTCTCAGCTTCTTCAAACATATTATTATCTTTCAATAAGTCGCTGGTATGCTTTTTGGTGAGGACAATCATGACAATGTGCCACTTTTGTTGACCCACCAAGGTAACGACACTTCACTCTTGAAGTATCGGCTTCTACTCCTGTAACACAGGAGCACCCTTTAGAAGCCCAACCATCGCGCTTATCACAAGGATAATCTTTGTTTAGCTTGGCAAGCTTTTGTTTTTGCTCTTCTGTAATTTCCATTATACCCTCTTTACAACCATATCGTTGGTTGGCACGAAATTGGAGAACTTCCAAGTAATAGGTATTATAACCTTTTCTGCTTCAGAATCTTTGAAATCTACTGAACCCATTGCTTGGGGCATTAAATCTTCAAATTTAATTTCTAAAACTTTTTCTCTATGGTTATCTAAAACAATAAGATAACCATTAACTTGAAAGTCTTGATGATGTTGAACAGCTAGTCTTTTATTATATTCTTGAGGGTTATGGTGAGCAACCAACCAATAGAAAAAGAATCTCCAAATAAAATAATTTTCATCATTCATGAAATTAGTCTGGAGTGGAGAATAATTAAGCTTACCAGTTACAATAGGCATACTAGCGAATTGGTTAGCGATATCAGTAATATCAACATTAAGGTCGGGAAGAGTAAAAGATGATAAGTAGAGAGCCATATTCATAACATCATTATTCATTTCTCGGATAGCTTCAGGATCACTTATATTTGTAATATCAGCTCCCACCCTAACAAGATCGCTATTACTAAATTTAGATACAAGGAAACTAGTAGGAACACGATCAATTATAAAAATATAATTATTAGTATGTGCTTCGTTGAGGATGACCTCATTATTATGGATAACTCTACAAGACATTAGAAAACCTCTCTGGGCATAACACGGAAATAATGGACGCTGAGGGCTGTACAAGGCTCTGTAAGGCTAACATCACCTGATGCCCCTGATGATGCCGTAGATGTCGTCTCTGAGCCACCTGTGAGGCAAGGAGAGGTAGTTGCAGGGGTTCCTTTGGGTAGACAAGTGGTTAACTCTAATTCTACCTTCCAAAGACCAGCACAATCCTCTAGATCAGTTTGATGGCGGTACCAATACCAACCAACTCTAGACTCATTAATATTCATTGGAGATTCTACTTCAAGTATCCAATCATCAGCGGGAATAGTTTTAGGAAAGTTAGGTTGCTTAGGAGAATAAATACGAATTTTGGCTTCATCTGCCCATAGAAAGTCATTACTTTCTGGTGGAATCTCAAAGTCAGTATAAGGTTTATTTGAAACCTCAAAAGTTATGTTATCGCCTAATCTAAAATCAGCATCAGAATTCAAACTCATTTTCCTTGCCCCCTAATATAGCTATTTATCAAAACGGAATGAGTCATTTCAACTGATTCGATACGAGGGCATGTTTTTATTTTACCGTTATCTTCATCTGATCCTGGCGCATACCAACCAAAACGATATTTAGTTCTCGCTGCTTCATCAGCAAGAGCTTTATCTGAAGGGACTTGTGGTGGGATTTCCTCAACACACTCATCTGAAGCACAGTCATCGTCTGTACGGTGATCATCGAAGTTATCCCACTCATCCCAATTAAATTTATTTTTTGCCATTTTATCCTCCTGCCGTTTCAAGTCCTCTAGATGCTATAGAATTAACATGTAGTGAATCTTTTCTAAATTCAACTTCAGAAAAGGATGTCCCATCTTTATTATAGTAATCTATTATCGACCATGTTATCCAGTTTCCGTTATTAATCGAATCAATTTGTCCGTCTCCATTATTAATATCTGTAGAGTTAATAGCAAGTCGTGCATGTTGTCCTATATACCTGAAAGGGTTTAAATGACATTGAGCCAAACATCTAACTGATCCCATAACTTTTTTAGCATAATCATTAATAACCATATCAACATGGTATTTTTCATGTGATGAATAAAACATATTAGACCATTGATCACCAAAATCATTTTGATATATAAAATAAGAATCTAATCCATTTTTATTATCTAATTTAAATTGATTAAAAGAATAAGCTTCTGCTTTTATACCAGAAAAATAGTCATTGGTCATGTATGTTTTACCACTCAACCCACCAAAACTAACATCGAATCCATTGTATACATCATATTTGAAAGATAATATAGCATTGGCTATCCATTGAGGATTTGAGTTTTTAACTGCGGATGGGTTATTAGCTATGGTTTTCTGTAACGTATATCTAGGAGTATATTGACTAACCGCCTGACTAGCACCTATATCATTTATTATCGAATATATAGACTTAAATGTAATAATTTTCTGATTTACGATATCTCTCGACGTAAAAATATAACCTGGATATTTTCCGACTTGACTAACCGCAAATTTTTTCAAGAAACTAACTGTTTTCATTAATGTCCAACGAGGTACGTAAAAATTCCATTGTTTAGAAGGATTAGAAATCTCAGATGTCTGTTGGATATCTGTCTCATACCCCCACCCACTCAGTAATCCTGGTGATACTTCTTCAGATAATAAATTTTTGATAATATCTGAAATAGTTTGAGTACCTTGGGGAGATTCGGTAGCAGAACCTGACCCCCATTCATATGTTTTATAAATTTGATTACCTATAAAATAATCAAATAAAGGAAATTCAGCTAATGTTAAATTAAGAACTCTTCTCTTTGTCAAAGCTTGTGATGGGTCAGTTCCAGAATCAACTACCTCTTCAATATTTACTATTCTAAAAGTTGCTTGTTTCTTTTCAGATGCATTTGTTGTACCAGCTAATTCAACACTAGTATAGCTAATAGAAACAATGTCATTACCAACAAACCCCACTTGCTCACGAAAAGAAAAAGAATCAAAAATACTTAAAATACCAACTCTAAAAGACATATCTAAAGAACTATGAATTTCAAAATAATTAACATAAGTAGTTATATCTACACTCTCACTCATAGGATCGCTCTCTGGTTTTTTCAAACCACCAGTACGAACATATCCCACTTCGACCGCTCCTTGCGTGTACGTCTCCAAATTAATCATTATTACTTCCTATTTTGTCTTTCAAAATCAGTAGTATTCTTACGAACTTGGCGGCTGATCTCTGTTATTATTTGTGGCAGAAATTGGTTAGAGAACACTTTAATCTCAGAATTTTCAAACCCGTCATTTTGGGATACGTTTTCTAAGAAATCAAAAGGGTCTTCAATATCATTTGCTAATGGGATTAACCACCAAAGATTTACATCACCATAAACCTTTTGAGCGATTCCTTCAATGGTATCTTCAGAAGCCAATCTATAAGTAGTATATAGACTTTCATTAAAACCAATCGGAGTGGCATAAGTAAAATATGCGGTCCAAATATCTAATGAAGGAGTATTAGTATCTTGAGGGTCATATATTATAGGTGCAAATAAATTTGAAAAGGACGTATTTTTTTTAGGTTTAATAGTCATTTAATTCTCCTTAAAATAACCCAGGGATTCCAGTTATAGTTTCACCTGGTGGTACCCAGTTATTACCATTAGGTGATCTTCTAATATCAGGTAAAACTCCTGGTATAGAAGCCGCAGCACTGGCTGCAATTCGTTGACCTAATGTACCACCAACAGAGCTATTTAATGAAATTTCAACTGCCTCAGACATACCAATTCTGTCTGAAACTAAATCAAGCCAATCATTAGCATACCAAGGTTCAGTTTCTCTTAACTCAAGAGTACATTCACATTGCAGTGGATAAGTATAATCTAAAAACTTAAAATTCTTAGTATAAACATCTCCAAATTGACGGTCAATCTGATCGCCTATGGTACCACCAAAAGTACCAACCAGTCCTGAGTATTCTTTTTTAACCCACGGACCTTTAAAATTATACGAGAAGCTTTCGATTACAGCAGCCTTCATTTTAAACATCTTGGAACTATGGGACACTCGAAATTTACGAGGGGGCTGACCATGAAAAAACCTTACACCTACTCTTTTTAAAATAGCATCCACGCTATTTAAAAGTTCGGATTTAGGAGCTTTTAGAGCTGCTGCGGCTTGTTTTGTAACCAAATCTGGTAAAAAT
>Ga0136561_1000506_pt1 | contig 12683 bp, 10 predicted proteins | sample AntRauMeHopE1498_FD_104641 | JGI IMG/M metagenome (GOLD analysis project Ga0136561, IMG submission 104641) | Saline lake microbial communities from Rauer Islands, Antarctica - Metagenome Hop E1 #498 | ecosystem: Environmental > Aquatic > Non-marine Saline and Alkaline > Saline | place... | reverse complement strand
TTGTTCTACCGGCGGCTGGGTTTCTCTAGCACTGCAGCTAATTTATCCAGATAGTTTTGGTGGGTGTTATTCGTATAGCCCAGATCCAGTTAGTTTTTACCGAATGCAGCTTGTCAATATGTATGAAGATGAGAATGCTTTTATCAACAGAAGCGGTTTAGAACGCCCAAGTAGACGTGATATATATGGCGAACCTAGCTTTACTATTAAACAGGAGGTCTATGCAGAAAACACCCAAGGCTACTCCGATACCTACGTAACGTCAGGTAATCAATGGGGTGCATGGAATGCTTTATACAGCCCAAAAGGAGCTGATGGTTTACCTGTTGCGGCTTTTGATCCATTAACTGGAAAAATAGATACAACTGCTGTAGAACATTGGAAAAAGTACGATTTATTAATGCATGTTCAAGACAACTGGGAAACCCTAGGTCCTAAACTTCAAGGCAAGATCTATGTTTGGAATGGTGATATGGATAATTACTACCTCAACAATGCCATGCGAGATTTCGATACCTATATGAAGTCAACAGAAAACCCAAGCTCAGACGCTGTTATTGAGTTCGATGCTATGGAAGGCCACTGTAGCAAATATTCCCACAGAAAAGTTCTGGAAGCTATTCACGCTAGATTAAAATGAACTCAGTCTCTATTTACTTTGGTGGGCAATGAATGTGTAATTTTATGGCCTAACTAAAAATCAAACGATTTATGCCACCCATTAGTGTTTGTGAGTTTGCTATAAAAATCCAAGCTGATAAAGTGTGGGGTTTTTGGGTTATGCCTGAGTATATAAATCATTGATATACCGCTTCTAAAGAATGGCGTAGTCTTAAAGTTGAGCTCGAATTGAAAGTTAGTGGACATTTCTATTACCGGATGGAAGCAAAAGATGGCCATTGTGGGTTCGATTTCATGGGTGCATTCAAAAAAATTGTATTGCATAAGCAGCTATCTTATAAATTAGAAGATTTGCGACTAGTTGAAGTCAGCCTTACTGAAACAACAGACGGAACTACCATTAAACAACAGTTTGAAGCAGAGAGAACTAGCCTACTCTCTAAACAAAAAAGTGCGTGCCAAGCAATTATGAATAGTTTTCGAAGCTATAGCTTATCTCAAATCTATTAATCTTTATCGTTCAATTGTTATACCTTGCAAAATAGTGAGTAAGTACTTACTTTTTATTCATGACAGATAGAAGAACGAATATATTAACTGCCGCACTCGAGTTATTTGCCCAAGAAGGCTATAAAAGTACTACCACCGCCAAAGTAGCAAAGAAAGCGGGGGTTTCTGAAGGATTAATTTTTCGTCATTTTGAAAATAAAGAAGGCCTACTTAGGGCTATTATGGAAGACGGAGAGCAACAAGCTGCTTCACTTTTTACCGCAATTACTTCTGAAACGTGGCCAAAAGAGATTATAAAAAAAACTATAAACTTAGCCATTGATATGTCTTCAAGTACAGAAAAAGCCGTTTTTTGGAAATTGCAATACAAACTGAAATGGGAACTGGGGTTTAAAAACCCTGAAAAAACAGCTCCTTTACACCGCGTTCTTACTTTTGCCTTTACCGCAATGCAGTATCCAAACCCAAGTGATGAAGCCCATTTCTTACTCATATATTTAGATGGCCTGGCTTCAAGACTTTTCCTTGTTGATGGCTATGATGTGAATCCACAAATCTCCTTTTTATACAGAAAATACAATCTAGATTAATCTATCACACTAATAATGAGTGATTACTCACTTATTATAGCTATTTCAGCCTTTCATCGAGATTACTGTCTATTCAACGTCAATAATTCCACGAATTTTAATAAGCCAATTTAAATGATCGAGTATTTCCAACATTTTGGAGCAAAGGTATCAGCAGAAGACCTCAAAAACTTCGCTCAATCCCCGAATTGGGATGGAAAGATCTTCAAAAATACGTCCAAAACATCTATCGCTATTGGCGCTAAAGAACTACCCTCTTTACTCTACAAGCAGTTTTTTGATAAGGCGGGAAGAAAGCCTTCTTCACCCATTATCATAAAGCCATTCGATAAAGAAGCTTTCCTAGATTCTACAGACGAACCAAAAGCAGTTTGGTTTGGTCATTCCGTTATTTTATTGCGCATTAATGGCTTAACCATTCTTTGCGATCCGATGTTTGGCCCAGATACCGCGCCAATAGCACCCTTTCCTTCAAAAAGATATAGTGATAATACACTAGCCCTAATTGATGATTTACCTCCCATTGATTTAGTTTTACTTACCCATGATCATTACGATCATCTAGATCTGCAGAGCATCAAGAAAATACACCCTAAAGTTGAGCACTTTTATGTGGCTTTGGGGACCGCTCGTCATCTAAAAAAATGGGGCGTAAACCCAGCTAAAATCACGGAATTTGATTGGTGGCAAAGCCATAATTTCAAAGACCTAGCTATAACTTTTACGCCAACTAGGCACTTTTCTGGTCGTGGACTTTCTGACAGAGCTAAATCGCTTTGGGGTGGTTGGGCTATCAAATCTGGCACACATAGCATTTATATTTCTGGGGATAGTGGCATAGATGAGCATTTCAAAGAAGTGGGAGAACGTCTTGGTCCTTTCGACTTTGGTTTTGTAGAGTGCGGCCAATACAATCCACTTTGGCACGCTATTCACATGTTCCCTGAAGAAAGTGTGCAAGTAGCACAGCTAGTTGAGCTAAAACGAGCTATGCCAATTCATTGGGGCGCATTTACGCTGTCTCTACACAGTTGGACCGAGCCTGTAGAGCGATTTATCAAAGCAGCAGAAGCCGTAAATCAAGCCTACATTACGCCTGAAATTGGTAGCCTTTTTTCCCTCAAAACACCTACAAAAACAACCAATTGGTGGGAAAAATATCAATAAACCCGTCATTTGGCCTGCCTCATAGCACCTGCAATGCCCCAAATTCCGTTATTCTCACCCCATCATCTTCTTTTTATAAGCCGTTGGCGAGCATTGTACATAGCTTTTAAATTTCCGCACAAAATAGCTCCCATTATTGTATCCAGATAAATATGCTATATCAGCAATCGATAAATGAACTTTCGTCTTAATTAAGCCTTTTGCGAACTCAACTCGCTTTGCATTTATATAGTCTGAAGGCGTAATTCCGAGTGTTTGCTTAAACTTGCGGAAAAAATTAGACTCGCTCATACAGACATCTTTTGCAAGTCTTGAGATACTCAGTTTTCTGTTTGTAAGCTCTTTATGAATAACTGCTAGCGCTAAACCAATTCTTGAATCAGCGACCTGATCTTGCTGCTCTCCCAAAAACCACTTTCTAGCTTTTGTTTGTAATAGCCTAACAACTAGCTCTTTAGACATCAAAGAAATCAACACATCTTTAGAAGTATTATGGGTGTCAACAAAGGTGTAAAATATTCGCTGAATCAAATAACTCAGATCACCATTATTGGTTAAATGAGTAGAGTCTTTGTCTAAGGTCCAGTTGGTACTTTCCCCATCTATACTAACTTCTTGATTATAAAGGCCAACGGCTTCAGACACAGTATACTTGTCAATGCCAAGAGCGAGGCATTGCGTGGGTTCATTCAAAGTGGCAAGTGGAAAATCTATAATCATCGGTTCATTTGCTGGCATCACAACAGACTCACTTGGATAAAAATCAAACGGTTCTTGATTTGTCAAATGCATCACTTTTTTACCGGTAAGCATAATAGCTATCACCGGATAATCGAAATGAAGTTGCACTTTCTCTGCTGCTTGGTGGGTCTCAAAAAGGTTTAATTCTGCGTTTGAACAAGTATAAATAGTCCGATTCTCTACTAAAGTAGAGAGGGCTCTATTCTTTCTATAGTGAGATAATAATTTGTCCATTTCTGATAGTACAAAAAATATCGTAGAAAACCATCCTTGCAAGTATGGTATTCTTTTTTGCTAGTATAGTTCATAAAAAAGCGGTTCCAATTAAATAGATTTAATTAAACTTATTTGGTTCAAGCAACTTCAATCTTAAATGAGTCCCTCTGTTAAGCAGCCCTGTTAAACGAACCAGATTATCATAATTAATCATAGTAAATCCCGTTTTATATGTCATATTCTAAACCTACGTTCAAAGACAGCTACCACAATTTCATAAATGGAAAGTTTGTAGCGCCCATTGATGGCCAATATTTTGAGAATACCTCACCTATAGATGGCTCACTTATTGCAAAATATCCCCGTTCGCAAAAAGCAGATATTGACATGGCCGTTGATGCAGCAAATGCCGCCAAAGAGTCTTGGGGGAATACGCCAGCTGCAACCCGTGCAGCCCTCTTAAATAAAGTGGCAGACATTATTGAAGCCAACTTAGAGGAGTTTGCAATTGTTGAAACTTGCGATAATGGTAAGGCTATTCGGGAAACGCTGAATGCAGATATTCCCCTATCGGTAGATCATTGGCGATATTTCGCTGGCTGTATCCGTGCAGAAGAAGGCTCTGCGTCTGAGCTTGATGCCAACACCCTTTCCATGAATATCAAAGAACCACTTGGTGTAGTTGGACAAATTATCCCATGGAATTTCCCGCTTCTAATGCTTTCTTGGAAATTACCTCCAGCCTTAGCTACTGGAAATTGTGTAGTGCTAAAACCTGCTGAACAAACCCCTTCAACAGCAACGCTCTTAATGGAAAAAATTGCGGATGTTTTCCCCCCTGGCGTACTGAATGTTGTGCACGGTTTTGGCCCTGAAGCAGGAAAACCCCTAGCTTCAAGCTCAAAAATTGATAAAGTGGCCTTTACTGGTGAAACCACCACAGGACAGCTCATCATGCAGTACGCTTCAAAAAATTTGAATCCAGTAACAATGGAATTAGGTGGGAAGTCGCCTAATATTTTCTTTAATAGTGTTATGGATGAAGACGATGCTTTCTTAGATAAAGCTGTTGAAGGCGCTGTGATGTTTGCATTTAACCAGGGCGAGGTTTGTACATGCCCTTCTAGAATATTGGTACAAGAAGATATTTACGATGCCTTCATGGAAAAAGTCATTGCTAGAACCAATGCCATTATTCAAGACAATCCTTATGATACCAACACTATGATAGGTGCGCAGGCATCTAATGATCAGTATGAAAAAGTACAATCGTATCTGAAGATTGGAGTTGAAGAAGGCGCAAAGGTACTTGCTGGCGGCACAGTAAATAAACTTTCTGGTAATTTAGCGAATGGTTTCTACATAAAACCAACCCTACTAGAAGGCCACAACAAAATGCGTGTCTTCCAGGAAGAGATATTTGGCCCTGTTGCTTGCGTAACTAAATTTAAAGATGAAGCAGAAGCTATTGAAATTGCAAACGATACGCTTTATGGTTTAGGTGCTGGGGTGTGGACAAGAGACGCACATCAGCTATACCAAATTCCGAGAGCAATAAAAGCCGGACGCGTTTGGGTTAATTGCTTCCATACTTATCCTGCTCATGCACCATTTGGTGGCTATAAAAAATCGGGTTTTGGTAGAGAAAATCACCTGATGATGTTAAACCATTACCGCCAAACAAAGAATATGCTTATTTCTTATGACAAGAATAAAGTCGGCTTTTTCTAACACTTTATTGGTTTAACACGTATTCAATTCGTAAAAGTATAGGTGGGAAGAGCTATATGATTGGGGCTCTTCCTATTTTTTCTGTAATTATTAAAACCTAATGATCTAGCTATGCCTAAAATTGCCATAACAGAAAAAGCAGCAGAAATTGCACATCAAGTTCAACAGAACCATAGCGAATTAATTTTCCACCAGAGCGGTGGTTGTTGCGATGGTTCTTCACCAATGTTGCTAGAAAAAGAAGATTTCTACTTAGACGAAAGCGATATACTTTTGGGAACGGTTGCAGGCATAAACTTTTATATGAACCAAGATCAATACGCCTACTGGAAACACACCCACCTAACTATTGATATCACCCAAGGCCGTGGCAGTAGTTTCTCTCTAGAAATCCCATTAGGACTTAGGTTTTTAGTGCATTCAAGGCTTTTAACTGAAGAAGAACTAGCTGAAAGTTAGGGTTTCTTCCATTCCCATAGCCGATTTGTTAGCCGCTTTGCTGGGGAATCTATTCCATGAGTTCGAGATCACGCTCTTCCGACAAGTCATATTTGCTTTCCTGAAAGGCGATTTAGGCTAAATAATCATTTGTTTTTCATTATTCATTAAATCTCTTTGCGTTGTAGCGCCTTGGTTCTTCTGGTTGCTTGCAGTTGGTATAACTGAAGATATTAATTAAGGGGTAATCTAATAGCGCAGCCGAGATACTCACCTAATCGAATTACCCCACAAAAACCCCTGCTAAAAATTCGATGTGTTCATTCAAAGGCTTTCCAATTAAATCGGCTCCTCTGTGAATATCAGCTCTACTTACACTTGCCGCAAATTTCACGTCTTTCAATTTCTTTGTTACCGATTTGGCTTTCATTCCCTCAAAGGCAGTCGGCCGCATCAATGAAACCGCATGCATAAATCCACTAATTTCATCGCAAGCAAATAAGTATCTCTCGATCTCCGTTTCTGGCATTTTACCCGTTCTCTCTGGTGCATGAGCTTTAATAGCTTCCGTCGCAGCTTCTGATAGATCCGTATTTGGAAATATATTATTTAACGCATAATTAGGATGTAATTCAGGCTTCTTTTCCCAGTCTAAGTCATGGAGCAAACCGGCCAACCACCAGTCCTGAGTAGTGTTTTCATCTTTTCCCAAAACTTCTGCATAGGCTTGCATAGCAGTAGCCACCATTCTGCTGTGGTGTTGTAAACTCTCTGCGTCAATCCATTCAACCAATAAGGCTTCCGCTGCTTCTTTCGTCATAATCTATAGTCGGTTAAGGTTTATTAAAAAATGCTCTGCCAAATTTAATTCATTCTAGCTCATTATCAAGCTATAAATATAAATCAGCGGTTCCGCTGCGCTTAGTTTTGAGGTTTTTTAGCGGTGAGTGATAAGCGGTAAGTGCAGTGTACAAATGCGGGGTAACTGGCTTCGCATAACTCATAATTTCTATTTTCCCATTTCCCATTTATCTAAACCCGCTCATCGAGTGTTTGCAAAGCGAATGAATCGTCTAATCGCCTTCTCGTAATTTACCCACCAAATCCAATGTATATTGGAACCTGTTTATTAGTAACAATATCTCCGTGCCTCTGCGTCTCCGTGTCAACACTCTTCAAATCTTTTTACGCCTTTACGTTACTTATTCCGTCAAAAATCATAGCTCACTTTCATGCTCAAATAGCTATTTCTTGGCAAACCAGGGTAATAATAACGCGGCTGAGCATTCCCGAAAGCCATGGCATTAATCAAAATCTGGGACGCATATTTTTCATCCAACACGTTCATAATGCCCGAACTAACGTCCACATTTAAGCGACTAAATAGCGTCTTCCTAAATCCCAATTTTAGATTTAGCAGGTCGTATGATTCTGAATACAAGCTATTATCATCTCTCATAGGCATTGAACCCACATACTGATAATTCAAATTCCCGTAAAGCCCAATCTTATGACTAAAATCAATTCCAGTATTGATAAGCTGATTTGGCACACCCGTAAGCTCATTATTTGAGAAGTTCTGTTCCCCATCTATAAAATCTTCAAAACGATGCGCGTTAAATCCAGCTGTTATAAAAGGTTGAATGAAAAAAGGACTTCCCTGCTTGGTCACAAGATATTGCAGACTTAACTCAATGCCTCGATGTATGCTTGAACCGGCATTCAATCCAATAAACTGATCTTCCGCCGTTCTTCTAGCAACCAATAAATCAAAAACTCTCATTCGGTAAGCCACTATATCGAAAAATAGTCTTCCCAAAATAAGGCTCCCCCGACTTCCCACTTCTACATTCCAGCCCTGTTCAGGTTGAATATCTGGATTAATTTGGCCCTCTGGATCTAGCGTTTCCTGCACCGTTGGTGGGGAAAATCCATGTGAAGCAGAGGTGAAAACAGATATATTTGAACGCAATCTATAGTTAATCGCTAGTCGCGGCGAAAGTATAGTTTGAAAGCGATAACGATCTTCAAGATTCGTATCCGCAGTTGATAGTAAAGTTCGGTTATACCGACTCCGATTAACATTCAAGCCCGCCTCAATATGCAAGGCTTCATTCCACTGCAGCCTGTTTTGAATAAAGAAATTACCATAAGAGCGGGTTTCATTTTGATCGCTAAGTAAATTCCCTTGCTGCCTATCATTAATTTGATAGGTTTGCCAATCGTATTGCTCTAAAAAAACCTCTGATCCCACATAGGTTTGTAAGCTCTTGCCTGCAATTTTGGTGTCATAATTTAGTGTAGTTCGGAAGCCAACAGAACTCTGGTCTTCCTGCAGAATATTGAAAGGCCGAGGCTCATAGTTTTCAAGCAAACTACCGAATACACTGCCCTTAAATTCCCATTTATCATTGAACGTATTGGAATACGAAAGCCCAATTAGCTTTCTGTTGTAGTCTTCAAATCCCTGCGCATTTAGCCAATTTGCAGCTGCTGCCCTTGGATTATTAAGATAGGTATCGCGGTTTATACTGCTGGGAATGAAAGCTTTAAGATCAATGATGGTTCCTATAAAGCTCAGTTTTTGCTTATCTGTAAGTTGAACGGTTCCAAACAGGTTCAAATTATCTCTGTTCATCTCGTTGTTTTCTCGGAATCCATCCCACTGATTATGGCTGTAGTTCAAGTTCAACGAAAATTTATCTGAAGCGCTACTTAATTGGGTAACAGAGCGCAACAGCCCAAATGAGCCCACACTATTCTGCTGCGATAGCTGGGTTCGCCCCTTTTTAGCTTGCACAGGCGTGAGCAATAATGTTCCGCCTAAACCGGCTCCATAAAGACTAGAAGATGGCCCTTTTATTACTTCTATTTGTCCAATTGTACTCAAATCTAAATCTTCTATTTGGGTACTGACCTCAGCCGTGCTTAGCGGTATTTCATTCCAATAAGCTTTGATTTTTGAGGTTCCGTACAGCGTTCTTGAGCCAATACCTCGTATTGTAAGCCGATTTGTGGTGAGGTTACTAGACTGCATAAAAACACCCGCTACCCGATTAAGCACAGGCGCTATGTGCATTTCTTGGTCGCGTTCAAGATCCACAGCTTGAATTACACTAACCGCAGATGGTGTTTGCAAAATAGGTCTTTCAGCTCCCCACGCACGAATGGTTAGCGTATCCAATTGAATACGGTATGATGAAGCTTGCGAAGATTGCCCAACTAAGTGATCAAGCGGTAAAAGTAAACAACCAACAAAAATTGAGGCGATTAATTGAAACAGGACGCTTGATCTATCCGAAAAAGTGGGCTTTTTTAGCATGGACAATACGATATAGGTGAAAAGGCGATTTGGGTAGAAAGGAGAAATTAGGAAATGAGAAACACGGACAGTGGATAACGTGTTATTGAGCCACTACCGTCATTGCAGACAGTGAGTTCAGCGAATGTTCCACCACGGCGAACATAATCTCTTTGAAAAGGCTAAGTATATAACATAAAACTATTGAGTATAATCTAGCTCTACATGTATAAAAAACTTTCGTGATCTTTGTGTTTAAAAAGCCAGATTTAGAAAGAATTTTGGGAATTAGCTTAGAATTTACGGCATTTGATAAGCGAATTCCTGCCTTTCGTAATTACTTTATCTTTGTAATTGCATCACCTTTGTAATACAGGGCACAGAGCTTTGCAGTTCAATTTTGTAAGTTCTAACTGACAACATTTTAAAACATAAAATAAATCGACTATGTCCTATTATTTTTCGACTCACTTGAACAACCTAAGTTTTGATGAAGCCATACAAAAAGTTACAGCCGCTTTAAAAGAAGAGGGGTTTGGTATACTTACAGAAATTGATATTCAGAAAACCATGAAGGCCAAACTAGATGAAGACTATTTGCCCTATCGTATTTTAGGGGCTTGTAATCCAGGCTTTGCTCACAAAGCACTTCAAGCAGAAAATAAAATCGGCGCTATGCTTCCATGTAATATAATTGTGCAACAACATCAATCAGGAGCCATTGAAGTTTCTGCAGTTGACCCAATTGCTTCTATGCAGGCCGCGCAAAATGATTCCTTAGCTGGCATCGCAGTAGATGTACAGCAAAAGCTAAAAAAGGTTATTGACGCACTTTAAATCTACTCTTGGCTCCTATTTTATGGGAGCCAATTTTGTGGGATATTTGTAATCAGGAATTTCAAAATAGTCAGCTAAGTCAATTCTACATTCAAGCTAAAAAATAGGATACTTATTCCTTTTTTTTCATATTGCGTTCACCTAATTCAATCTGTTTTATTGTTCATCTAATTCCATCCTACAAAATAACCCTATTATGAAAAAAATAAGCTTGCTCATTCTAGCTTGTGTCTTATCTATTGGTTCACTTGCAGAAATTCATGCGCAAATTCCAGCCAAATTATTGCGTTATATAGATTTATCTGATACACATCTAAGCTTTGTTTACGGTGGCGATGTCTGGACTGTAGCAAAAAAAGGGGGCACAGCCACGCGTTTAACCGACACACCGGGCGAAGAGTCTTGGCCTAAATTTTCTGCTGACGGAAAGCATATTGGCTATTCTGCAAATTATAATGGTAACCAAGACGTCTACGTAATTGCAGTTCAAGGTGGAATTCCACATCGAGTTACCCATCATTCTTTCTCAGATCGTATGATTGATTGGCATCCAAATGGAAAGCAGTTGCTAATTGGCTCTGCAGGAACTGAAGGCGGAAGAAGACTTTTGAACCAATTTTCCTTAGTGAATAAAGAAGGCGGTTTCCCTGAAAAACTGCCTATTCCTTACGGTGAGCTAGCAAGTTTTTCTCCTGATGGTTCAAAATTGGCGTACATCACTGCAATTACTGAAGACTATCCGCTTAAAAGAATTCGTAGTGGCCGTAACTCAGATATCTTGATTTATGACATGAAAACCCAAAAGGTGGAAAACGTAACAAATAGAATCGCAATTGATGGCAAACCAGCTTGGTCAGCTAATAAGTTATTTTTCCTTTCTGATGATAACCCCCAAATGCGTCTCAATATTTGGTCTTATGATCCAACGACTAAAAACCTGAAGCAAGAAACCAATTTCAAAGATTTCGATTTAGGCTACTTGGCAGCCAATGGAGACGAGCTTGTTTTTGAAATGGGAGGCGAGCTATATCTAATGGATACTAAAACCGCCAAATATGAAAAAATCACTATCAATGTTGTCAGTGATTTATCTCTAGAAATCCCAAAACAAGTAGATGTTAGTGGTTCTATTGCAAACGCTAGTATTTCCCCAGATGCTAAACGTGTTTTATTTGAGGCTAGAGGGGAAATTTTTAACGTGCCTGCAAAAGAGGGTTTTAGCCTAAACCTTACTCATAGCAGTGGCGCTTTTGATCAATCACCAGCTTGGTCACCTGACGGTAAAAGCGTAGCATATTGGAGTGATAGAAGCGGCGAATATGAAATTTGGATTCAAGATGCCATGCAAACGGAAGGCGCAAAACAGCTGACAAAACGGAAGCTTGGCTTTGGTTACACCCTATTTTGGTCGCCAGATTCTAAGCATATAGCTTTCATTGACGAGAAAAATGATATCTCTGTGATAGATGCAAAAAGTGGGAAAACGCAGCTGGCCGGAAATACCGTTTGGAATATCTCGCATCCTGGTCGCCCATCTTATTCCATAAATTGGTCGCATGACTCAAACTGGATAGCCTTCACAAAGGGACTAGATAACGCCCATTTTGCGGTGATGGTTTACTCGCTAGAAACAAAGAAAACCCATCAATTAACTTCGGGTTTTTACAACGATTCTAACCCAATATTTAGTGCAGATGGCCAGTATATGTTCTTCATGACCGACCGAAATATGGAGTCTGTTTATTCTGCAATGGGCGATGCAACTTGGGTTTATCCGAATGCAACCCATTTAGTTGCCGTTGGGCTTACCGCAGATACACCTTCTATTTTGCCTCCTAAAAACGATATGGTTGAGGTGAAAGAAGAAGAGGCTGATACGGACAAAAAAAGCGACGATGAAAAGTCAGAAGAAAAAGAAGAAAAGAAAGAATCGCTAAAAATTGATGTAGAGGATTTTGAATCCCGCATGGAGGTTATACCCATTTCACCTGGAAATATAGGCGATTTGAGTACAACTGATGGGAAGGTGATTTATATGAGATATCCACGCTCTGGTTCAGGTGAACGTTCATCATCATTGGTTTTTTACGATATCAAAGAACGTGAAGAAAAAACCATTGCAGAAGGCATTGGTAACTATTTACTAGCAGCTGATGGCAAGTCTATTCTGGCATCTAGCAGAGGTTCTTTTGCCATTATTTCTGTTGCACCCGGCCAAAAAATGGATGAACAAGTTTCCACAGATGGTTTGGCCATGCAGTGGGTTGCTAGAGCTGAATGGAATCAGCTTTTTAACGATACTTGGAGACGTTATCGCGACTTTTTCTACGACGCAAATACCCAAGGCGTAGACTGGAAGGAAATGAAAAACCGCTATGAAGTGCTTCTTCCTTATGCCCGAACTAAATGGGATGTAGCAAATATTCAATCTTCCATGCTAGCTGAGCTTAGTGCAGGACACACTTATACCAGAACAGGTTTGGTAGAAGCCACAGAATCGGTTCAAACCGGATTTTTAGGCATCGAGTGGG
>Ga0136561_1000503_pt1 | contig 12724 bp, 8 predicted proteins | sample AntRauMeHopE1498_FD_104641 | JGI IMG/M metagenome (GOLD analysis project Ga0136561, IMG submission 104641) | Saline lake microbial communities from Rauer Islands, Antarctica - Metagenome Hop E1 #498 | ecosystem: Environmental > Aquatic > Non-marine Saline and Alkaline > Saline | place... | reverse complement strand
CGACCTTATTATAGGTAAAAGTCAACTTTTTATCTTTAAGTCCTACTTCAACTTCACCACCGTTAGCTAGAGTGCCAAACAGAAGCTGCGATGCCAGTTCACGCTTTAACTCTTCTTGAATTAAACGCGCCATAGGCCTTGCACCCATCGATTTATCATAACCTTTCTCAGCCATATACTCGCGTGCTTGGTCAGTCACTTCTAATGAAACGCCTTTAGCGTCTAACTGCGCTTGAAGTTCAATAATAAACTTGTCAACAACCTGCATAATGACTTGTTCATCTAAGTGATTAAACCACACAATACTGTCAAGGCGGTTTCTAAACTCAGGCGTAAACGTTTTGTTTATTTCAACCATTGCATCACTGCTGTGGTCCTGCTGCTTGAAGCCCATAGACTTGCGTACTGTGGCCTGTACACCAGCGTTAGTGGTCATTACCAGCACAACATTTCTAAAATCTACCTTACGGCCATTATTGTCGGTTAGTGTGCCATGGTCCATCACCTGTAGCAGTATATTGTAAATATCGCTGTGCGCTTTCTCCATTTCGTCTAACAACACCACACAGTATGGGTTTTTAATAACCGCGTCAGTTAGCATTCCGCCTTGCTCATAACCAACATAACCAGGAGGCGCGCCTATTAAGCGGCTAACAGCATGACGCTCCATATACTCTGACATATCAAAGCGCACTAGCTCAACCCCCATTATTTTGGCCAACTGCTGCGTCACCTCGGTTTTACCGACACCTGTTGGACCTGCAAATAGAAAGTTACCAATTGGTTTTGTTTCATTGCCTAAACCAGAGCGCGATAGTTGAATGGCGGAGGACATTTGCTCAATGGCTTCGTCTTGCCCAAACACCACCATCTTCAAATTACGACTTAAGTTCTTAAGTACCGACTTGTCAGATGCCGACACTGATTTTTCAGGTATGCGCGCTATTTTAGATATTATCAACTCTATGTCTGACACATTAATGGTCTTTTTACGCTTCGATGGTGGCAACAAACGCTGGCTCGCACCCGCTTCGTCAATTACATCTATTGCCTTATCTGGCAATTTACGCTCATTAATATATTTCGCAGATAGCTCTGCCGCCGCTTGCAACGCTTTTTGCGTAAAGCGCACACTATGATGCTCTTCATAACGTGACTTAAGCCCCATTAATATTTTAGTGGTGTCGCTAACACTAGGCTCCGCCACATCAATTTTTTGGAATCGTCTAGCAAGTGCTCTGTCTTTTTCAAAAATGCCTTGATATTCTTTGTAAGTGGTAGAGCCCATGCAGCGCAACTCACCACTACTTAATTTCGGCTTGAGTAAGTTTGAGGCGTCCATAACACCGCCAGAGGCTGCACCCGCTCCAATAATAGTGTGAATTTCATCGATAAACAAAATGGCATCACGGTCTTTACTTAGCTCGTTTAAAATACCCTTAAGACGTTTCTCGAAATCACCGCGGTATTTAGTACCTGCCAACAGCGCGCCTAAATCTAATGAATAAATAGTGCTTTGAGCAATAACCTCAGGCACATCGTCGTTTACTATCCTAAACGCTAGTCCTTCTGCAATGGCTGTTTTACCAACACCTGCTTCACCCACTAGTAAAGGATTGTTTTTTCGGCGTCTGCACAAAATTTGAATACTGCGCTCAACTTCCATATCTCGGCCAATGAGAGGATCAATCTTGCCTTCTTTAGCGGCAATATTTAGGTTGCTTGCATATTTTGACAGCATTGATTGATTTTCTTCGCTCTCGCTACCCCCCTCTTCATTCATTTTTTGAGAAGGCGTATCTTCATCTGGGTTTTTACTCACACCGTGAGAAATGAAGTTAACTACGTCTAATCGAGTCACGTCGGCTTTTTTAAGTATGTAGACAGCCTGCGATTCTTGCTCGCTAAAAATGGCTACGAGCACGTTCGCGCCTGTCACTTCGCCCTTACCCGACGATTGAACATGAAACACTGCCCGTTGTAAAACGCGCTGAAAGCCTAGTGTCGGCTGTGTTTCGCGATCAGCAGCGTCGTTTTCGCCTAACAAGGGCGTAGTTTCATTTACAAAAACGCTCAGCTCTGTGCGTAATAAATCTATTTTCGCACCACAAGCCTTTAAGGCCTCGCTCGCCGCGACATTGTCAAGTAGCGTCAGTAGAAGATGTTCTACCGTCATAAACTCGTGACGTTGTTGGCGCGCAAAAACAAATGCTTCGTTAAGCGTTTGCTCTAAATCTTTATTTAACATATGTACCCCTATTGCGCTGGTTCCATCGAGCACATCAATGGATGTTGATGTTTTCGAGCATATTGATTCACTTGCATGACTTTAGTTTCTGCAATCTCTGCAGTATATATGCCACAAACTGCTTTTCCTTGATAATGTATGGTTAACATTATCTGATTTGCTTTTTCGATGTCCATAGCAAAAAAGGTCGCTAGTATTTCCACAACAAAATCCATTGGCGTATAGTCATCATTATTTAGCATGACTTTGTACATTGGTGGAGGCGATGTTTTCTGGCGTTGCTTGTCGAGCTGCTTCTCGCGCTCTATATTTATTATATCTTTACTCATAATTACTTATAATAGAAAACTGTAGCTTAGGACCACAGATTTAGTTATTTATTCAAATTTAGCTATTTATTTGGATTCTTATGAGTTTATTCAATGATAAGCTCGATAATTACTTGACAAAATCCGCTTTAAATTACTACTCTAGTTTATTAGTGGTAACGTAGTTGCGTACCACCCATCACTTCATTACTCATTCTTCTTGGCTAGAATGGTTATGGAGACGAACAGTAAATATTTCAAGGAATAGGAAGTACGACGATGGCAGTTGGTAAAGTAAAGTGGTTCAATAATGCGAAGGGTTTCGGCTTTATAGTCCCAGAAGATGGAGGAGACGATATCTTTGCGCATTATTCAACTATTCAGATGGACGGTTATCGATCACTGAAAGCCGGACAGGAAGTTAGCTATGAGGTACAAGAAGGTCCTAAAGGTTTACACGCTGAAAACATTGGCTTGCCCGATAGCGACCAAGAGCCTGAGAGATAACGAATAAGAGTTAGCCTCACTCATCTGTGTACATCTGAGCTTGAACTGTGGGATAAGATAGCTTTCAAGTCCAGCAAGACTCTTATCTTATACAAAGTCATAGCTTACTTTGAAAAGCAGATTAAATCCTGCTTTTTTTATGGCCGCTATATATAGAATATAGTCTACTTAATTATGTTATATTAATCTAATGACCCCTGAGCAAAAGAGCAAAAAGCCTTTTTACAAAATGTCAGCGACCGCGCCTAAAAAAGCATCCTCGCGCGAAAAGAGTAATCATCCTGCACGCAGCAAAATAGCAGCTGACTGTAAACCTTTTACAACGGTTCTATTCAACAAACCTTTTAACGTGCTGTGTCAATTTACCGACGAAAATGACCGAGCCATCCTTAAAGATTTTATTGATATACCTAACATATACGCCGCAGGCCGGCTTGACTTTGACAGCGAAGGCTTATTATTGCTCACAAATGACGGCGCACTTGCTAATAAAATCACGTCACCCAAGCATAAAACCAATAAAACGTACTGGGCACAAGTAGAAGGGATCCCTAGCAAGGAAGATATACATCGCTTAGCGAAAGGTGTGCAGCTAAAAGATGGTATAACGGCACCAGCAAAAATCAGCATTATGCGTGCACCAAATATCTGGGATCGAAATCCACCTATTCGACAACGCAAGCACATTCCTACAGCATGGCTATCAATCACCATTAGTGAAGGCAGAAACCGGCAGGTAAGACGAATGACAGCCCACATTGGACACCCAACGCTACGGCTAATTCGCTACGCCATAGGAAAGTGGACTTTAGACGGAGTTGACAACGGTGAGTATTTAACAATTTCAGGGGATGGCTAAAGGTAAGAGATTTGCTATACTTGTGTGATAAATACGTAATGCCTGAAGCTACATACAGCTATGTCGTTTTATCGGCTAACACCGTCTAATCTACCATTGAGCTTATACTCGTAAATTATGCAAAAAATCAATCATCATTTATCAAAACCTGCTGGTGAAACTAAAGTAATTGTCGGCATGTCTGGCGGAGTCGACTCGTCGGTATCTGCCTTATTATTGCAGCAGCAAGGCTTCATAGTAGAAGGTTTGTTTATGAAAAATTGGGAAGAAGACGACAATGAAGAATACTGCGCCGCCGCCCAAGACTTAGCCGATGCACAGGCAGTAGCCGACAAGCTAGGCATTTATTTACATACCATTAATTTTGCGGCTGAATATTGGGACCGCGTGTTTGAATATTTTTTAGAAGAATATAAAGCAGGCAGAACCCCCAACCCCGATATAATGTGTAATAAAGAAATTAAATTCAAAGCCTTTTTAGAATTTGCCGCTGAAGATTTAGGCGCTGACTATATTGCTACCGGCCACTATACCCAGCGCAGACTTGTAGACGACAAATGGCAAATGGTACGCGGCGCTGACGACAATAAAGACCAAAGCTATTTTCTATACACATTAAGCCACGAACATATTGCCAAAACCTTATTTCCTATTGGACACTTACCTAAACCTGAAGTAAGAGAAATAGCCAAAAAACACGACTTACTGACCCACAATAAAAAAGACAGCACCGGCATATGTTTCATAGGTGAGCGTAAATTCAACGACTTTTTGTCACAGTATTTACCCGCAACCCCCGGCCTTATTGAAACCATCGACGGTGAAGAGATTGGTAAGCACAGCGGCCTTATGTATCACACGCTAGGTCAGCGTAAAGGGCTACTGATTGGGGGCAAAAAAGAGCACGGTGAAGAGCCATGGTACGTAGTTGAAAAAGATATTTCCCGCAATGTGCTTATTGTGGCGCAAGGCAGTGATCATGAAAGCTTATATTCAAATGGCCTGATTGCCACACAGCTGCACTTTGTAGAACAAGTGCAGCCTAGCAAAGCCATGCACATAACGGTAAAGACTCGGTATCGGCAAAGCGATATTCCCTGCGAGTATATTCCTAACGGCGATGGCACCGCAAAGGTCATGTTTGCGACACCACAAAAGGCGGTTACGCCAGGTCAGTCTGCTGTATTTTATAGAAACGATGTGTGTTTAGGAGGCGGCATTATTGATGGCTACTTCAAAACAGATGACAAAAACCAAGAACAACTAAAGCGCGCATAATCCTATATGACTACACAATTTGAAGAGCAACAATTAGCCCTTGCGGGAGTTTGCCAAAGCGCGAGTTTAGTGCAAAGCATTGCGCGTAAAGGCGAAGCCGACAAGAGCGCGGTAGAAGCCAGTTTGTCGAGTATTTTAGTTACTTCTCCTGACAATACCCAGCAAGTATTTGGCGCATTGCCAAATTTACGTTTAGGCTTTACCACGCTGGTAAAACAAATAGACTCTAATAATAAACTCAAAGACGCAGAACTAACTCGCTACATTGCCTCTATTTTGAGTTTAGAACGTAAACTGAGCCGTCAGACAAAGGCCATGGATGACCTGAGCCAGAGAGTATCTCATGTGCAACGTCAGCTTGATCATGTCGATTTTGAAAACTATCAAATCATCACCAATTTAGCCTCTATTTACACCGATGTCGTAAGCTCGCTTGCACCTAAAATTCAAATAGCGGGTAATCCTCAATATTTAAGCGTTGAGAATAATCAAAAAAAGATAAGAGCCCTTCTGTTAGCCGGCGTGAGAGCGGCTGTGCTGTGGCGCCAGTTAGGTGGAAAGCGCCGACATATTTTATTAAATCGAAAAGCGCTTTTAGAAAGTGCACAAAGCGCAGTTAGAGCAATGTAGTCAGCGATATAAGCAACAATACAGCTGTTTTCGCAGCGTAATGGTCGGCATTTTATTTAGGCATATTCACACCAGTTTCATCACAGCAACATTTACATAAATAGGTAATAAAATGGATTTATCTGCACTTTCAGCACTTTCCCCCGTTGACGGCCGATACGGCAGTAAAAGCCAAGCATTGAGACCCTACTTCAGTGAATTTGGCCTCATTAAACACAGAGTGACAGTAGAAGTTCGCTGGCTACAAGCACTTTCTAAGTGCGACGCCATTAGCGAAGTACCAGCTTTCTCACAAAGCGCAAATGCCTTACTAAATGATATTGTGGATAATTTTTCACCACACCATGCACAGCAAATAAAAGATATTGAAAGTACCACTAATCACGACGTCAAAGCCGTTGAGTATTTTTTAAAAGAGCAAGTAAGTAGCCTTGCAGAACTGAATGCTATCAACGAGTTTATTCACTTTGCATGTACCTCGGAAGATATTAATAACTTGTCACATGCGCTTATGCTGAAAAGCGGCTTAGCTGATGTGGTGCTGCCCTATTGCCTTGAACTGATAAACGCGCTAAAAACCTTAGCAAAGGAATATCGCAGCATTCCCATGATGGCCAGAACTCACGGACAACCCGCCTCTCCCACCACGATGGGCAAGGAAATGGCGAACGTTGCAGTGCGCCTAGAACGTCAATATGCACAAATAAAAGCAGTACCTATGTTAGGTAAGCTAAATGGCGCCGTAGGAAATTACAATGCGCATTTAAGCGCCTATCCAGATATTGACTGGCATGAATTAAGCGCAGACTTTGTAAGCTCATTAGGCTTAACTCATAACCCATTTACCACCCAAATTGAACCGCATGATTATATTGCCGAGCTATACGACGCATTTGCAAGGTTCAACACCATACTCATTGATTTTGACCGCGATATATGGGGCTATATTGCCTTAGGTCACTTCAAACAGCGCACCATTGCAGGCGAAATTGGTTCGTCCACTATGCCGCATAAAGTGAACCCCATCGATTTTGAAAACTCTGAAGGCAACTTGGGTTTAGCCAATGCCATATTTGCTCACCTTGCGGCCAAGTTGCCCATTAGCAGGTGGCAACGTGATTTAACCGACTCAACGGTACTGCGCAACTTAGGCGTTGGGTTTGGCTATGCGATTATCGCGTATCAATCCACCTTAAAAGGCATTAGCAAGTTAAAAGTGAACGAGGCTAGTTTAGCCGCAGAGCTTGATAACAACTGGGAGCTTTTAGCAGAACCTATTCAAACCGTAATGCGCCGCTACGGGATAGAAAAACCTTATGAGAAGCTAAAAGAGCTTACCCGAGGTAAGAAAGTAGACGCCAACGCAATGGCGCATTTTATTGACCAATTAGATCTGCCCGACGAGGCTAAGCAGTCGATGAAAAAAATGACACCAGCAAACTACATTGGTGATGCAGTAAGACTTGTAGATGAACTACTCGCGCAAGATAACCAGCAGCAAGGGTAAACTGTCAGTTTGATGAGTTGCTTAACAGTGGCTACATATTCCAAGCGCAAAACCTAGCAAAACAGCCCCGCTGACTTGGCAAGCTATCTATGGCTTATTCAGCAAATACGATAACGCAATAGAGTTTTATTATGGCCCAGCAGACAAACAGGATTTGAAGGGTTTGGGCGTGCAGAATGTTTACCCTTTGAAGGTCCAAGATACATTGGTCAAACAAGGTATCTTGGGCTCAAACGGCTATTTACAAGCCTAGAATGCTAGCTAGTTTTATCGATTATGCTGTTAAATATGCCGCTAGGGCGCATTATTTTGCTACACAGTTCAGGGTCAACTAAGAAGTATCCGCCTACATCTACAGACTTACCCTGCACGTCATTTAACTCTTGCATTATAATGTGTTCATTATCGCTTAATTGCGTATGCAATAGTTTGAAATGTGCGGCTAGGTCGGCGTCTTCAACTTGCTTCGCTAATTCGTCTGCCCAGAACAAACTTAGGTAAAAATGACTGCCTCGGTTGTCAATTTCACCCACTTTGCGCGACGGTGATTTATCATTTTCTAGTAAGCGTTCAGTGGCAGTATCGAGTGTCTGCGCTAAAATTTTAGCTTTTGTATTGTTATGCTTTTGACCCAAGTCTTTGATAGAAACGGCCAGTGCTAAAAATTCACCCAGTGAATCCCAACGCAAATGATTCTCTTCTAGCAACTGCTGCACATGCTTAGGGGCTGAACCACCGGCGCCTGTTTCAAACAAGCCGCCGCCTTTCATTAGCGGCACTACCGAGAGCATTTTTGCACTGGTGCCTAACTCTAAAATGGGGAATAGGTCGGTTAAATAATCACGTAAAATATTGCCCGTTGCCGAAATAGTGTCAAGGCCTCGCGCCACCCGCTCAAGTGTATAGCGCATTGCCCGAACTTGGGACATAATTTGAATATCAAGCCCGCTTGTGTCGTGATCCTTAAGATAGCTTCTTACTTTTTTGATTAGCTCATTTTCATGCGGTCTATACGGGTCAAGCCAAAATACAACCGGGGTTTTCGCGTCGCGCGCACGGTTTACTGCCAGCTTCACCCAGTCCTGGATAGGCAGGTCTTTGGTTTGGCAAATACGCCAAATATCGCCTTTTTCAACGCGCTGCTCTAACAGTACTTCACCGCTTTTCACGTCAACAACACGGGCAATACCGGCATCAGACGATTCAAATGTTTTGTCGTGTGAACCGTATTCTTCCGCTTTTTGAGCCATTAAACCAACGTTAGGGACAGTGCCCATGGTGGTTGGGTCAAAATTACCATGCCACTTACAAAAATTAATCATTTCTTGATAAATACGCGCAAAAGTAGATTCAGGCATTACCGCTTTACAGTCATAATTCTTACCATCGGCGCCCCACATTTTACCGCCTGAGCGGATCATTGCAGGCATAGAGGCATCAACAATAACATCGCTTGGTGAATGGAAGTTAGTAATACCTTTGGCAGAATCGACCATGGCTAGGCGCGGACGATTTTCTTGGCAAGCGTGCAGGTCACGCTCAATTTCTTCACGTTTACTGGCCGGCAAATCAGCTATTTTTTCATACAAACTGGCCATGCCGTTATTCACGTTAATGCCTAGTTCGTCAAAAAATGCGCCGTGTTTTTCAAATGCATCTTTATAATAGATTTTAACCGCGTGGCCGAACACAATCGGGTGAGACACTTTCATCATAGTCGCTTTAACATGCAGCGAAAACAAAACACCTGACTCTCGGCAGTCTTCCATTTCTTCTTCGTAAAAATCACAGAGTGCTTTTTTACTCATGAACATTAAATCAATAACTTCTTTGTCTTGCAAAAAAAGCTCAGATTTTAATACGGTGGTGTTGCCATTGTCCCCAACTAGTTCCATGCGAACGGTGCGTGCTTTGTCTAGCGTGATAGATTGTTCACCGTCGTAGAAATCGCCTTTATGCATGTGTGAAACATGAGTACGCGACCATTGCTTCCATTCGCCCATAGAATGTGGGTGCTTACGCGCAAAGTTTTTCACCGCGTTTGGTGCACGACGATCAGAATTACCTTCGCGCAACACTGGGTTTACCGAACTGCCTAAGCTTTTACCGTAACGATTGCGCAGTGCTTTTTCTTCATCCGTTTTAGGATCGTCAGGAAAGTTAGGAATAGCGAAGCCTTTTTGCTGTAGCTCTTTTATACAGGCTTTTAGCTGCCCAACAGACGCACTAATATTGGGCAGTTTAATAATATTGGTGGAGGACTCTTGGGTTAATCGCCCAAGTTCGGCTAGGTTGTCAGGCACTTGTTGGTCTTGACTCAAGTATTCAGGAAATTCTGCAAGCACGCGGGCTGCCACTGATATATCGCTAAGCGCTACTTCTATATCCGCCGCCGCGGTAAACTTGCGAATAATCGGTAATAGCGAGGCGGTCGCTAACAATGGCGCTTCATCGGTATGAGTATAAATAATTTTTTGTTTATTATCTGACATATGAAGTGGTTCCTTGTTTGAGTAAAAGCATAAATAAATACTGTAAAAAACCAAGCATCTAACTCTAGTTCAGTTGTTACTGTGGTGTGTACGCATCATGCATAGTGATATTTGAGAGGCGTATATTGGCAAGCGCATAAGCAAATATGTAAATTACTGCATTCACCTAGAATAGTCTAATATCATATAAGTACGCAATAGCTTTGGCTATACGACTTAAGTAGCTTAGCACCCCCGGGCTCGCCGTGAGGCTTGTTCATACTTGCCAATACATAAACACAAATCTTTAATATTGAAACTAATCTCTTCTGCAATAAAGTGGATAATAAATTTTCCTTAAATCTGAAGAAGTGCTTAAACGGCCTAGTTTTATTTAAAAGATATTTCTATTGTCATTGCGGACTGTAAAAACGCTGTGTTTTCGTATAAAATATCGCCCCACTTTACGCGCTTCATATTGTGTCATTGCGCGACAAGTAATACAGACAGCCCTATTTATCGCGATAATATGTCGCGAATAAGTGTGAACAGCAAAATGAACGCTAATATTCAATCAACCACAGGACTTTTAATGACTACTGAACCATCCAAAATCATATATACCATTACCGACGAAGCGCCCGCTTTAGCAACACAGTCACTGTTGCCCATCATAAAAGCATTTACCGCTTCATCCGAGATTGGTATTGAGACACGCGACATTTCATTAGCGGGTCGTATCATTGCGAATTTCCCTAGTTATTTGAAAGAAGAACAGCGCATAGGCGACGATTTAGCCGAGCTTGGCGAACTTGCCAAAACGCCGCAGGCGAACATCATTAAATTACCCAACATTAGTGCCTCGGTGCCACAGCTTCAAGCCGCTATAAAAGAGCTTCAGGCCAAGGGCTATGCGTTACCTGATTTTCCAGAAAAAGCCAACACCGACGAAGAAAAAGCAATACAGGCAAGCTATGCGAAAGTACTTGGCTCTGCGGTAAACCCTGTTTTGCGCGAAGGTAACTCAGATCGGCGTGCACCAAGCTCAGTGAAACAATATGCTCGCACTAACCCGCATTCAATGGGCGCCTGGTCTACAGACTCTAAATCACATGTATCACATATGGACAGCGGCGACTTTTACGGCAGCGAACTTTCCACCACCATAGGTGACGCGCAAGATGTGCGCATTGAATTTATTGATGCAAACAACCTAGTCTCTGTGTTAAGAGAAAAAGTGTCATTAATCGACAAAGAAATCATTGATGCCTCGTTAATGAGCAGCGCAGCGCTAAACAGCTTTTTTGAAAGAGAAATCAATTTAGCCAAAGAACAGGACGTTTTGCTCTCTCTTCATATGAAAGCCACCATGATGAAAGTGTCTGACCCGGTTATATTCGGTCAAGCAGTTGAAGTATTCTATAAAGATGTATTTGCTAAACACGCCAGCACATTTGCCGAACTTGGGGTAGATGTAAGAAACGGCTTGGGTGATGTTTATGCAAAAATTGCGAAATTGCCTGCCGACAAAAAAGCTGAAATTGAAGTCGACATTCAAGCGGTATACGCAACACGTCCCGACATGGCCATGGTTGATTCTGATCGCGGCATTACTAACCTGCACGTGCCAAGCGACGTTATTATTGACGCCTCTATGCCAGCGGCTATAAGAGCTTCGGGGCAAATGTGGGGGCCTGACGGTCATCAAAAAGACACCAAATTTATGATCCCCGATCGTAACTACGCCGGCGTATTTTCCTCGGTTATTGAGTTTTGTAAGAAGAATGGCGCGTTTGATCCCACCACAATGGGCACCGTCCCTAACGTTGGCCTAATGGCGCAAAAAGCAGAAGAATACGGCTCACACGACAAAACCTTCATAATGTCTGCGCCCGGAACCATGCGCGTAATTAACAGTGCAGGTGTCACATTATTGCAGCACACTGTTGAACAAGGCGATATATGGAGAATGTGTCAAGCTAAAGATGCGCCTATTCAAGACTGGGTTAAATTAGCCGTAACACGCGCTCGCGCTTCAGACACCCCTGCCGTCTTTTGGCTAGATGAAAACCGTGCTCACGATGCACAAATGATTAAAAAGGTGAATACCTACTTAAAAGACCACGACACTGAAGGCTTAGATATTCAAATAATGGCCCCCGTAGAAGCCACTGAGTATACGCTCGCTCGCTGCGCTAAAGGTGAAGATACTATTTCGGTGACCGGTAACGTATTGCGTGACTACCTAACCGACCTCTTCCCAATTTTAGAGTTAGGCACCAGTGCAAAAATGCTCTCAATTGTACCGCTTATGAACGGCGGTGGTTTGTTTGAAACCGGCGCAGGCGGTTCTGCGCCTAAACACGTTCAGCAGTTTGAAAAAGAAAATCACTTACGTTGGGATTCTTTGGGTGAATTTTTAGCCCTTGCTGCTTCCCTTGAGCATTTAAGTGTTAGCACCGGTAATCCAAAAGCTAAAGTATTGGCTGACACGCTTGATGAAGCCACCGCAATGTTTTTGCAAGAGAACAAGTCACCTTCACGGCGCGTAAACGAGCTTGATAACAGAGGCTCTCATTTTTACCTCGGCCTTTACTGGGCTCAAGCACTTGCTAAGCAAAGCGTCGACGCTCAGCTGCAGACGCAATTTGCGTCAGTTGCAAAAGCTATGCAAGAAAATGAGTCGCTTATTGTAAACGAGCTCAACAGCGCGCAAGGAAAGACAATGGATGTTAACGGCTACTACTTTGCCGACGACGCCCTAGCAGCACAAGCAATGCGCCCAAGCGCAACGCTAAATGCGTTACTAAGCAAGATTTAATCTGCGTTTGTTCAAACCTTAATATGGTAGATCGTTTACAAAAAGCTAAGTGAGAAATTACTTAGCTTTTTTTATTGCCCGTTAGTTCGGGTTAT
>Ga0136561_1000502_pt1 | contig 12729 bp, 17 predicted proteins | sample AntRauMeHopE1498_FD_104641 | JGI IMG/M metagenome (GOLD analysis project Ga0136561, IMG submission 104641) | Saline lake microbial communities from Rauer Islands, Antarctica - Metagenome Hop E1 #498 | ecosystem: Environmental > Aquatic > Non-marine Saline and Alkaline > Saline | place... | reverse complement strand
GATGTGGACGCGCGTGAGTCCGTTCGATCTCTGGTGGACCCCCGGGGTGTCGGACATCGAAGACGCGGCCGTCATTGAGCGGACCCGGCTCACGCGTGCCGATCTGAACGATTTGCTGGATCTGCCCGGTTACAACGTCGCAGCTATCCGTGAGGTGCTGGACCTCTACGGGAGAGGCGGGCTGAACGACGAGCCGGACTCCTCGGAATCCGAGCGTGCGGTTCACGAGTCCCGCGAGAGCCCAACTCTAAATCAGTCTGGACTCATCAACTGCTACGAGTTCACGGGGAACGTGCAGGGGCGCATGCTTCTGGCCCACGGCATGGATGCAGAGAAGATCACCGACCCGCTGCGTGATTATTTTGTCCAGGCGTGGATCATCGGCCGGTACATCATCAAGGTCCAGCTTGCTCCCAGCCCCCGCAAGCGCCACCCGTACTTCATCACGTCATTCGAGAAGGTGCCCGGGACACCAGTAGGCAATGGCCTGCCAGATATCCTCGAGGACGTCCAGGATGCGGGCAACGCCACACTCCGGGCGCTCATCAACAACATGTCGATTGCCAGCGGCCCCCAGGTGGTGGTGAATATCGACCGTATCGGCCCCGACGAGGAGGCCGACAGCCTTTACCCATGGAAGCGCTGGCACGTCCAGAGCGATCCGCTGGGGGGGAACAACACGGTCCCCCCGATCTCGTTCTTCCAGCCGAATTCCAACGCCCAGGAGCTTCTGGGGGTCTATCAGTCGTTTGTGGCGATGGCGGACGAACTCTCGGCAATCCCGAAGTATCTCTCCGGCGCGGGGACCACCTCCGGGGCGGGTCGGACCGCCTCTGGCTTGGCGATGCTCATGGGTAACGCCTCCAAGATCCTGCAGACGGTGGCCGCGAATATCGACCGCGATGTTCTCGAGCCCCTCCTCTCCATGCTTTTCGACATCGTCATGCTGACCGATGAGAGCCAACTGCTGACCGGCGACGAGAAAGTCCGTGTTCTCGGGGTCGCAGTCGCAGTCCAGAAAGAGACGCAGCGCGCTCGCCAGCTGGAGTTCCTGCAGATAACGGCGAACCCGATCGACGCCCAGATCGTTGGTCCCAAAGGACGCGCGGCGATCCTGCGGGCAGTGGCGACAACCATCGGTCTGCCCGGGGAGGAAGTCGTTCCATCCCGCGACGAGATCAACACGATGGAGGAAGCCTCGAAACAGGCGGCGCAGCAAAGTGGGGTGCCCGGCCACGACGGGCTGGGGCAGAACGCCGCCAAGGCGCAGGGTGGCCAGCAGGATTCCGGTGCATCGGGCGATATGGGGCCGCGCACCAACATTTCAGGAGGTCAGTCGTGAAACCCGTAGTCCGTCAAATGCGCGGCCCAGGGATGAATAAGGGCTTGAAAAAGCCGCGTCATGGGACGATCAAGAAGGTCCCTGAGACGAAATCTTCCAAGGCTGCGCATCTCGATGCGGCGAGAGGGTCTACCCGGAGCCAAGTCGACCAGACGGACTATTCGAAGAAGAGCGGCTCGTATCTTGCTGCGGCGTTCTGGCAGAAGTAACCCCTTATGAGGACGGAAAAATGAAAGACATGAAATCCAAGCAGATGTCGAGCAAAGCTGGTCCGGCCGTGTCCGGCGGCGGCAGCCGGATGTCCGGCAAGAATTATGTCGGGCCCCAAGTCCCCGGCCAAGGCGCGTCGATGGGCCAGAAGACCAACGCGCCTGTCGCAAAAGCTGGTGGCAAAGCGATGGCCCCGCAGTCCGGTGCAGCCCCCTCGATGTCCGGCCAGGCCTCCGTTGGCGGGCGCAAGGGCAACAACACGTTCGCTCCCGATACCGGGGGCAGCGCCATGGCCGGGTACACCGGCTCCCAAAACGCGAAACCCTGCTGAGGAGCACGACTATGACTATCACGCCGAAAACCAGTCTCGACCCCTCGGACATCAGCGGATATGTCCGGGATGCGAGCTCCACCCGGTCCGGGATCGTCGCCCGCGCGGGCGGGGGCCAGGCGAATGCGACGCTCATTGCGGCGACTTACAACCGAGTCCTGACTGTCGCCACTGCTGGGGACAGCGTGCGATTGCCCCGTGCGCGCCCCGGCGTCGAAATCTTCATCGCCAACCGCGGTGCAAACTCGCTGAACGTATTCCCGGCAACTGGAGACTTCATCAACGCACTGGCGGCCAACGCTGCCTTTGCGCGCGCAGCCGGCACCATGAGCTCGTTCATCTGTGTTCTTGCAGGTCGATGGGAAGCAACGGCGTAATCCCCCCGGGGGTTACCTAGCCGGGTTACCTAGCCGGGTAACCCAACAGAAAAGGAGAGTACCATGAAGGACTCCAAAGCATCCAAGAGACGGGCCGTCGCAGCGCAGGCTGCCGGGTCCAGTCTCCCGGCGAAACAGATCGCCGTGGAATTGCTCCCGAACCGGTTCTCCCGCGCACAGATCACCGGCGGGGATGTTCTCCGCCGGTCGATCAACGACTATGCCAAAGCATCACCGGTGAGCGCCTCCAACGAGGGGCTGGTGGGCTACAACATCCACACGATGGGACGATCGTAAAGCATGCGCAAGACCCTCACCGCCGAAGACCAACTGACCATGCGGGCCGCCGAACTTGCTCGGAGCTCTCCAGAAAACTGGATGCGTTTTCTCGAGTCATTCGAGCAGTACGCCGCCCGCGCCTATGAAAAATGTGTCCAGTCCACCCTCGAAGAACTCCCCCGCTCCCAAGGACGTGCGCAGGCAGCTGCCCACATCCACGGCTTGTTTCGGGATTGTCTTGCGAGCGCGGCAAAGATTGAAGGAAGAAAGACGTGAGCGCCTCCAAGAAAGTTTCCACGATCCTCGAAGACGACCTGCTGAAGGTTCCGGAGGCGGTCCGTGCCGCTGCCCGGCGCGCTGATGAACTGCACGCGCAAATCTCGGGGGCCACCCAGACCGCGCAAGAAGTTACCCCAGAGCCCGCGCAGGATCCCGCCCCGGCTGCTACGCAAGAGATCACTCCAGAGATCACTCCAGAGATCACTCCAGAGATCACGCAAGACCCCGCCCCGAAAAAGCCCGAGGGCGACGAGGCGTACCGCCAGCTCGAGCACCGTTACCGGTCCCTTGAGGGGCGGTATACGACGAGCCAGGCCCAACTGCGGCAGATGATGGAGCAGATCCGTAGGCTTGAAGAGGCCAGCACTACGGCCAGCACTACGGCCAGCACTACGGCCAGCACTACGGCCAGCACTACGGCCAGCACTACTACGGCCGGGGCACCGAAACCCCATGAGGCTGACTTCTCTTCGGAGCTGACACCCGAGGAAATGAGCGATTATGGCGATGACTTCCTCACTGTTGTCGGTAAGCGCGCCCGGCAGGAGTTGAAGCCCCTCATCGAGGGCTATCAGAAGCGAATCGCGGAGCTGGAGAGTAATGTCGGCAGCCGCCTCGAGCGCGTCGACGGATATGTCCGCCAGAACGCCCAGGAAAAACTTGTGGCCCAGATGGATTCGCAATCCCCCAACTGGCGCGAATTGAACACAAACCCAGACTTCCTTGGATGGTTGGGCTTGCCGGATCCGTTTTCTGGTGCTATTCGTCACGAAATGCTGAAGGCAGCATACGCGCAGGCAGATGCCCCCCGTGTTCTCGCCTTCTTCAATGGCTTCCTCGCCGAGGGGGCTGCCGTGGCACCCGCGAGTGTCCAGCCGGAGAATCAGGGGTCTAACCTCCAGAGGATCCCGCTTAAGGATCTTGCGGCACCGGGCAGAGCGAAGGCAGCGGCTGCACAAGATGCACCCACTGAGAAGCCGACTATCACGCGACAGGCCGTTTCCGCCTTCTATGCCGATGTCGCCGCTGGTAAATACCGGGGCAACGACGCGGGGAAGAACAAGCGGGAGGCAGAGATCTTCTCTGCGCAGGCTGAGGGTCGCCTTCGCTGAAACCCTTCTTGAGGACTTAGGAAATGGCTTTTCCAATCGCAGGCTCCGGTACTACCCCGCCCCTTTATCCGGTCGGATCGACCGCCAACGCCTTCCAGGCGAACGGCTTCATCCCTGAAATCTGGTCCGGCAAACTGGTCGAGAAGTTCTACTCTTCGACCGTTCTGGCCGCGATCTCCAACACGGACTACGAGGGCGAGATCAAGAATCAGGGAGACCGGGTTCGCATCCGCACCAAGCCGACGATCACGATCAAGGATTACCGGGCCGACGGCGCGCTTGTCCTTGAGCGTCCCGAGGGCAACGACCTGACCTTGACCATCGACAAGGGCAAATACTTCAACACGATCCTCGACGACGTGATGGAGGTCCAGAGCGATCTGGATGCACTTTCGATGTGGTCGGATGATGCTGCACAGCAGCTCAAGATCGTGATCGACACGGACGTTCTGGCTGGTATTCTTGGCGACGCGGTTTCGACAAATCGGGGCCTGACGGCCGGTCGGATCACGGGCTCGCTCAATTTGGGTGTGACGACCTCGCCGCTGGCGACGGTGGCCCGCAGTCCGGGCGGCGGGGAAGTTGAGATCCTCGACGTGATCTTGCGCCTCGCACAGGTGCTGGACGAGCAGAATATCCCCGAAGAGGGCCGCTGGGTCATCCTGCCGGTCTGGGCGATCACGCAACTCAAGTTTTCGGACCTCCGGCAAGCCTTCCTGACTGGCGACGTGGTTACCCCGATGCGTAACGGCCGGATCGGCATGATCGACCGCTTCACGGTCTATTCGTCGAACCTGATCCCGAACGGTGTCGGTGGTGGACTTGCCGCGGGCGAGTTTGCTGTCTACGCGGGACATGCCCATGGCCTGACGTTCGCGTCGCAGGTGAGCAAGGTCGAGACGCTTCGGTCCGAGATGACCTTCGGCCAGATTCTGCGCGGCTTGCAGGTCTACGGCTATCAGGTCATCGACAACACTGCGATTGCGCAGGCGATTCTCGTCAAGGCGTAATCTCGGAACAGGAGGCCCCGGGGTAATCCCCTGGGGCCTTTCCCACACCCGCTCGAAAGATGCCCCGTAAGATAACCTCGCAAGGTAACTCCATGCCCCTCAATACAGTCCAGGACTATATTGACCGATCCAGGGGGATCCTTTTGGACGAGGTCGCGCCGTTCCGCTATCCGAATAAGGATCTTGTAGAAGCCCTGAATATGGCTGTCGGGGAGGCCCGGCGACTCCGCCCCGAGCTTTTCCGCACGTTCTTCCGCGCCGACTTGCCGGAGTTCTCACTCTCCAATCTCTCTGCTCTGGTGCCCGTAGACCCGCAATACCGGGCGTCCTTCGTCTATTACGTATGCGGCCACGCGCATCTGCGTGACGATGAGATCGAGAAGGATAGCCGGTCAGCGGCGTTCCTGAACAAGTTCATCGCTCAGATGCTCACCATTCAGGCCTGAAAACATGTCCAGCCCGCACACCAACCGCCTCATGGACCAAGCCCGGATCAACCTGCCTGGCGCGATTGATGGCGCGATGCTGGTCGAGTTCTACTCGGTCTTGAAAGAATTTTTCACCCGGTCGAACGCTTGGACCGAGGAGATCGGTTTCACGACTATCCTGGGTGAGAAGGATTACACCCTGACCCCCACTGCGGGCGCTATCATCCGGCTCTTGGGGGTCGTGGAAGACGAACGGAACCCCGTCAACGCGTCGATGGCAACACCTGCTGCGCTCAAGCTCTCTTGGGAACCGACTGAGGTGCGACCGCTTGTCGCCCATGTCGTGATCTGTGTCAGTGACGCATCAGCGACCACCGATTATCCGGTCTACCCACAGTGGATCGTCGACAAATACCACAACGAGATCCTCGACGGGCTACTCGGCCGTATGATGGCCCAGACGGCGAAGCCGTACTCCGCGCCCGGTGCCGCTATGGTGCGCCTGCGGAATTTCAGGGCGGGCACGAACCAGGCGAAGCTCGAGGCCAGCAGGCGGAATGTGTTCGCCGCGCCGGCCTGGAGATTCCCGCGATCGTTTGCGATGTGAACCGGAGAGCAGCATGCCCGTAACAATCACCCACCTCTTCGACTCGCCCAAGGCCGACGGTCCCGATACGACGCTGGTGCAGCCGTCGAACTGGAACGCCGCCCATGTGTTCAGCCAAGCCACCCAGCGCCTTCTGGGGCGCGTGGAGGCTGGCGCTGGCCCCACCGAAGAGATCGTGCTGGGTGCGGGTCTGGTCCTTGCAGCCGGACCCGCGACCATCAACCTCTCAGCACAGCTGCAGGCGCTGAACGGGGTTGCTGCAAACGGGCTGTTGGTACGCACGGGCACGGGCGCTATGGCACCCCGCACACTTGTCGGAACAGTCGATCAGGGTATCCAGATTACCAACGCGGACGGCGTCTCCGGGAACCCCGCGTTCTCCATGGTCTCGCCCATTCTTGCGGTGTGGATCACTGGCACGGTGACCGCTCTGGCGGGGATCAGCCCGAAGATGCTCGCCGACGTGATAGATGCCAAGACCCCTGCGGCAGCAGCCCAACTGACAAAGGCGCAGGCTGAGGACCCTGCCAGCACGGTGTTCGGCACGGTGTCCGGGCAGTGGCTGGCGCAGGCGATTGCAGAGCAGGACTGGGGCTATGAGAGTGCGGAAACTGCAATTCCGGGAGCAAGTTCGTCAGTAAATTTTGCGCACGGTCTCGGCCAAATACCCACCCGCTGGCGTGTTGTCCTTCGGTGCAAGACTGCCGAGTCTGGGTATGCTGTGGGCGACGAAATACAAATGCCGCAAGTGAACTACGTCGGCGGCACTCAGCGAAATGCAATAGTGGCTGTTAATGCCACTAGTGTTACGGTCTCTACCAGCAATAGTAACACGTATATAATTCTTCCTAAAGCCGGTGGTGTTGTATCGGACTTAACGCCAGCAAACTGGCGAATTGTGGCGAGGGCGAGCAAATGACAATGCAACAAGAATTTCACGCATACACCGATGACGGCTATTACGGCATCGTCATGGCAACGCCCGAGCAACTGGCCGAAATGGGGTTTACGGTTGGTGAACCGCCGCCCCCACCAACCGAGGCAGAGGTTGCAGCCAAAGCCCGCGCGGCGATGGTTGTCAGCCCGATGCAAGGCATACTAACCCTTGGTGAGACCGAGTGGGGCAAGGTGCTGGCCTACCGCGAAACGGCAGCTTGGGCTGAAAAGGTCATCATTGACAGCGCGCAAGACTGGCAACGCACAAGCCAGAACATCGCTTTCTTTGGCTATCTGTTGGGCTACACCGATGCACAGATGGACGCGCTATTCATTGCAGCAGCGCAGGTCACGGCATGATCCGCACCCGGCTATCCCGCCCGATATACATCCTTGCACGGTTTGCAGGTGGTCTTTACCTTTACGGCGGCACTGGAATTGGAACTGATCTAGTGGCGGCCTGTTGGCGGTTTGTAGTGAGGGCTTCGAAATGAGTAAGCAGTAAGAGTTTTACGCGGGAAAGAAACAGTAACCCCCAGAGGTAACAAGGATGGCGAAAACTCCAGCATGGCAGCGCAAAGAGGGAAAAAACCCAGCCGGTGGGCTCAATGCAAAAGGAAGGGCTTCGGCAAAAGCCGAGGGAATGAACCTCAAAGCCCCGGTGAAAAGCGGAGACAACCCAAGACGAGCGAGTTTTTTGGCCCGGATGGGGGGGTCGCCGGGACCGGAGAAGATGCCGAACGGTGAACCATCCCGCCTCCTGAAGTCGCTCCAAGCCTGGGGGGCATCCAGCAAATCGGACGCGAAATCCAAGGCAGCGGCCATGAGCAAACGGCTGAAAGCAAAGAAAGGCGACTGATATGAAGGACGAAAAAACGGAGCCGGTTCTCCTGGAACCCGAGCAAGAGCCCGGCTTCCAGAGCCTCCTCGACCAGCTTAACGAGCAGGAGCCTGACTCGCCAGTAGACGAGACCGAGGAGACTTCGCCCCGCGAGGAACTCGAGGTTCGCGCCCGCAAGGCGGATGTATCGTTCCGCCCGAATCTGTCGGATGAGAACCTGCTCAAGCGGGTCCTCGAAGCCGAAAATCCGCCCGAGGAAACCGAGGCACCTGCTGCCACCCCCGATGCCACCCCCGATGCCACCCCCGATGCCACCCCCGATGAGGATCCGCCCGAGGAAACCTCGCCGGACTCGAATTACTCCGCGAAAACGCTCGCGGAGATGGTGCGTGGGCGGCAGATTGTCTCCGGGCCTGGGCAAAGCTGATGGTTGCGAAGAAGCTGCAGAACTTTGGCGGGATGATCCCGGCCATAGACCGGCAGCTGCTGCCGGAGATGTCTGCGGACTTCGCAAAGAACACATGGCTGTATAGCGGCGCTATCCAGGGCTTCAAAGGCCTCAGGAAGGTGCATACGCTTGCGAATGCAGCGGCGGAAAAGACGTTCCGCATCCCGATAGCAAAGCTGGATGCGGAACGTATCCCCAACTCCTACTGGCTCGAGTTCACGTCCCCGAACACCGACGTTGTGCGCTCCCCAGCTTCAGGGGATCAATTCGAGCGATACTACATCGCGACAGATAACGACCGCCCGAGGTACGTCACCCGAACGCAGGTGGTAGCTCACGGCGGCCCGGGCGTGCCCTCGTCTGTCTCGATGACGCTTGGCGTCCCCGCACCTGAGACGCCCCCATCCATTTCAGTGACGGGCGGGAGTGCCCCGAATGAAGCACGCGCCTATGTCTATACCTGGGTCACTGCCTACGGGGAAGAAGGGCCGCCCTCTCTCCCGACGCTGGATACAGACTACGGCAATGGGACGTGGACCATCACCATGACCGCTCCAACCGCCGCTGACGTGCTCCGGCGTCAGCTGACCCGCGTCCGGATTTACAGAACGGTCTCCGGGGTGGGCGGGGAAACGGATTACTTCTTCGTCGCGGAACAGGCGATTGCGGATCTCACGTTCGACGACACCATCGCATCCGTGACTGGCAATCCGATCATCCGGTCGCTCTTCTGGACCGGCCCCCCGGTCGATCTCAGGGGGTTTGTCTCCATGCCAAACGGCATGATTGCCTCTTGGCGTGCCAATGAGATTTGGTTTTGTGAGCCGTATCGTCCCCATGCCTGGCCGGTTGGTTATCAGATTTCCGTCGATTCCGGCATCGTCGGCCTTGGGGTGATCGGGCAGACGCTGATCGTTTGCACGGAGGTCGCGGTCTTCGCCGTCTCTGGCATCAACCCGGCATCTATGTCCCAGTCGCGCCTTGCGGGCTTCCAGCCGTGCATGTCCAGAAACTCCATCGTGTCGACCCCCGCTGGGGTGGCTTTCGCTTCCCCGAACGGGCTGATCCTGGCCAACCCTTCCGGCGTCGCAGTCATAACCCGACAGATGCTACAGAAAGAGGATTGGGCAGCTCTCCTGTATCTCCCGACAGTGGTTGCAGCGACGTTCAACTCTGGGTATTACGCCTTCGGATCGACCGCCATTGGCTGCTTCGGCGGGGGTGCGTTTCAAGCGAACGCTTTCCTGCAGCAGGATTACTCGGGCGCTTTCACCGGGGTATACATCGAACCGAATGACCCTCGCGTCGCGATCAGCGCCCTGGATACGGATGTTCCAGTCCGGAACGTCTATTCCGATATCTGGACAGATGAGGTCTTTATCCACCGGGACGACGGGGTTTTCTGGCTCGACCAGACACGGCAAGGCGCGGAGCCAAGGCAACCGTATATCTGGAAGTCTAAGGTTCTGGAGCTGCCCGCCGCTGGCAACTTCCAAGCCATGAGGGTCTACTTCTCGAAGTTCCCTTGCTCGCCTGCCCCGGGGTCCGTCAGCGATGAGGACAACTTCAACTTCTTCCTGCGGAACGAATACCCGGGGTGGTTCCTCGCGTCCGGCGCATGGGCGACACTGGGGCAGTGGAATGACGCGCCCGGGTGGGACGACAGCCCGCTGGGGGCGGAATGGCAGGCGTGGGAGGTTTCGGCCGCCGACATCCTCTACCCGGATCAACTTGGTATTGTGCGGGTCTATGCTGATGGGGTACTCAGGTTCTCGAGGGAGATCTTGACGTCGGGGGTCTTTTTCCGCCTGCCTTCGGGTTTCAAGGCCACCGGCTGGCAGATAGAGATCGAGGCCCGGGTAAAGATCGAGTCGGTGGAGATCGCCGAAACCGCAAGGGAGCTGGGCAGTGTCTAACCTCAACACCATCCCAACCCCGACGCCTGATCTTGACAGCCTGGTGACCTCTGTCCGGATAATGAAAGAGCTTCTCGAGGACATCACCGGGCAACGGCGCGGGCAGGGGCAGGGGTGTCCGCGGATGTTTCTGCAGCAGCAGCAGCCTGATACCCGCACGGGCGACCAGCTCAAGCCGGGGGACCTCTGGGTCAATCCTATCACGAGGGAAATGAGGTTCTGGGAGGGACGGTTGTGGGAATTGGTCGTAGTTTGATCCCGCCCAGGATCACCTTCAACAACCCTGACCATGGGCGGGTCGTAGCCCGGCGGGCGGGGACATTCTTCAACCCGGAATGCGATCGGTGCGTTTCTGTGGTTGTGGGAGGGGAGCTGATCGGTGGGGTTACCTACCAAGGTTACACCGGAACCAGCATTCAGATGCACATGGCGGGGATGGCGGATCGGTGGGCCACCAGGGATTTTATGTGGGTGATTTTCGACTACCCATTCAACCAGCTCGGTGTCGAGCGTGTCTTCGGGCAGCTCGTGGAATCGAACACCAGGGCGCTTGAAATTGTCGAGAAACTAGGATTTAAGCGAGTGGCGCGGGTCGAGGGGGTGTTCCCCACTGGTGCGTGCATAGTTTCTACCATGGAGCGTGCCGACTGCCGCTGGCTGAAGATCAAGCCCCGCGGGTTGTCAGCCAGACCGGAGGCGTGAGAAATGGGCGGAAAAGCAAGGGCCCCGGCTCCTCCTGACTATTCGGGTGTCGCCGCTGCGAGCGAGCGGTCCGCCGAACTAAGTTTCCAGCTAGGACAAGACCAGCTTGCGTGGGCGCGGGAGCAGTATGCCGGGGATCGCGAGATCCTGGACGGCGTTGTTAGCGCGGCGATGCGCCGACTCGAAGTCAACGATACCGACGCTGCCAAGGACCGCGCCCGATACGAGGAGATATTTCAGCCCCTCGAAGACAACATGGCGCGGGAGGCCCTGGACTTCGCAAGCCCCGGCCGCGAGCGCATGGAGATGGAGCGGGCGCAGTCGACTGTAGCGCAGCAGTTCGAAGCGCAGCGCATGACGGCTCTGCAGAACCTCGAGGGCTACGGGGTAGACCCGACGTCGACCCGGTTCGCGGCGCTGGATGCAGGTTCACGAGTGGCCGAAGCAGCAGCCAAAGCGGGGGCGGGCAATCAGGCGCGCGTGCAGACCGAAGCTATCGGTCGCGCCCTCCAATCTGAGGCGGTCAACGTAGGGCGCGGATACCCGGGCCAAGTGGCCGGAACCTATGCCACGGCCTTGCAGTCAGGCAACCAGGCAGCAAACACCCAGCTTGGCGGCACTGCATCTGGCGCGAGCACGATGGGCACAGGCACGCAGTGGATGGGCAGCGGGAACCAGGCGTTGAATACCTGGGGCAACACGCTCAACATGGGCTACAACAACCAGCTCGCCGCCGCTGATTTCAACTCGAGACAGTCTTCCGGTATTGGGGGGCTCCTCGGCGCGGGCTTGGGGGCTATAGGGAACGCTGGGGGGATGGCTGCATTCTTCAGCGAAGGCGGTGCTGTCCCTTCTGCCCTGCCGGTTACCCCGGGAGGTAACGTGCCCATGACTGCATCCCCGTCTGGCGGGCGCGCGATCGACGACGTCGACGCAAAGCTGACGGCTGGGGAGTTCATCGTGCCGACCGACGTGGTCAGCTGGAAGGGCGAGGAGTTCTTCCAGAAGCTCATCGAGGGCTCCCGGAAAGCGAAGCCCCAAGCACCGGCGCAACCGGAATACGGCCCCGCCACAATGGGCCCTCCGACAGTTTCTTCGCGCCCCGCTGCGGCGCTTCCGATGGGATGACCCGATGAGTCTGGCAAATGAGTTCCGCGATTTCATCGCCGGGTATACCGCCATCACAGAGATCGGCGGGAAGAAGAAAGACCGGGAGCGGGCCGCCAAGAAGAGCGAGGCGGACGTTGCATACCAGACAGCGATGATTGATATTCAGCGCCAGCGCCTCGATATGGATCGGGAGCGACTGACGCGCGCGGGCTCTGGTTCGGGTGGCGCTGGGACTGGGCTTGCAGAGCGCCGGCATGACCTTAACGAACGGCGGTTTGAAGCGGAGCAGGCCCGGCTGAAAGCAGCCGACGACGGCGTAAAATTCAATAATATGGCCGACTCTTTCGCTGGCGTGCAAGCCCCACCGGTCGAAGATTTTGACCCTGCTGACTATTGGGAGCCCCCTGAGGCGGTCCCCGCTCTGAACCGTGGCGGGATGGTCGCGAACAAGCCGCATTACCGTCAGGGTGGGATGGTCGCCGGGGAACCCGACCCTGAACTCGTCCGTGGGGGGGCTGCACTTACGGGCATCACGCCCTTTATCTCTGGACAGGAATACAGGGCCCCCCGGCCCCAGACCATGGGTGCACCGGCCTCAGCGGTGCCCGTTATGACCCCCGCACCTGTCCCCGTTATGACCCCGGCACCTGTCCCCGCTATGACCCCGGCACCTGTTCCCGCCGGCACAGCGGCGGGAACAGGTGCCACGACGCCCGCCGCGATCCCAGCTGACACGCCCATGCAGGAACCCCCTCCTGAGGTAACCCGGGGGGTAACCCCGGAAGTCCCCCCGGAGGCGTC
>Ga0136561_1000495_pt1 | contig 12856 bp, 10 predicted proteins | sample AntRauMeHopE1498_FD_104641 | JGI IMG/M metagenome (GOLD analysis project Ga0136561, IMG submission 104641) | Saline lake microbial communities from Rauer Islands, Antarctica - Metagenome Hop E1 #498 | ecosystem: Environmental > Aquatic > Non-marine Saline and Alkaline > Saline | place... | reverse complement strand
TTCTGCTCTTCCGCCACATTAGCGCGTCGGAACCAGAAGGTGACTGCGGTTGAAACCAGGACGATAAACAGAGAGTAAAGAGCCGGGACAATCAGAATCAGCCCGACGTCTGGAGTTCCACCAAAGGTCAATAGGACAATCGCAAGTGCTAGTGGTCCGTTCTGAATGCCGGTCTCTAGGGCGATGGTTCGTACGTTCATCGGGTGAAGCTTCAAAAGCTTTGCAATTGTGAATGCAATGGCCATTCCAAAAAGACCGAGGCCGATCGCCACCGTGTAGGTTTGCCACGGAGTAGCCGCCAATAGCTCCCAGTTTCTTGGAACCCAAGTGAACAAAAGGAACAAGATAAAGAACAATCCAAAGAAGCCACCCATTAGCTCTAAAAAGGCTCCAATGTTTGCACTGTAGCGGCGGATGAGCATGCCACCCACGACCGGAATAAGCAAAAGGAAAAGCGTGATCACGATGTTGGTGATTGGAATCTGGAATTCTTCGTTGTCAGCGAAAAGCAAGCGGCCGTAAAGAGCCAGCACTAGAGGCGTCATCAGAATCGCCCAAAGGGTCGAGTTAGTGGTCATGATTACGCTCAGGGCCAGGTTGCCCTTGGAGAAATAGGCAAAAATGTTCGAGGTGGTTCCTGCCGGTACGGAACCCATCAGCAGAGCGCCGAGAGCCACAGGTGCCGCATACTCCATCGGTAGCTGCCACAAGAAGGTGATGATGAGGGTGAAGGCCAATAATGGCATGATTCCAAACTGAGTAATCCACCCAATCGCCAGACCCCATGGCCGCTTAATTGCAAGCTTGAAATCTCTTGGAGTCAGTCCTGCGCCAAGACCGAACATGATAGCAAACACCATTGCGACCATAAGGTTTTGCTCAAAAGGGGTAACCACGTCTTGCTCGGAAACCGTTACCTGGGTCAAGAAGGTCATCACGTTTATCATCAGTTGGCATCCTCTGCACTGGTGTTGATTGGCTTAGTCTCGGTGATTCCGCCAGCTAGAACGGTTGTTCGAAGCTCGCGTCTTAGAATCTTGCCGATCGGACTCTTTGGAAGCTCATCCACAAAAACAATTTTTTGGGGAACTTTATAGGCCGATAGGTGCTCGCGACAATGGGCGATGATCGACTCAGCGCTTGGTGCGGGAAGGGTTGTTACGACAAAAGCCCTAACTCTCTCTCCGCTACTTTCATCGGGAACCCCGATAACTCCGACCTCTAGAACACCCTGAATAGCACCGATTTGCTCTTCAACTTCGTTTGGATAGACGTTGAATCCGGAAACTAGAATCATGTCCTTTTTGCGGTCAACAATGGTGAAGTAGCCATCCGAATCCATCTGCGCGATATCCCCGGTTCTAAGCCAGCCGCCTTCGAGGGTCGTAGCGGTCTCTTCATCACGCTGCCAGTAGCCCTTCATAATCTGCGGCCCTCGAGCGATTAGCTCCCCCGGAACACCGACTGCAGTGTCATTCCCTTCATCGTCCACGCAGCGAATCTCAGTTGATGGCACTGGAATGCCGATGGTGCCATCCTTCTGGAGCCCACCAAGAGGGTTAAATGTCAAAACGGGCGAGGATTCGGTGAGACCGTAACCTTCGACAATCGGGGTGCCAGTCACATCGCGCCAGCGGGTGGCAACCGATTCAAAAAGGGCCATGCCTCCGGCGGCCGAAGCCCTTAGATGCTTTGGTGGGCTGTCCGCGAACCAGCGCTCATTCAAAAGTGCGTTGAACAAGGTGTTTACTCCACTTAACCAAGTGACCTTATAGTTCTCAAACGCTCGCTTGAGGTTGCTTGGCGGTCTAGGCGAAGGCACCAATATGTTGCGAGCTCCAATGTGGAAAAAACCAAGCAAATTCACGGTGAAGGCGAAGATGTGATACAGCGGCAAAGCCGTTATCACGATTTCGACGCCCGGGCGCATGTAGGACCCACACATCGAAATCATTTGCAAAGTGTTAGTCACCAGGTTTCCATGGGTAAGCATGGCCCCCTTAGAGACACCCGTGGTACCGCCCGTGTACTGCAGCGCAGCAATCGTGTCGGAATCAACACCGGAAAGATAACCAGCTGCTTTTTCGGAAGAAGCTGACTTTCTGCCAAGAACTAGAGCGTCCTTAAACTTTGTGTGCTCAATCGTGATTTTCGGAAGTGTGCGGCTCCAATATTTCTGGGTTGCCTTGATAATTCCGGAAACCGGTCCGGGGAAAAACTCCGAGATACCCAAGGTGACCACGGTCTTGATCTTGGTCTTTGGCAAAACCTCTGGTAGCCGATCAGCAAACATGTCTATAACTACAAGAGCGGTTGCGCCGGAATCAGAAAATTGATGGGTCATCTCAGTGGCCGTGTAAAGCGGGTTGGTGTTCACTAAAACCAAGCCGGCTTTCATGACAGCAAAGGCAACAATCGGGTAGCTGAGGCAGTTTGGCATTTGCACGGCTACTCGGTCGCCCTGAGACAGCCCGGCCACTTCGCGCAAATAGGCCGCAAAATCGTCACTGAGCTTGTCTATCTTCTCGAAAGAAAGCGAACCGTTCATGCCATTGGGCATAACTTGAGTAAAAGCGGTGGTCTTCGAATATTTATCCGTAGCCGATTTGATCATGGCTGGGAGGTGTGCAAAGGGGACCTCGTCGAGCTGGTGAGGAACATCGCTTGGGTAATGATTTAGCCACGGGTGCTGGGTCATCTAAATTCCTTCGCCTCAGATACCAGCTGCCGAGAGAAGTCCCGACACTGGAGGTGTTGCGTTCATACTAATGAGGTTTAGCCAGGGATTTCAGTAACTGATTTTTTGAACTTCATCCCAAAACCACTTGCCCGGTTTGTTTTGCCTGAAACAGCTACGAGTTAGAACTAATCGTCTTTTTTGCGACGAAGCTTTTTTGCAGCCTTTTCTACTTCAGTTCTTATTTCACTGAACTGCTCACGCATCTCTTCTCGAACTTCCTCAAAGCGCTCTTTAGCATCATGACTTAGGTCACCCGCCCTCTTGCGAAGCCTTTCGGCATCGGCTCGAAATTCGTAAAGTCTTTCCCTGATTGATTCGCTCAGGCGGCCAATCGGTTCAGAGTAGGAACCCAAGTTGTCGGCGGTGGTTGGAGCGTCCTCACCGATCCCGCGGTAAAGGTCTTCGAAAATACTCACCGTTCGCTCAATGTCATGAGCCTGGATCAAGTGCAGCGAGTTTTCGCTAAGCCTCAACAGCTCCTGGTCGTCGGCCTCCAAGATGCGCTTCATGCGCTCTGCAAGCGCGGGTACATCATCGGGAGGGAAAAGGTAACCGTTATCCCCATCGTGCACCAGGTGAGGCAGAGCCATAGCGTCCGCACCAATAACTGGTCGACCCGAAGCCATGGCCTCCATGGTCGCAATCGACTGGAGTTCTGCGATCGAGGGCATAATAAAAGCCGTGCAGCGCTCGTAGGTTGCGGGAAGGTCATCATCTGGAATGTGGCCTAAGAATTTAACCCGATCCTGGATCCCTAGCTCGATTGCCAGAGACTGAAGCCTGCCTCTCTCAGACCCGTCTCCAACAAGCTCAACTTTGATATTTGGATACTGAGTCAAAGATGCGACAGCCCGCAGCATCGTTGGTATTCGCTTTTCATCATCCAAGCGACCCAAGAACAAAAACAACGGATTCGTATTACTAGTAGGGGTGCTGTTTGCGAATCTAGAAGCGTTTATTCCGCAGCTAATAGCCAGCACTCCGGCAAGACCCGATGAGTTTTCCAATAGGTCGGCAGCGCGCCTTGTCGGAGTGGTTACAACATCAACCTTGCGGAGAATTTTACCGGTATCCCTCCAGACAAATTTCCGAGCCCAGTTGTGCAAGAACTTGGGCAGAAAGGAATATTTGATTATATTCTCGGGCATTAAGTGGTTTGTGGCGATCACCCGGATTCCACTCCCCTCCAGCGCCCAGAGCGCAACACGACCCATCAGCAAATGAGACTGAATATGAACCGCTGTCGGCTGTACCTGGATCAAGATTTTTCTGATATTTCTTTTCAGCCCCCAAGGAGCCGTAAACCTGGCACTTGCGTGCTGCAGCACCCGGATGCTGGGCATGCGGTGCACATATAAATTCACCCCATCATGCTGCTCAATCCGCATCCCGCTGAATGAGTCCTGACTCGCAGCAATAATGTGAACCTCGTGGCCGTTGCGAGCTAAGCCGCCCGCCAGGCGTTCTGCAAATCTCGCCGCTCCATTGATGTCGGGGGCGAAGGTATCGCAGGCCATGATGACCTTGATGTTTTTAGTCATAACTCTCTATTTGTTGGGAAAGCTCTGGATGCACCTTGCTGAGCATAACCACCCCGGCCGCTGCAATGGCACCGGCTACCCCAAAACCTATAATTTGCAACAAGCTAGCCTCCGCAGCCTCCCCAAGAATGACAATGCCAATCCCAACCGCAACAGCCGGATCGATGACTGTCAAGCCAGCAATAACTAAATCCGGAGGACCCGATGCGTAAGCGTTTTGCACGAACCAGCCGCCGAGAATGGCTGCCGAGATCAGGGCAACAGCTGCCAACAGGGTTAGTAGATCAAAATCCCCCTGGGAGACCCTGAGCAACACAACCTTCGCCAGCGAGGCCACGAACCCATAAAGCACTCCGGCGCCGAAGATATAGTTCAGCGGCCCCACCTTGCCCTTGCTTATGTAAAACAAAGCTCCGAAGAGAATCAGCAAGCCAAATAGTATGCCAACGATGACCAATAACTTTCCGTCACTCATCCGAACCTGCGTAGCACTGGAAGCTGCAAAGAAAACGAAGGTTCCAACCCCGAACATGGTCATGCCTATTGCTAAAAACGTTTTGAGATCCAACCGAACTTTATTGATGCGAGCGTTAAGCATCGAGGTGATTATCAAAGCTAGCGCCCCAATTGGCTGGACCACAATCAACGGGGCCAGTGCAAGTGCCCCAAGCTGAAAGACGACAGCCAATACTAGAAAAGAAGTTCCAGTTAGCCACCTTGGACGCTTGAGCAGATTTAGCAGCTGCCTAAGTGATAAGGAGCTGGGTACGACCTGCTTTGAAACGTGGTGCTTGCCGACAGCATCATTTTGAAATTGCGCCCCCAAAGAGAGAAACACAGCCCCAATGACCGCCAACAAAATGGCAATGGTCCGAAGCAACTCAGGTGGAAACAATCCACTCTCCTTGTCATACGATGCAACTTGCCTATCCTAAAGGTTCAACTAGAGAATTTCCTTGGGTAGATTGTCGTTGTGCCAATAAGAAGAATCGTAATCACGGGCGAAACCGTGCTTCACAAGCCGGCGTTACCCGTTGGCGAGATAACTCTCGAAATCAAAGAACTAGTGGGTGACATGTTTGAGACCATGACCGCTGCACCCGGAGTCGGTCTTGCGGCACCCCAAGTCGGAGTTGGTCTCAGAATTTTTGTTTACGATTATGAACAAGACGATATTCACTATCAGGGCGTAGCCATAAACCCCACGCTCGAAGTCGGAGAGATACCAAATACCCCGGCCGATGAAGAAAGCGAATCAGAGGGCTGCCTATCAATTCCAGGTGAAAGATACTCCCTAAAACGTTCTGATACATCGACTCTTCACGCGACAGACCTAGATGGAGTTCCTTACTCAATAAAGGCCACCGGCTGGCTCGCAAGAATTTTTCAGCATGAATACGATCATCTAGATGGTGTTCTTTATGCTGACCGACTAATCAAGCCTTACCAAAAAGAGCTCAAGAAAATATATAAATTCGAAGGCTGGGGTGTTCCGGGACAATCCTGGATGCCGGGAGAGGACGATTTAGAGGCCTAGTGTGGCCCTAATCGCAGCAGCCATTAGCGCAGCTGCAACGATCACCAAAATATATGGAACTCTAAGCGCCAGCAGGACGGCCGCAACGCCAAGCCCAACCGCCTTGGCATCCAGGGAATATTCTCCCGCGGCAGTAAAGCCCTGCACGCCAACCAAGGCCGCCAACAACACGGTTGTTACCCGATCCGCGAAGACCCGAAGGCGATCGGAAATCCAAGCTTGTGGAATCAAATAACCGAATAATTTCCAGCTGTAAACCGCCGCTGAAGCAGCCAGCACGGTGAGAATCACTTTTTAGCCCTAATTGGCAAAAAGGCAACTAGCACCGCAGCCAAGATCGCCGATCCCGCTGGCAACCAGGGCGTCAGAATAGTTGCCACGACTGCGGCAACTAGAGCAAGTAGCCACTGCTTTTTTAGACGCGGCCACAAAAGCCCCAAAAAAGCGGCGGCGGCGGCGGCATCAAGGCCCCAGGTTTCAACCGAGCCAAAGAGTTCACCCATCACCGCGCCAAAGTAGGTCGCCAGATTCCAAAATATGAACACAGCGACTCCGGTTAGCCAAAAACCGAGCTTTTGGTCTTTGAGCTCAACCTGCGCACTGGAAACTGCATTGGATTCGTCAATACTCAGCTGCGCTGCGAGCAATCGCCAGAGGCCCTTGGGTTGAATAACCGTTGTGAGTCTTAGAGCATAGAAGCTGTTTCTGACTCCCAGAAGCCAGGCGGAAGTAATCGCCGTCACCGGGGCTCCACCGGCAGCAATAACACCGATGAATGCAAATTGAGATGCCCCGGAGAACATCAGAATGCTCAAAAGCATTATCGAAATAAGATCTAGGCCCGCAACCGAGGCAAGAGCCCCGAAGGAAATTCCGTAAAGGCCGGTAGCAAGGCCTACCGATACCGATGTGCTGATCACCTGTTTGCTCACAAGAGTCCTTGTTAATTGGCTCCCCGGCCTGGACTCGAACCAGGAACCTATCGGTTAACAGCCGATTGCTCTGCCAATTGAGCTACCGAGGAAAAGCGCCTGAGCGCGTCACAACATTAGCAGAATTTTACTATCAGTTACATCAGTTTCCGGCGCTCAGATTCCAGATTCATTAGTTGTCGCTGAATCTGATTTATGGCCTCCGCCATCGTATCCGGGTCCATTCTGCGCAAAGCTGCCATTAGATCAATCTTCTCCCGAGCCAAAGCCTGCATAAGAGCACCATTTACGACTCCCTTTGCGTACCTTGTGAGCTCCGCGTCATTTTTCACAGGCAGCTGAACCAAAGCCAGTTGGCGAATCAAAGAAAGCAATTCTTCACCCGAGTGACTCATCAAGATATTTACCCAGTCGGATTGGGCCAAAAACTCTTTATTATCAAGTGCCAACTGCAGCAAGCTTTGATGAAGCGAATCCTGCAATCCTGCGGCATAAATGCGCAGCAGATGATCTTGACTAAAAGCACTCGGGTGCTGGATGAGAATCTCGAGGATTTGTCGCTCCAAGCGCAGTTGCGGATTATTTACCACCAGCTGGGGCGAGGGTGATGTTCGCATTGAGGCGACTTGCTCGATGTTGGAAGCCCTGCCGTTTTGCGACACTAATGCAGCAACTTCGTTCACATCGAGCGAGACCCAATCGGCCAGTGCCCTGGTGTAACCAGTTCGCAAGGAAGGGTCAGAAATCTCGGCCACAACCGAGGCGGCGGATCTGGCCGCGGCAACCCTAGAGTCGAGGTCAGTTAGCGAGAATTTAGAAATTCGGTGCCGAATCACAAACTCAAAGAGTGGTTTTTTGGCTTCCAACATCTGAGTAATTGCGGCGTCACCACGTTGCTGACGAAGATCGCTTGGATCAAGACCCGCGGGACCTGTGGCCACAAAAGTTAGGGCATTAAATTTTGCAGTGTCTCCATAGACGCGAAGGGCTGCTTTTTGTCCAGCCGCATCCGGATCGAAAGTGAATATCACACTGGCCGGTTCCTGAGTCTGACCAAAAAGACGGTTTATCAGCTTTATATGTTCTTCTCCAAACGCGGTGCCACAGGTAGCCACTGCGACCTGATGCCCCGCTAGGTGACATGCCATCACGTCGGTATACCCTTCGACAACGACAATCTCTTTGCTCTTCACAATCTGCTTTCGCGCAAGATCCAATCCGTAAAGAACACTCCCCTTGTGATACACGGGGGTTTCTGGAGTATTTAGATACTTAGGCCCCTGATCATCCTCGTAGAGCTTTCTTGCACCAAAGCCTAAAACCTGAGAATTTGAATCCCTGATCGGCCACAGCACTCTGCCCCGGAAACGGTCGTACCCGCCCTTATCGCTTGACATAGCCAATCCGGCAAGTGTTAGCTCCTCCAGTGTGTAGCCAAGTTTTGTGAGGTGGTCAATTAAATTCTGCCAACCCTTTGGGGCATACCCCACACCAAACTGATTACAAGCGGCAGCGTCAAAGCCTCGGCCCAATAAAAAATCTCTGGCCGCTTGAGCCTCCTCCGAGGCGAGTTGGCTCTGATAGAAGCTTGCAGCCTCGCTGTTTGCCGCTAACAGTCGAGAGCGATTCGAAACCTCTTGAGAGCTGCCTTCATCGTAGGTCAGGGTGAACCCGGTCTTATCCGCTAGCCGCTCAACCGCATCTGCAAAGGAAATTGATTCGATTTCCTGCAAAAACTTATAGACATCTCCGCCAGCTCCACAGCCGAAACAATGGTAAAAAGCCGGTGAAGAACGAACATTGAAGCTTGGAGATTTTTCTGAATGAAATGGGCACAGACCCTTGAAACTCCCTGCGCTAGCGGGCTTCAGTGAAACATAGCCGGCTACGACTTCAACAATGTCAGCCTTGCCCTTTAGCTCTTCTATATCACTCTGGCGAACTCGACCCGGCATACCCAGAATCCTAGGTGGTTATAAGTGCGTGTAAGGCCATTGCCGCAGGGTCGGTAAGCGATGCCACCCGATCCACAATCGCACGTTTTTTTGCTTCGGTAGTCTTCCCGTTCGAAAACGCCTCCAAGGATGTCGGGTCCAAATGCTCGCCATTGGCCGCCAACAGTTGATCAGCGAGGGATATGAGTTGCTCGCGTTGCCTCTCATAAAAAGGCTGCCTGGAATTGTGGGTCATAACTTGAGATGCAACCAAGCCCTTTAGGACCGCTATTTCGCTTTTTACCTTGGAGGGAATTATGACGCCAGCTCGGTATCGGGTCAAAGATGACTTAGAGGCGTTTTCCAGAATCGTCTCGGTGGTCCGAGCTACAAAAGACCCAATCATTTCGCTCGCGAGATTTTTTAGTTTCGCCAAGTGCCTGGGCGAGCCATCAAATTCAAGCAGCCAAAATTTAGAACTCCTGAGCGTGTCAAGTGCTTCTTCTAGCTGGACTCTGGCGAGCATGCCGCCAGACCACTTGCCGACCTCATTGATCAACTCATCAGTTGCCAAAGGATCGGAAATCAAAGCCGGGTCTAAAAAGCCCTCAACTATGGCATCTTCAAAATCGTGCACGCTGTAAGCAACATCATCCGAAAAATCCATAATTTGTGCCTCAACGCACTTGGCACCATCGGGAGCACCCTGGCGCATCCATGAAAACACTTCCAAGTCGTCCTGATAGACCCCAAACTTAAAGCTATTGCCATGTTCGGCAGCTTGAGAAAGCAACCAGGGGTATTTTGTAGCGGCATCAAGCGAGGATCGGGTTAGATTTAGGCCGCGGGAGTTGCCGTGGTCATCGTAAATTTTGGGTTCAAGTTTTGTAAGGATCCTGAAGGTTTGCGCGTTTCCCTCGAAACCACCGATGTCTGCCGCCCAGAAGTTCAATGCCGACTCACCATTATGACCAAATGGCGGGTGCCCTATATCGTGTGCCAAACAGGCCATGTCGACCAAATCGGGGTCCACCCCTAAAACAGTTGCGAGTTCTCGGCCAACCTGGGCAACTTCAAGCGAGTGCGTGAGCCTGGTTCTTGCAAAATCTCCAGATGCTGGGGACAAAACTTGGGTCTTCGCGGAGAGTCTCCTGAATGCGGCGGAGTGCAAAACCCTGGCCCGATCCCTTGCAAATTCACCGCGCCTGACCATGCTCGAAAGCGGTTGACCGACAAATCTCTCCCGATCAAAATCCTTGTACCCGGGCTCATCAGTATTTAAATTATTCATCTAGCCACCCGAAACCGAGAGCTCAGCCTGTTGCAGAATCAACTTATGGTCGCCAGAGAGCTCCCTGGAGTCCAGCCAATTTTCGGGAAGCGAACAAGCCTTCACGGATCCGAGACGACCTCTTGGGCCTTCAGCTTCATCACCCGGATAGGGAATAGCGCCATCCAGCTCCAAAAGAATTTCACGCATATGTTCCAGGGACATGACCTGAGCCAGCCTGGCTCTGAATTCGCCACCCACCGGATAACCCTTGAAATACCAAGCGACGTGCTTGCGGATATCTCGACAAGCTCGACCCTCCTCCTTGAAATATTCGACCAGTAATTCGGCATGCCGATAAAAGCCATCGGCCACTTCGCCCAAAGAGGGCATCACCTGAGTAATGGCAGGGTTTTTGTCCCCCGCCACATAAGCCGAGATGGCCTGCTCTAAATCGGCGAAAAGCCAGGGCCTTCCGAGGCAACCCCTACCGACAACAATTCCGTCTACCCCGGTTTGCTCCATCATGTTCACAGCGTCCTGTGCCGACCAAATATCTCCGTTGCCTAGAACCTGAATGTCTGGCAATGATTCACGCAATGCGGCGATGGCCTGCCAGTCCGCGGTTCCGGAATAGTAATCCGAGGCGGTTCTTCCATGAAGAGCAATGGCCGCCACACCGGCGTCCCGCGCGGCTTTGCCAGCATCCAGATATGTGAGGTGCTCGCTATCAATGCCCTTGCGCATTTTTACCGTGACTGGAATCTCACCGGCTGCCTGAACCGCCGAATTTACGATTGCTGCGAAGAGATCGCGTTTCCAAGGAAGAGCAGCTCCACCGCCCTTTTTTGTAACTTTTGGAACTGGGCAACCAAAATTCAAATCTATGTGATCCGCCCTATTCTCGGCCACCAGCATCGTGACTGCCTCTGCAATAACTTTTGGGTCAACCCCGTAAAGCTGAACGGATCGAATGTCCTCCGACTCGTGGTGTCCGATGAGCCTCATAGACTCTTCTGTTCGCTCGACAAGCGCCCTTGAGGTGACCATCTCGGACACGAATAAGCCGCCGCCATACTCGCGGCAAAGCCTTCGGTAAGCAGTGTTGGTAATACCCGCCATCGGAGCCAAAACAACTGGCACCGCAATTTCGTGTTTGCCGTATTTCAAGCCCAACTTAGCCGGCAAGCCTTTCAACCAAATAGCTCTTGATCTGGGCAAGCGCGACGCGCTGCTGCGCCATTGAGTCACGCTCTCGAACCGTGACAGCTAGATCATTTGGGGTGTCAAAGTCAACGGTTATGCAAAATGGTGTGCCAATTTCGTCTTGGCGACGGTAGCGCCTTCCGATAGCACCGGCATCGTCGTATTCGATGTTCCAGTGGTTTCTCAGATCCTGCGCTAGCTCCTTAGCTATTGGGTTTAGCTCTTCGTTGCGACTCAGTGGCAACACTGCTGCCTTGACTGGCGAAAGTCGGTAGTCCAGCTTCAAGACTGTGCGAGTGTCCATCCCGCCTTTTGCATTCGGAGCTTGATCCTCGTGGTAAGCATCAACCAAAAATGCCATTAGCGACCTGGTAAGCCCGGCCGCTGGCTCAATTACAAAAGGAGTCCAACGCTTCTCCTCGGTTGGGTCAAAGTAGCTAAGGTCAACGCCGGAGGCAGCTGAGTGTGTTCTTAGGTCATAATCGGTTCGATTGGCCACACCCTCGAGCTCGCCGAAAGCTCCACCTTGAAACCCGAAGCGATATTCAATGTCAACGGTGCGTTTTGAATAGTGCGAGAGCTTATCCTTCGGGTGCTCCAAGAGCCTTAGATTGTCCGGGTTGATACCCAGGTTCACATACCAATTGAACCTCTCGTTAATCCAATAATCGTGCCAGGTTTCGTCTTCGCCAGGCTTGACGAAAAACTCCATTTCCATCTGTTCAAATTCGCGGGTGCGGAAAATAAAGTTTCCGGGAGTGATTTCATTTCTAAAGCTCTTACCCATCTGACCAATGCCAAAGGGGGGCTTCATGCGAGAAGCATTTAGAACATTATTAAAATTCACAAATATACCTTGGGCAGTTTCCGGCCTGAGGTAGTGCATTCCCGATTCATCCTCAACTGGCCCGAGTGAGGTTTTTAGGAGCCCGTTGAAACTTTTAGGTTCGGTCCAAATATCCTTATTGCCGCAGTTTGGGCAAGCAATTTCAGCCATCGAAGTTGGAGGCCGGCCCTTTTTTTCCTCAAAAGCCTCTTCGAGATGGTCCGCGCGAAATCTTTTGTTGCAGCTTGTGCACTCTATTAACGGGTCGACAAATGCCTCGACGTGACCGGAAGCTTCCCAAACTCTGCGTGGCAAAATGATTGATGAATCAAGGCCAACCACATCTTCGCGACCAGAGACCATCGAACGCCACCACTGCCGCTTAATGTTCTCTTTGAGCTCAACACCCAGCGGGCCGTAGTCCCAAGCAGAGCGCGACCCGCCGTAAATCTCGCCAGCTTGAAACACAAAACCGCGACGCTTTGCTAGCGAAATAACCTGATCTAGTTTTTGGACTGCCATTTGTCTCCAGTGAATAACCGCCTATTTAGGCTTTTTCTAGTTTAGCGGAGCATCCGATGCTTGGCCGAAGCGGCGCTGTCTTCTGCCATATTCCAAAACCGCGGACCAAAGCGTCTCACGAGTGAAATCCGGCCACAGTTCGGGCAAAAACAGATACTCCGCATAGCTGGATTGCCAGATCAAAAAGTTCGAACTGCGCTGCTCTCCCGAGGATCGCAAGAACAGATCCACATCTGGCAATTCAGGCACGTACAGGTGTTTTGCGATGCTCTTTTCGGTTATCAAGCCGGGCTTTCGTTTGCCCGATGAGACCTTGGAATTAATTCGGTTTACCGCGTCTACGATCTC
>Ga0136561_1000491_pt1 | contig 12953 bp, 16 predicted proteins | sample AntRauMeHopE1498_FD_104641 | JGI IMG/M metagenome (GOLD analysis project Ga0136561, IMG submission 104641) | Saline lake microbial communities from Rauer Islands, Antarctica - Metagenome Hop E1 #498 | ecosystem: Environmental > Aquatic > Non-marine Saline and Alkaline > Saline | place... | reverse complement strand
GTGTGGGTACGGGATATATTCGCACGTTAAACAAAAAACGGTATTAGTCGTTGGCATTAGTCAAGGCGTTTGATTTCCGAAGCCCATATATCGCTTTTGCGTAGATGGGTAGTTCACTCGTATTCAATAGTTATTGTGTAAGTATATGTTCCATCACCATTATCCTCAGAGCCTCCAGCAGAACCAATTATATCAGACTCTGGATTTGCATATTGAAATGACTGAGTAAGTGCATCATGAATGAATAGATCATCACCGTAGTTCTCATCTAATTGCTCTTGTGTATAATCTTGTGTTAATGTTGTTTCCATAATTATTATTTCTTCCCAATTCAAATTATCTTCACTCCATACATATTTTTTACCATCTTCTGGCATAGCAACTGGAGCTTCATAAATAAATGTTTCTAAATTTAGAACCCAAGAAGGATATAGAGATGGTACGATAAATGCATCGTGTTCTGCGTTATATTCATATCCAATTCCTGCAAATCGAACTCTAAAATTATTATTATAACTTGTTTGTTTCCAATCTCCTTCTATTAAAGAGTTGCATATTTCAATCCCAATTCTTTCATTCTCTGGGAAATCTCCTACAAGTTCTTCATTTGAAATCACAATTATTTGTGTTACAATATTATTTTCTATTTTTGCAAAATGTGCCATATTATCTTTTTTTATTAAGGTGTTACGTATCTTATGATGACAAATCCAGAACCACCATTTCCACCATTTGTTGGAGCTGTACCAATTCCACCAGCACGACCACCACCACCAGCACCACCACCAGTATTAGCAGTTCCATCTTGACCAGCGCCAGAGTTACCTCCATCACCACCGCCACCAGTTCCACCAGGCCCGTAAGTTGTGAACTCTGATTGTCCACCACCACCACCGCCAGCATAAGTAATTCCATCAACCCAAGTGTAACCTGAACCACCATAGCCAGATGCTGTACCAAAAGAACCAACTCCACCTGTTTCTGTGGCACCTCCACCACCACCATCACCTCTACGTGATGTACTTGAAGTACCACCATCAAACCCTTGGCCACTTGTTCCAGCACCACCAGCTCCAGTATTGATGTTAACACCAACACCACCACCACCAGAACCTCCAGGTCCACCTGGAATACCAGGACTTAGTGGTGTATATGGACTAGCAGCCGCACCATACCCACCACCAATTGCTGTTAATGAATTGAATGTTGAGTTTGAGCCTTGTGTTCCTATATTACCAGTATTGTTATGAATTCTAGACAAACCTCCAGCTCCACCAGCACCAATAACAATTGGTAATGAACCTGCAGAAATAGTTGCTGCACTTGATATAACACCACCAGCACCAGCTCCGCCACCACCGCTGTATACGTTAGCGGAGGTACCCTTGGTACCTCCACCACCTCCGCCACCACCAGCAACGATAAGATAGTCAATTTCAATATCATCTCCATCAACATAAAGAGTTTCAGTTGCTGTGAATGTTCTATAAGTATATATACCAGAAGTTGTTACAGTACCTCCTGTAAAAGAAGTTCCTCCAGTACCTCCTGTAAAAGAAGTTCCTCCACCTGCATCAGCATATATGTATGGGTTAATTAAAAATGCGCACATAATCTTATAATTTTAAAGTGTTCTTTTTCCTATGATATAAATCTTTGCTCCTGTAGCTTCGTTACCCGCAGCATCTATATCAACCGTGATCTTATCATCCTCACTTACAGAGCTGCTTGTTATACCAGTTACAGAACCTACATACTCACCAGATGTTAAATCAATCTCTGAAGTAAGTACTGATGAACCACCAACGTTCACATCAAATGTAGATGTGGTTGAACCTGGTGTTGTTAAGCTGGCTTTTACTTTATCAATCTCAAAGTCATAAGGAGCATATAAAGTTATCTTTGAAGTTCCTGCGGTGATAGCTGTTGTTTCATCACTAATGGCGAAAGATATATCCATAGGAGAGCCTGTAAGTACAATCCTAGATTGATCAGTTTGAACTTGAATATATGTATGTCCCGTTAAAGGTTTAAGCGTGCTACCTCCAAGATTTATGTTAGAGAAATATGCTGTGTCATTTGTATCACCTGTTAGATCAACACCAGAAACGAATACATTTCGAACACCACCTACAATCGTGTTACCAGAACCACCAACAATCGCAGAATTTGTTACATTAGTTTCAACAGTATTTTCAGAATAATCAAAATAATCCCTTGCAGTTGTACCAGAATTTAACACAGAAACTGTCGTTGCAGAGAAGTCATCCACAACCGTATCACCTGTGATTGAAACAGAATCTACATATGCCTTGTCCACAATCGAACGAGGCCCATATGAGGCAGAATAATCAGCATCGTATACCCAAGGTGTTGAACCTGATAAAGTGACTGTATTGGAACCGTATGCTACAGTTGTATTTCCTGTGATGTTAAGTGGCAGAGATGCGCTTCCAACAATAGGAGCCAAATCAATTGAATATGCATCTGTAGAATCGCTCCTATCAAATAGAATGCTTGTTCCAGATAGTGTTGCGCCAGTTGTGTAATACGCAAGCACATTCAGAGGAAGCTCTATGATTCCATTATCAGTTCTAACCCACATAAGGTCATCAACCGTGTTAAGATAAGCCTCTCCAACCATAATATCTCTTGGAGTCCAATCAGCATCTGGTATGGTTGAGCCTGTGTTTATCGTTGGTGTGATGCCTGATATATCAGTCCTCTTGTATAGCCACCTATTTCCTTCTATTCCTGCCATATTTCAATATTTTATATAATTGTTTTTTTCTTGTTAGATGTTTTCGTTCTCCAATCCATATAGATTTGGGTCAATAACGAACCTTGACTTATTGATGGCTCCAAATGTCCTCACAACATTCTTACCTCCATCGTTAATATCTGTGTCATTTGTCTTATCAACAGGATATACGTTATTTAAGCCACCATCTATGATAACTGGCTCTATTGATCTGATTGAACCATCAAGTCCAATATAGGTATTACCTGCGTATATGCCTGGTTTATTTGCAGTCACGCCATCTCCTGTTACAAAGCCTTGGAAATCTGCTGATATTACATTTCCCTTACCTCTATTCATAGCACCAAGTGAGTTGTTTATTGATGTTGCATCGTTTCTTGATGCTACAAACTTACCAACAGCTGGTTTAAGACCTCCAATAATACCTCCGTTTGGAATGTAAGGTACAGGAATTGGTTTATATACACCTGGCTTGGTTGGTCCAACGTTCTTACCGAATCTTGGCAGCGTTAAATCATCCTCAACAGATAGCAGCTCAACTTGAGTTGGCGTATTCTTATTCGCATTATAATCTATGATCTTATTGATGTACCATAAAGACGAGTCCACCTTGATTTTATCATTCAACTTGAGCTCTTGAACATCTGCCTCGGTTAACCAGAAGTAAGCTGTAAGCATCTTTCCTGAGTTGATTTGAGAGAGTGTTCTTCTCCAATAGTTGGTGTATAGATTGTTCGCTGTAGGCTGTCCAAGGTTATATGGATAGTAATCAGCTTGCCCATATTCAATTGAGAACTTAGGGTTAAGCGCCTGATCAAACATCGACATAAATGGATACGTTGTAACCGTTGAAATATTCCCTGCAGAGTCATCAATCTCATAAACACCACAGTTCTGTTGCCCTCCATCAATCAAAATTCTAAGTTTATAATCGAGCTTTGCATTTAAAGCTGGTGCATTAGAGTTGAAAGTGGTTGGTAGGTTCATCGTTGGGCTGAATATCTCCTCTTTTCTTTCAATACCCTTCACGTTTTCGTTCTCAAAAGTCACCTCAACCTGGCCAAATGTCTCTCCTACTTCATCAATATATGAAGATAATAGGAAATCTTTATCATCGTCCTTGTAGGACAATATGATCTTCTTTTTGGATAATTCTGGAATGAATGTAACTGATTTCTTGATCTTCTTCTCTCTTTTCTTGGTCCAGTCGTGCAAATCACCATCATCGTAGAACTTGTCTCGTGACTTGTATAATATTTTCACAGGGTCATTCTTATCAATTTCAGCATATAGGTTATACTTTTGATAGATGGCCTTCAAGAAATCAGCCTGCTTTACCTTCTTTGGAATCAGCAGGTTCATTTTCAAAGGAGTACCTGTAATTATTGTGTCCTTTGATGGTGCAATTGTAACTGTAATATCCTTAATAACCAGTCTTGGATACATAGGAATCGTGTCAAAACTACCTTGCTTTCTCCAGAATGCTCCAGCACCTTGTGTAGTGAGTGCGTTAATTGCAAATCTTAAATTATCTGATTGGTTTACTGATGTTAAAGTAATCTCTCTTTCAACGTTTCCTGATGCCACAACGTGATCACCTGGTGTCCAAGTGTATGATGACCCTCTTGCTACACCTAATATTTCAACTGTTTGGTTATTATTCAGCAAGTTTATTGTACCTGTACCTTGAAGTGCAGGGTCGATGCTTGTGAATGTTAAGGATGTTGAGCCCTTTAATGAGTTAACCTGGTTGTAAACACGAGCATATGGTGTATGCTTGTTGGTTTGATTTGATGAAAGCACAGCATTTGAAGAGCCAAAGTTTTTGTATACAAGGTCAAATTCAATATTTATTGTGTAGACAAGAGCATTTGGCGCAACAATATCGAACGTATTAAAATATTGAGATGTTACATTATTATATAAATTCTCATCATCTTGAATCGTTGTTGCTATATCTGGGAATAATGCAGGGATATTTGATACAGCACCCTGTCCATTTGATGAACCATATCCAGAGTTCTGGGTTGAAGCATCTGTGGCAATCACCTTAAACTGCTCAGAGAACTCCTCACCAAGCTTCTTTTTATCTCCAGAGTAAGGGATAACCAAATCGTCAAACCTTACATTATCGTCTGAAATCTCGTCCCAATTGTATGTGTATCCAGCTTCTTCGTGTATCTTATCCCAATACTTCTTGGCATATATACCTGGAAGCAGCTCATTAAGGTAGTATTTGCTATCATCAATCCAAGGCAATACATACTTATAACCATCTGCAATCGTGTGTGAGAATGAACTCAGTATGTTTGCAGTATTATAATTGTGATCATACTCTGATAGGTTAAGGTCCGCAAGTTCATAGTTGTTTACCTCCTTGAAGAAGTCACCAAGGGAGTCCTTGATCTGCACCTCATACTCAACCAGCTCATCCACATTCTCAGACCTGCTCTCAATACCATTAACTTTCAACAAACGAAGGTAGCAGTTATCTATGATCACCACACCGTTCTGTATAATGGCACATTTCTGACGCTTATTGATAGAGAACTTACCAGATTTAACGTTGACCTCGAAGTAGTTATTCAACAAGAGGTTGTTATTCTTGGTCCCTGCAAGCTTTATAGTCTTAGAAAACATACCAGTCCTTGATGATAGATCACGTACGTCTGATATTGAGAAATTTAATGGAACATTAACATCATTTTTAACATCCAAAAATCCTTCAGCTTCACCTTCAAGTAGTTGTATTCTGGTTACATTTGAGTTCATATAATTATATGTTTACAGGTGCATCAAGATTGAATCTTACAGTCACCTTCTTGTTTATTAACGTCTTGTTTTTGCTTCTATCTGTTGGCTTTGTTCCATCCTTAACCGTGCAAGCATACCAATCACCATCAATTCTGATGTATGTATACGGAGAAGAAAGCAGCTCATTAAAATACACACTCATATCATCAGTCATAAAGTTGGTATTAAGCTCCAGTTCCTTATCAAACTCAGAGTGATATGTTGATAGTCCTTGCGAATGTGTTTGGTAATCATCCACATATTGCCTGTATTGTTCTTTGGTTGTGCTCTGTGATTCGAACTTTTTCAACTGAAAGGCGTAAGATATGAATGACCCTTTCCTGTCCATAAACAGAATCTGATCATCATTTATAGCACATCTATTATCCATCACAATTCTCTTCTTTTCTGATATTCTATTACCACCTGAATCAGCTGCCCATATATCATAGTATTCTGTAAATTCTTTGTAAACGAGTGGAAAACCACCTGACAACAATTGAAGGTTTCCGTAATTAGCTGGACCTACCGAGTTATTCTTTAATTTAACAGCGCTGTTTAATGACTTTCTAAATAGATCACCTTCATTATTCTCAAAGTATACGTATGCTGTATCTGTAATTGTATTCAAGAAATTGAACCACATAAATTGTCCTTGAGTGGCTCTGAATTCACTTGGCATATTTGTTAATATCTGAGATGTTGTAGATGATAATACATAGTTTGATAGGCTTCCTCCAGTAGCTGCGTATTCCTTTACACTTTGTCCTACGTTGACTGCATCCATAAATGAGACGCTTTCCATATTGTAGTTCCTTTGCTTTCTGAAATCGGCATACTTAACTGTACCAGGTGAAGCTGGAGCTGATATTGTAAACCCTAAATTTATCTTGATGGTTTTATTTGATATAACTTCTGTAACTGTAAAGTAACCGTTAATCAAATCTCTGTCATCACCATAGGTTGAATCCATCTCAACGAATATCTGATCACCAAGGATATATGTATGTGTTGTATCTGACGCTCCAGATATAATACTAGAATCTGTTGTGAGGGCAACAGAGCCTGAATCGAATATATAGTCATCAAATTCCCACTCATAAGCAAACGACTCACCGAATTGAATCTTGTATCTGTAGTGAGCACCAACTGCCTCCTGCCAAGAGGTTGAATCGAAATCAATAAACTTATCCACCTTGTTCTGAAGGATTCTTGAAACATCAAATTTAGCCTTTCCATTATCAAATGGGTTTGGAGCTATGTCCATCTCGATCAATTTATCTGAAGTACCAAAGTCGTATATCTCTGCTATATATCTAAATCCTGGCTCGTTCTTATTGGTTGAATCAAGCTCATAGAACACAGGGTTGTATGCTGCGTGATATGTATCTGGTTGGTTAACTATTGTGATTGCCATCTTGTTTTAATTTTAATATAATTGTTAAATAATTGAATTATGTTTTGATGGTGAATACCTCAGGTCCTGATGATGTCTTGCTCTCTTGAATATATAGGTTTCCATATCTGATTGCATCCATCGCATCATCAAGGTGCTTGACAGGTTCATCAGTCACAATATCCCTAATCTTCTTATACTTGTAGTTCATATACTCATCATGTATATTCTCAGCATTCTCATCCACATAGATATAGTTTATCTTCACAGCGTTGATACCTTTCTGTACAGACTTATTGGCATTAATGGCATAATATCCTGCCTGTTGAATCTCAGCAATCATCTCTGGCCTTGCATAGTCACACACGATCTCCTTGCTCTTATCTACACCCAGCTGATTCATCTTCTCTATTAGACCTGAAGACGTTAAGTAGCTTTGATGTATCACCTCCTCTATATACCTTTCATCTTCGTGGTACCATATCTTCACAAGTGATGTAGGGTGCTGGTATCCAAAATCCAGTCCATACACAAATTTTTTGAATCTATCTGGTTTCTCTTTGATGAACTTCCACTTGGTGTATACGTTTATCCTACTGATTGCTTTCTCACCCAGGGCATATATCTTATATAAAGACTCGTCCTTATCCTTGAGGTCTTCAATCTGACGTATGATCGTTTCCTCTAAGAATGGATTATCCTTATATGTACTTTTTATAAAAAATGAATCATCTTCTGGAAGATCATATATCCAAGAATAGTTTGAAGATGGGTTGTAATCAAGAATGAATTTCTCTGTGGTTCTCATATTGAGCTGCACAAAGTCATCCTCCCATAGCTCATTTGCTTCATTCACCCAACATATGTCACGCTTCCTACCTCTAACTTTTTGCTCCGAATCGACAGAAAATAATTCGATGATTGAACCATTAGGGAATTGATAGATGTGTTCTGTCTTGTTATGATTGCGCTGATTGTATAATCCCATATCGTTGAGCACTTCAACAAGGTCACGATACACAGTTGCACGTAATGCAGGGAATGTTTTCCTTACAATTGAAACAGTTTTGTTGGAATTTTGAAGACAATATAGAATGATTGCCTGGCACAACGAGTACGTTTTTGAAGAACGAGAGCCTCCTTGATTGATGATGAATCTATTATCACCGTGGATTGCATCGTAGTTAAATTCAAATACAGTTGTTGCAGCAATTTTAATCTGCATCTTTATTTCGTTTTATTTGAACATCAATATTAATATCACCAAAGTCCTTGCCATCATCATCCTGCATGAATAACCCAAGCAGCTTGGCATTCATCTCCCTGGCCTTAATAGCATCAGAAGCCTTCACAACCATTAACATCTTAGAAAATACAACCTCCTCTTTAGCATCAAGCTTCTCCTTCATAGATAGCTCCAGAAGCTTCTCATATGCCCTCTCATGTACCTGGTTAGACTTTAGAGTTGATTCCCTTGTAACATCCAGTTTCTTTGCTGTTTTCGCCTGTTTATCAGCAATATACTTCCGAATCTTAGCATTACTTAGTAGCTTTGATGAGTTAACTTCTGCTGTTGTTTTCTTTTTAACGCTCTTATACACAGACAAATACGCCTTATAGGCGATCATACCATTAGAGAGGTACTCGTCACAGAAGGCCTTATGCTTTGTGGATAGTTTTGACATTACTTCTTTTCTTTTTTGCTGGCATAATCTTTCACTTGCTTTTTAGCAGTTTCCAGATCGCCTTTCTTTTGGGTTATTTTCTTGGAGACGGAGTTTTTTCTTTTCTTTTTATTTAGCTTATCATCCACATCATCGAATAGAAAATCGAATCCTTGATTAATAAAATTTGGATAATGCTCAGGTTTTACTTTATAGTAATCAAACACAATTGAACCCATCCCTGGTTTTGTTCTGGAGATGATTATCCCCTCGTACTCAGTTTTTAATTTTAACATTTCTGTGTGTTTTTATATATAATTGTTTTTATTCTTGCTTCTGTTTTTGGATAAAGCATTCAAGATCATCGAGCATTTCTCTAATTAGGTTATGAGATGAGGTGGGAGAGATGTTAAAATGCTTGGCAATTTTCCTTACAGATGGCTTGGTTCCATTTTGAGCAAATTTGAAATATACATCAAAGAATATCTGCAGGTGTCTTTCCTCTATAGTTTCTCTATACATCGCAAGTGTGCTTTTGCAGTCGTTGTACCATTTCTCATAGGCAATCTTATCATCAAGGTTTGAATCATCTTCGTATTGAATCGGTAAATCTGGCTCTGATGACTGGGTGGCAATCGTTTGTTTATTGAGTTTTGAGTTTGACCAACTTATATTGCGCATTAGGAAGTTGCTCATATAACGCTCTATTGTTTCATTTGAATCAAGTTCTCCCTTATACCTTAGTGCGTGCATATATGCGTGGCTAATGGCCTCAGAGGGCTCGATATTCTTCTCTTGTATAATGATATGTGCTGTAGCTATTTCCTCCAGCCATTCATATCTTTGTGCAAACCATTTATCTACTTCTCTTTTGCTCATATTTATTCATCATTTTTTTCCCACCAGTTGCGAAACATATTATACATATTCTCTCGTTTTGATGAGTTGCAGAAACATCCTGAAATGGAAGTTCCATTATATTTGTTATAAATCTTGGCCAGGTATTTAGCTCCTGGCTTATCTATTGACTCCAGAATCTCTTCTACGGCCTCTTTTTCTTCTATATATTTCATAGGTGTTCTTCAATTGTTTGGTGGATATAAGCCAAGTATGCAGCTGCTGGAGCGTATAGGGCAATATCCATTAAGGGGATTGAAAGGAATAGTCCTGTTATTATTCCAAGCCATAGTGTTATGCACTTCTGGCAAGTTAATTTCAGTATCCAATCAATCTGTGCTTTCATTCCAAGGGAGGTTAGCCAGGATGTGGCAACCCAACCAAATAGGAACATCATTATTATTGTGATCATTCTTCTAAGTTTAGCATTTCAACCCATTTGTCGTAGTTTTTTAGGACCTTTTGGAATGCAGACTCTGATATGCCTTCCATTTTTTCCTCGTTGTATGGGAAATCTGGGTAGTATTTATTTAATTTATGAATAAGTAGCTCTGTTTCAATCTCTCTGGCTTCCTTTAGAATCGAGCATAACTCAAAATTATCTTTGTTTATGTACTTGTGCTCGTAGAAACAGAGGTACAATATCCTCGACGCTGTGTTTTTAATTAATTCTTCTGGGGTTGCGTTGCCCATATTGATCTCCATAAAGAAATAGACTTCTCTATCTTCTGTGTCCATCTCATATAGGTAGAAAGATTCGTTGGCAAACTTTATTACTTCTTCTGTTGTCATATCAAATGTCATCTTGCGATTTTTTTAGGTTCTCTATATAAATAGCAAATAAAGTTTCATTCGATTGAATCTCTGTATAAGTAAAATCTTTGAGACTTATTTCTTTACTTTCACTTTCGTACCAATCAAGCATCTCTGAAACGTAGGTATAATCAGGGTTTCCGAAGGCTCTGGTTTGGGTTTTGCGTGAGGGCTTTTTATTTTCCTTATTCATAATTGTTTTGGTTTTTTAATTAACTCGAAAAAGTTTTATTCTTTTTTGTCGTTATTCGAAATTGACTTCAATTTTAAATAAGCCTGAAAAAGTTTTAAAGTTTTTTTGAGTAGTTTGAAATTGGTTTGAATTTTAAATAAGGCTTAAAAAGTTTCGTCATTTATTTTCCTTATTTGTTTTTCGTTTCAATTTTGAATAGTGCTCAAAAAGTTTCATCATTTATTTTGCTTATTCGAAATTGCTTTCTTTTTTAAATAAGTCTCAAAAAGTTTTAAAGTTTTTTGCCCTAATTCCAAATTGAGTTGTAAATGAAATAAGGGCGAAATACTTTCATCATTTTTTTTGGTTATTTGAATTTGAGTTCACAAAGAAAGAACTGTAGTTATCTCTGCCTGGGTGGTGCTTCTTATACATATGTTCTGATAGGTAATTGAAGTGAGGGAAACAGAACTTGTGCTCGTAAAATGTAGATGACTCAATCGGTAGAGTGGCCATCATCTTTGTTTTTCTTTCTCCATTCTGGGCCATAACGCTTTTCTTTGACATCCTTGGAGTGAAATCAGGTGTAATCTCATCCAAATCGAACATAGCTACACCGTCTTTAAATATATTGACATAGTATTTCTTCATATAGATGCCGTTCTTCTCGTATTGAAAGTCTTGAATAGAATCGAGCGCAACAAATTTATCTTCTTCGAGGAACCATCCATCCTGTTCCCAGGAGTTCCAGTCTCTGACTTTGATTTCTAACAGCATTCTTGTGCCTCCTGAATTGATCACAGCATCCCATTTGGAGTATCCATTAGCAACAGACATCTTTTCTATTTCAAAATCCGCCTGGAGATTCTTAAAGTGGAGCAACATTTCTCTCTCTCGTATGCTGCTCATTACAAATATATCTTTCATCTTCTCTTTATTAATAAATAGTGTTAAAAATTACTTTTCATAAAAATTCCTGCAGATACCTCATTACATCTGGGTTTGTTTTTATCCTATCCTCTACTTTCCTCTTTATATGCCGAACCATTTCAGCTGTTATGCCATGCTTCTCAGCTATCTCCCTAAAGTTTCCACCACCCTTTCCATCAAGGCCCATCTTTTCTATGTAAATATCGAAGTGCTTTCTATTCAGCTTTTGATTTATGGTGGCATAAATCTTTTCTAAATCAATTTCAAAGGCCTCTGGCTGCACGAACTCACTCTCAAGATCAAATACCATCTCCTCATCATTATGATCGCTTATTACCTCATCTATGTAACTGTACTGAGGGATATGCTTCTCACCATTTATCTTCCTTGGCTTGATGATATGATTTGCTCTATAGTAATTCTTGATTGCATTTTGAAATGCGATGTATGCAAAGAAGCTGAAGTCCACTTTATCGTGGTTATAATCATTTATTGCTTCGGCAAGAGCTGCATTACACACTTGGACGTATTCGAATAAAATTGAATCTGGGTGATGTTTGAATGACATCAACTTGGACATAGCTTTTATTATCAATCTTTGGCAGCTATTTGCTACACGATCAAGGTCACGTCCTTCAATTACCATTTGGTTTAGGACATCACCTGGAATTGGTGCGTATTTTTCTGCGATTAGCGTATCTCTGTACTGTGAAAAATTCATATAATTCAATTTAATCAATCGGTTACCTATTATAAATAGTTAGATAAATTTTTTTTCATACAACTATTGCGAATTGAATGTCAAATGCTTACTTTTTCTTATGAGCAAGAATTCAGATCAAAGTCACAAGCGACATAAATGGAAGGTGCAGGGAGATGACTACAGCATCAGGAGTGAGTTCATCGCCATAGATGTGCCCTCTAAAAACATAGACATCAAATCAACCTTGAATGTTAGGTGCAAGCAAGATCACGTAAAGGCTATTGAAAAGAAATTGAAGGAGGAAATAAATGAATGGTACCTCGATTCAACAGTTTATGCAGCAGATATGGACCCAATCGTTATCGTGGAAGGGCCAAGTTCTTATAACAGGCAAGATCAAATTGGAGCCTATCACCAAATGCATATCGTTTGTCACATATCAGCATACCTCAGGAGCGAATATGAGGTGCCATTAGGCCAACTTCACAAGGAAGGAAAGGTATGTGTCCACGCAATCGAGTTAAGCGACTATATGGTAAGCGCTTGGGAAGCTGTTAGAGATGACTTAGCTATAGGTGATTGATGGCATAACACTCTATTTAATCTGAATTAATAACTGGTTATTACACTTAATAGAGTACTTTTTTCATAACACACACAAAGCCAATTACTTAGCAGGCTGTTAGAGATGACTTAGCTATTGGTGAACTACTTTAAATATATTGGTTGTTAAATTTTTAACAAAAGACTAATTTATTAAACAAAATATTACTAATTAGTTTATATTTTAACAATTGGAATCCAACCCTTGATTTTCTGTTTTT
>Ga0136561_1000490_pt1 | contig 12964 bp, 20 predicted proteins | sample AntRauMeHopE1498_FD_104641 | JGI IMG/M metagenome (GOLD analysis project Ga0136561, IMG submission 104641) | Saline lake microbial communities from Rauer Islands, Antarctica - Metagenome Hop E1 #498 | ecosystem: Environmental > Aquatic > Non-marine Saline and Alkaline > Saline | place... | reverse complement strand
ATATACCCACTATCATTCAGCACTAGACGGGCTCTATATAAAAGAGGTTCTTACAGGCATGAACTTTCCAGTATCTCATGCCCGTCTTATGAACTTGCCACCCAAAACGTGTTATACTACACATATTGACTATTACACTAGATATCATATTCCGCTTACTACACGCCCGCTGCAAACATTTATGATCTTTCCTGACTTTGAACCATCAGTTGCGCGCATGCCTGCTGGATCCATTTACTGGACCAATACTCATGAACTGCACAATTTTGTTAATGGCACAACGCAATCCAGAGTTCACATTGTATTCAACGATGCCACTGAAGATAAGTATTTGGATAGCAAGTACCTTGACTCATGAATATAAAAAATTTACATAACACAATTGATGTTGATATCGATCTACCCAAACTCAAATATGAAGTGCTATCACTCATTGACCAAGTGGGATGGGAAAACAGTCAAATTGCATTACAACATACTGGTAATTGCAGCTGGCATCAAGATGTAGACTATTATGGTAGTGTGAGGAAAGAACATGAGTGTACTACTTGGAATTCAGAGTTGGATGACAGCTATCTCAAACAAGTGATTCTATCAGCCAACATAAACGTGGCAAGTGCCAGAATAATGTTACTACCACCGATTACATGCTATATTACGCATGTGGATTTATATACTAGGTATCATGTGCCAATTGTTAACGAGCTATTAAAGAGTTTTATGGTATTCAACCAGCAAAATCAAGTGCTATCCATGGAGCCAGGAAAAATGTATTGGACTAATACTCATGAGGTTCACAATTATATAAATGGTGCCTACACCAACCGTATTAATATTATCTTCAACGATGCTTGTGAATTACCCTATTTGGACAATCCATTTTTGCCCATGTTGTTTCCAGACTTTACAAAGGACGTAAAATGGCGTTAAATCTACATTGGAAATTGAAAGACATATTAAATGCACCTGCGTTTGATAGTACATGTAATCCCAGATGCGATCCCGATAGGGCAATTCATCCTATTGCAAAAAAATTACTGTATACCCCACATTATAAGTTGGCTGATAATCTTGCCTTGGACACTGAGCAAATTGCAAATGAAATAGCAGCTATTGAAAATACCGCCTGGAATGGCTATAACAATGATGTAAATGGGCGCAGGGGCGCGGGCATCAGCACCTACTGGACTGCCCGCATGTTGCGCAACTTTAACCAGGACAGTCTATTTGGATTCGGCGAAACCTTGGACTATTTGGAAATGTTGGGTATGGATAGCTTGATAAAAGATAACCGAGTACCACCTGAGTTTTTGGTCAACACTGAAATTCATGCCATGATGCCATACATTGTCAGCGTGATTGAAAGATTTGTCACATGGGATATGTGTGATCGAATCATGATCAGTCGTGTAGATGATTCACAACGCATTAACTGGCACAGCCATAACTATTACGAGACTACATATACCCATGCCTACCTGCACATTCCCTTGATAACAACCACTGATGCTGAAATGCTAGTTTACATGGACGATATGGTATTTGACCAACATTACGGCTTAAATCAAGCCTGGATTATTAACACGCAACATAACCATGCAGTCAACAATAAAAATGGCAATGCACGATACCATATTTTATGTCTTGCAAATTTTGAGGATCCCAAGTTTAATGCACTATTTTTGGATTAACGCCAATTCAGCAGTTGGGGAAGACGTCGTTCATGGCCAGTGCCGAATCGCAACTGCCCAAATCAAAAAAGACGATGTTATATTTGTTGCAGGAGGTATAGCAATTAACAACCAAGAAACCAAATGGTACAAGGGATTGTTGATTGACAAGCACATTGTTCTAGACTTACCAGAAGGAAGTGACTATGAAGCATTTGTCAATCATAGCTGCGATCCAAATGTGTATATTGATGGCCAAATTGTATTTAGAGCACTACGTGATATTGATGCTGGTGAATTTCTATATGTTGACTATGGCACGTTCATGTTGACTATCAAGGATCCTATTAATCCCTGCCGCTGCGGTAGTGAAAAATGCCGTGGCAAGGTGACTGGTATGGACTATCAATTCTTAAAGTTACCACTTAGTTGGTATGCACAAAAGCAACTGGATAAATTAAATGAAACTGATAACGAGCGGCAATCCCAACTATGGTTTAGCTAAAAGTATAAGTCAATTAATTGGTGGTCATTTTTGCAGTCGTAGCACAGGTTACGATTTACAAGACGATACTGGAATGGACTTATTTGTAACCGCATCAATGAATTATGACGTGGCAATATTAAATTGTTACACTGAAAAGATGAATAATTATAGCCAAGCAAGATTGTTACACAAGCTCTATATTGAATGGGAACAAACAAAAAAGGCCGGGCATATTATATGCATTGGTAGTATAAGTGATCATGTTAATACGGAACAGCCTTGGTTAAAATATATAAGTTATGGTGCTGAAAAATTAGCATTACGCCAACTATGTCAAACTATAAATCACAATAGAAACAGTATCAGCCCGCAAATTAAATGCTCTTATGTAAGCCTGGGCCATATGCATACTCCATTGGTTGATAGATATCATCCTGATGAAATCAAATTATCAACCAATTATGTTACGTCCATATTAAAATTGATAATTGATTGCCCTGAATGCATAGAGGAAATAACAATAACAAAGGATCGTCATGGATTGGAATGATTACATATATCCTATTGAATTGGATTACAACAAACAATTGTTAGCTAAGACAGTGGCCCGCATTAAAAATTGGCCCATGTATTCAGCTGATAGGGGTAAAACTTTTTTCAGTACGCATCGTGATATATACTTTCCAATTAACGCTGAAGCTATCAAAATTAAAAATTCATTAATCCAATCGACCACGTTTAGCTTTAGTTGTGTGCAGCCAGGAAATCAAACTGGTTGGCACTTTGATGCCAATCGTGGCTGCACCCTAATATTACCAATAGATAGCAATCCGCATCTAATTAGATTTAAAATTGACAATCAAGAACTTGATTATTACTATACAGGCCCTGTATTAACCAATGCCAACGTGATGCATAATGGAATAAATCATTTGAAGCAAGATAGGTATAATTTGTTGTTCCACTTTGATGACAGCTATCAAAACGTAATATCATCTGTTAAAGATGGTAAATTTGTAACCATATGGAATCAAGATTACAATATTTGTTTATTGTGTGATTTTCCCATAATCAAGCAATATTATAATACTCATAGTGATCAAAATACAGCAAGTGTAATAATCACAGATGACAAAGAATTAGCAGAACGTAGCAATGTGTTTACTATATTATTAGGTAGCAAGTCGGACCGAGTAACGTCAATAACATTCGATCAATCAGATGAAATCGACATAATGGATGCTATTAAATTTATACTATATAGTTCTTCCACAATCCAACATATAGGACTCAAATGACAAATTATCAACTCTTACCCAAGCTGAAAATTAACCAAGAACATATTGATCAATTTCTAGCTGATCCAGCAGGATGGACTGAAATTACGCCTGAACATGAAAATCATGGTTACGTGCAACATTATAAACAATACCAACCAGACTGGCTAGTCAATCAACTACTACCAATTTGGAGTTACATGGGCATATTGGTTGCATGCAGGGCGGGAGAATTTCTATTACCACATGTTGACAACGGCCGTAGTGCAGCAATCCTAATACCCTGCACTCACAGTTATGACGACATCAAATTGGACTTTTGGGAGATGCCACAATGGCAAGGTGTTATTGGCAAACAGGAAAAATTTCATGACTTTTCACAAGGAAAGATAATTGAAAGCGTAACCTATTCCCAACCGATTTTGTTTAAAAATGTACCGCATGGTGTTGATAATACCAAGTCAAAATTTGATAGGATCAATTTGAGTGTATACTACCTTGAACCATATACATTTGAGGTACTTCAAGATCTTGATAAGAAAGGTGTGTTGATTAAATGAACAATCATCTATTACGATTACTGGCTGGTCCATTGGATGAAATTGAACATCAAAAACATCTCCCATATTTTTTATCCCAACACGAGCAAGAACAATATAGAGTAAACCTAATCAATCAACCACATGATTGGTCATATCGTAATACACCAGTTACATACAGTCTAAACAAAGACAAATATAGAACACATGAGTGGGATAATATTGACTGGCCCAATTCAATAGTCATATTAGGCTGTTCTCACGTATTTGGCGAGGCAAATGCATTGGATGAAACAATAGCATATCATATGGAAATGATTAGTGGTATAAAAGTAATCAACCTAGGTGTCAGTGGCACCAGTCCATTATATAGTTGGAATAATAGCTTGATTATGAACAATTTATTTCCCACTCCACGTGCTGTAATTCAATTATGGTCGCATCATGGTAGGATTATGTACTTTGCCCGAGACAAGACCAAACGTTTGGGGCCTTGGAGTGGATCAGCATGGGATAACCAAGATGAGCATTCAGCCAATTTATATGATTTGTGGAACCAAGATCAGACAAACGCCATCACTCATTTTAAATTTATTGCAACCGCCGCAAAGGAATTTTGGTCCAATAAAACGTGTTACATTCAGTCAAGCTATTATGACCAAACGTGTGATATGTTACTGATTCCTCGATTGCCCAAAATAGATAAAGCAAGAGATCTAATGCATTATGGCACACAGACACATTATAATGCCGCAAAACAGTTACTGAAAGAATTAACATGAAAATAGCAATTACAGGCCATACTAGTGGATTTGGAAAAACTGTGTACGATAGATGCAGTCACCTCCAAGTTGCATGCGTTGGGTTCAGCCGCACCAATGGATATGATATAACCGATGCCCATGCAAGACGACAGATTGTACACATGTCGCAAGACTGTGACGTGTTTATCAACAATGCGTATGATGGGTATGGGCAAATTGATATGCTCTATGACATTTATCATGCTTGGCATGCCCAGCCCAAACATATTGTCACAATTGGCAGCTATGCCAGTAATGCGGCTGAATGGCGCCTTCAACCATGCAAATACAGCGCGGTCAAGAGAACTTTGGACACAGTAACCTATCAACTAGTCAACAGTCATAACCGCGCAGGCTGCCGACTATCCATATTGAAGCCTGGTTACATGGGAAACGGCCACCCACTGTCATTTGAGTCTGTGGGTGATCGGTTGATTGACCTAATCAACCAAAAACAAGAGATTATTGAAGTTGTGATTCTCTAGCGATTACAAGGGCCCTGGCGCTTATCTCATCTGTTAGTTCACCGTCATGCTGAATGTAGATGATAGTTGGGCTTTGTGGTTTCCACTCGTAACCATCCTCAAGAATGTTAGCATATACATATTGCAGAAAATCACTCTTGGCACTGACCTTGAAGATCATATCTGGCTGTAGCTGAAACGCCCGATAGGTTTCAGTCATAAAATATGGGACAGCATTACCACGCATTGGCATCCGCTTTTTATGCTGGTACATGGCATTTAGGGCGCGGTTGTTTACGTTATGTGTCCAATACAGCACTTTCATTCCCTGATCACGTGCCCATTGACATTGGTGCTCAAGCATACGGAATCCAGCATTACTGTGGCGAAACTTCTTGAGAATGTGATAGCGACATATACGACCTGCCACAGACGCGTCACCAGTATAGTGGCTACGTTCAACAACACTTATACTTGCCAAATCATCTCCAACAAATGTTAACCAGGTTTGCCCATCCAGGGTGTCAGGGTTATATTTTTGTGGTGACAGGCTGTCGTTACCTTCGTCAAAAGTCTTTTGACGAAACGCCTCGATCAAATCTAGATCTTGGGCAGTATATTCTCTTACTGATACATCAGGGTAAACTGTAATTTCTTCTTGGATGTCTGTTTCAACGTTACTCATAGATTTTCAATATCCTGTGTTCCATCTAGGCTGAACATCAATGCAATACGGGGGTGCTTGCTCATATTGATAACAGCATGTGGGTAGCCAATGTTTAGGAAATATGCCTGTCCAGGTTCAAGAGTGGTAGCAGTTAGCTCGCCATCACGTTTAAACAAGTTGATTACGTTGGAGTCTGACCAGATTGGACAGATACATCTAACAGCATAGTTGACATCATAATCAACGTGGAATGGAATTTGCTTGCCTGGTGCCAATTTTGTAATACGAACGCGACTTGCTGGTGCCTTGAGTTGTGTTATAATCTTTTCAAAATAGCTGCCGGTATAATCAGTTGTTGGTACGTTATAGAGATGCTCTTCCCTACGGCGCAGTCTCTCTTTGATACTGGCAGTATAATCCAAGATCTGGCTGGGCTCAGTCAAATTGATCTGCTCAAAATTGTCATACACTTGGCCAACTAACTCCATGTGATTGTCACACAACATGGGATTTGCAGTTTTTACATCAACAAACTTGTTAGCTAGGGCATCGCTTTCAGCTTGCAACATCGCCAAATCAATATCAAGGTTAAAGTTGTGGAATGTGGGGAGATTGTGTTTTTTCATAATCATATAATCCTGTTAAGCATATTCTTGCCATTGTGCCCTGTCGCCGCCAACGTTGAAATTCGTCCGAAGTTGTAGTGGCAAGCCAGACTGAATCACTCGGTGTAAAGTCCAGAATCTGACAAATTTCAGTTTGCTGTGGCGCCAGTTTGCTATGTATGTAATCAATATCAAATTGTTGTATCACACGTTCAGCAATTTCAGCAGCAAAATAGTTGTAATATTTAGCGCCATAGATTAGGTCTTGCAGCTTGCGGTCTGGCTTGCGACTAAAATACCAACCAGTCCTGATGTTTCGTAACCCAAAACTTTTACTCAGGCTAAAAAATGCCACATCAGCATCATGCTTGATATGCTGAATTTTGGTGCTGCCAACATATGCCAAGTCTAATGCTAGCTGGTCAAGCTGAGACACATCACGGAAGTTGCCGTCAATTGCACTTGGCACACTGGCATATTGCCACGTATTATCTCCCAGTCTGGGTTCGACCCATTGGTAATCACCAGGCAGCATCTGTACACCATCAGTTGTGCGATTATACCACCAATCAAGACCCTGAGTAACACCGCTCATGGGATACACATGATATCCAGTTAGATCAACAACAGGCTTAAGCCAGGCAATGACGTCAGTCTGGTAGTCCTTGACACTGTCAAGATCTGGTACCACACTGTCAATTACAGCTCGAACTTCAGGTAATGCTGTTGTCCTAACTGCGGTACTTAGTGCGGTCAAAGAATGTTTTAATTGTCCAACCTGCAATGTCGTATTTGCTAAGTGAGTATTCTCTTGGGTTATCATGATGATACTTATGCCATCCTTCGCCAGGTGCCAACAAGGTCATGATGGGGATGTCTTCAGGCTCACCATTCCTATGTGTAATATAGTTGAGAAATCCAAAGCCAAACCAGGCTAACAGAAAGGGAATAACAATAATGACCAAAAAGGCGTTTAGTCCGAGAAAAAATAAAATCAATGCTGCCAAGCCAATATGGATAATCTGACCGTAACGATGAAAGAATTGCAGTCTGGGGTTTTTGATCAAGTCTTTAATGTATTTGCGTGGAATATGGTCAACAGTCCAACGACTTGCTAACACATTCCACGCCCCAGTATGTTCAGGTGAATGGGGATCATTTGGGGTATCACTTGCGGCATGATGCATACGGTGCACCGCAGCCCAAGTAAGTGGAGAACGGCCACCACATAGTAACCCCATACTCAACATGAGCCATTCAGCAGCTGGGCTGGCGTTGAATGAGCGATGAGTAAAATATCGGTGATATCCAATGCTGATTCCAATTAATGCAGCTAGGTAGTAAAACAAATATCCGTATATTAATATCATACTGCCATCGTCATGTGAATTGTGGGATGATGCTTGTAGCCGATCAATTTGTAATCACCAACAGATGTTGCCAATAGCTCGTCTAATGTGGTAAACGCTGGCATTTCAAGTAGGGGGCTATCATATATTTCGCGCGTCAACTGTTCACTTACTGCATCAATATGGTTGAGATATATATGAGCATCTCCAATAGTATGCACAAAGTCACCAACCTTTAGCCCGGTTATTTGGGCTAGCATATGTGTGAGTAGTGAGTAGCTGGCTATGTTAAACGGAATTCCAAGACCCAAGTCTCCGCTTCGCTGATAGAGCTGACAGCTTAGTTCATTGTCGTTATTAACATAAAATTGTGCCATGAGATGACAAGGCGGTAGTGCCATATCGGCTATCTCACTAACATTCCAAGCATTTAACAAGTGCCTACGCGACGTGGGATCATGCCGTAACGACATGATTAGATTGGATATTTGATCCACACCATGTGAATCTCGCCATTGCTTACCATAAATTGGGCCGAGCTCTTTAACCTGGTCGTCATTACGATATCCCAGTGCTACACCCTGGCTGTCTGCGTTTGCAGTCCAGATTGTTGTTTTGGCAGGATCACGGGTGCCGTGCTGTATTTCAGCGAGCCGCCGTTCGTCAGTGCTTCCTTCCAGAAACCAAAGAAGCTCAGCGACCATGGGTCGCCAAGCAAGTTTTTTGGTAGTGACAGCAGGAAATCCTTGACGTAAGTCAAAGCGCATTTGGTAACCAAATACACTTTTTGTGCCTACACCTGTCCTGTCACTTTTTATTTCGCCATTTTCGAGAACATGTTCTAGTGCTTGGTGATATTGTTTCATTAAATCCTTACGAATTTACCGTAATCTTCTACAAGGGCAACCTTGCTGTTCATCAGCAATCCTTCGCCTTCAATGTAGATTAATGGCTGGTCGCAACCGTCTTGGCCACGATAAATTACCAGCACTTGTTCTGTGTCCATGACTTCATCCTCGAACAGGTCGGGCTCTCCTTGAAAATATGGAATTTGTACGTCCACCATATCTTCCGTTTCTTCGTCATACTGTTGGACTGTCTTGAGCTTGCCAAACGCTTCACGAACTTCATCAGCTCTGGTTGGATGCACCACAAATGTGTTACCAAATCCACGTTTGCTCATAGTTTTGATGTTGCTTGCTGCTAGACTCATCTTGTGCGCAAGGATACAGTCATCTGCAATACCATGGAGCGGCGGGGCAGCGGTACCCCAGAAGATTTCGCCCTCTTCCATGACCAAAACTTCAGCAGCACGGAGGTTGCCAACATTGACAATATCATCACGTGTCAGCACGTCGTAATCATATTTGATGCGGGCTGTGCCAACTAAGTGACCAGTTACCTGATCAATTTCACCAGCCTCGAAAACTTTTCGCTTGGCGACAATTACTTTGACTTCGCCATTTTCATCAAAAGATTGTTGGGATAGAAAGGACATGCAATTTCCTTGCGATATAGGTTTCAAATCTTGTCATTTTATCAATCTCGACTGAATCCAGTTTGACAAAGTGCTCCTCTAATGCATCCAAGTCAATGAATGTATCACAGTCATAGTCTCCAGTAATACGTGTCAAGTGAAAGACCTCAATTTGGTCCATGAGTTGATTCACAAGAGTAGCACCACCAATTACAAATACTGTATTACTTTTCGCAAGGCTTGTCAAGCGTGAAGTCACATTATCACTAATTACATGGGCCTCATTTAACTGAAATTCAGTATTGCGGGTAACCACAATGTTTGTTCTGTTGGGTAGTGGAGAAGGCATATCCGCTGCCTCCCACGTCTTTCTTCCCATGACAACCATAGCACCATTTGTCGTTTTTTTAAAGTGTGCCAGATCGGCGGCATTGCGGGGCCACGGCATTGTGCCGTCTTTCGAAATGCCGCCTTGATTGTCACAAGCTAGTATTGCTCTGATCATTTATTTGGATTTATCGAAAGCAAGTTTGTCACTTTTAAAACAACACTCTCTTGAACTCGATTATAGTCAATATGTATCCCCACGTCAGTCATTCGTTCATGAAATGATAGACTGTTTATCAATTGTGCAGTATGTTGCCCTTGTTCAGCTTGTTCGCTAAAATCGCTCTGATGTAGAACAATTTTAGAACCATCACCCAATATACAGGTGATGGTTTTAACAAATTTTAGGGGTACAACATCGATATCAATTTGCGAAAACAGTCGGTAGAAGTCTCGGTCACGTTGATAAATTGCCATTGGCATTGCCTTTTAGTTGGCAGTCGATTTCTTTGGTGCTGCCCGTCGCATACGCTTGGGCTTGAGAGCAGGGTTAAGACTGTACGCCTGTTCGCGCAACTCCATCGCCTGGGTTTCAAATAATTCTGCTTGAGTTAGACGTTGCTGTGCAAGAGCGTCATTGTCAAGCCCACCATCGGCTGTCTGTGTTTCTACTTGGGCAGAATTGGCATCATGTAGTGATGCAGCAACATCATCTGCATTGCGTAGTGAAAGATCGGCATCATCGCGCAATATTTTATTGATAGTTGCTTCGGACGCTCCTGACTTTTGCATCTTCACAATCGTATTTAGTGTATTCAACGACAAAGTGGTGTTAGAGTCTGGTGTAAGCTCAATATTCGATGTGGGGAATTTCTTCAGGCGCTGAGATGATGCCAGCCAGGTAAGTGCTGCCATACCATTGCCTAGGCGTGCCCGGGCCAATACGTTGAAAACGTCACCTGTACTTTGTGCATTTTCCCCTTGGACAATACCCATAAGTTCCTGTTGCTCTGCATCAGGAAGATTTTCTGTTTCAAAGATGAGACAGTTATCGGTGTCGGTCACGTGGCCACGTTCGTCATAAATCTCGCGAAAAACGACTACGCAACGGCGTCCAGTATTCTTAACCCGTCCAAAATGTTTTAGTGATGTCATTAGTTGTCTCCTTGGTTATCGGTGCTATCTTGCGCATGTATCTCAGCTAGTAATTGTTCCTGGTGTCGCAGGAAAATTTCAAGCTTGTTGGCTACATCCAAGACTGTATATAGCTCGGACCGCTCATAAGCACCATGTTTAATTGCAGTATCGACTAAATTGAGTAATTTACCTAGATCTTGAAGATCTAGGTTGGGTTCCTGCTGATTATTGTCAACAGGATCTTCGGTATTAGTCACTAATCAATTCTCCTATGAGCAAGATGCATCGCTGACGCCATGCTGTCAATATATTAAGTCGGCGCTTGCTGCTACGTTTATTTATCCGATAAACGTAGCAGTTAATCCAAACCCAAACTCATCTTATATTGAACAAGATGCTGCTCAACTATATCACGGTCTTCCGTAAGTTCAAACAGTATCTCAAAAATTGTAAAGCCTGATATACTAATATCACGTATATAGTACAGGCCTGCACAGTTGCGAATCCCCATTTGTTTGGGCCGCGCAACTGTGTCTTCTTTATTGAATTTGATTACCAGTTTGCGCCGCATCATGGATACTGCTAAACTCGAACAGGCAATCAACTCCATGTCATCATCGCTAAGTTCATTGTGGTGAACCCAACGCATTAATGTTGACCCTTCTTGGCTTCATAATACACAGTCTGCCCGAACGGCGCTACTGGCCGCCCGTAAGCAGTGTGGACCAGGAATACAGTGTCGCAGTAGTCAGGATTGCCCCAGCTTGAGAAGGGCATACCGTCAGTAAACACAATCAACTGGTCAGGCTCAAACTCATTTTCTTCCATGTATTTCCAGTTGACCATAAAGTCTGTGCCACCGCCACCTTTAACCTCATATTCACGGATGTCACGACCGTCATCATGTGTAAACTCATCATAGCCATACACTGCGGTATCAAACTGCCAAATACGGATACGGTAAGCGTCATACTGGTCCATAATGCCTGCAATCTCGCTGACAAACTCAGTGAGCATGGATTGGCTAATACTTCCCGATGTGTCAATTGCCAGTGCAACATCAATCTTGATATCGCGGTCCATACCTGGCAGGATAGCTGCCAAGTGCCAGCCCTTACGGGAAGGCCGCATAAAGGTATAGTTGGACCGAAGCGAGCTTTCAACCTGTGCCCGGATAATCTCGCGCCAGTCCATTTCAGGCTCAAGTAGGTCGGTAATCAGTCGCTTCATATCGCCCGGAACATTACCTGCACCGGCAGCTGCCTGGATCATGGCATCTGTCATTTCATTACCAAGCTGCTTGACTTCATCTTCACTTAGAGGGTCCGGCTTACCAGCAAGGCCGCTGCCAGGAACTTCAACGCCGCCTTCGCCATCTTCGTCACCAGGACCGCCACCTTCGCTCATATCAATATGAACGTCGATCAGGTCGCCATCTTGTTCAGGGCTACCGCCTGCATCTTTTTGCTGTTGAAGGTCATCATAAACCTCTTCAGTAGTCCAACCATCGTACTTGTGGTTAAGGAAGGGCTTGACGTAGGTAATAACACGGGCATAGTCGCCCTTTTTCACCATGTCAGTGTCAAGCGTGTTATTGATGATATAGTCGCCAGCAATGTTAAACAGTTGCGGATCTCGTCCGCCACGTCGGATAAAGTGCTGGAAGATGCAGTGCCCAATTTCATGCGCGACTAGGAACACGTTTTCCTTGTCATCAAGCTCAGCAATAAAGGCAGGGTTGTAATAGAACTTGCGGCCGTCAGTTGCAGCCGTCGGGCACCATGAACGATCAGCAGGCGTCAAACTTAGGCGTAGCGCCAGCTGGCCGAAAAACGGATGCTTAAATAGCATTGTCATACGGGCTTTGACCAAACGATCATGTGCCTCCTGGGTAAGTTCCGGAGTAATTTCTCGGGTCATGTAGGCCTTGCCTGCATGCTTTGCCAGTTCTTTTTTATCACTCTTGGTCATGTCATACCTCTGTTGGGTTACTTGTCCATACTATTGCAAAGTATATTGATTGTCAAGCTAAACCTTGGTGCAGTTTAAAGAAAACTTCATGCTCAGGGCTGAAGAACACTACATAATGTGTTTCAACTGAGCCACCCTTGTCCGTAATATTACCGTCACTATCTAGATACGGCAGGGTCGCTGGCACACTT